>Ga0172373_10003382_pt1 | contig 23388 bp, 17 predicted proteins | sample Lak10m_2_FD_114546 | JGI IMG/M metagenome (GOLD analysis project Ga0172373, IMG submission 114546) | Freshwater microbial communities from Kabuno Bay, South-Kivu, Congo - kab_092012_10m | ecosystem: Environmental > Aquatic > Freshwater > Lake | place: Democratic Republic of the Congo...
AAACTCATTTGAGGTAAGAGGTAAAAACCTGGGAATTGTTGGATACGGACATATTGGTTCGCAGGTTTCTATTCTTGCAGAATCCTTGGGAATGAATGTTTACTATTTTGACATAGAAAAAAAATTAAATCTGGGTAACGCTAAGTCCTGTTCAAGTTTGCAGGAACTTCTTTCAATTTCGGATATTGTAACTCTCCATGTTCCGGAAACTGATCTCACAAAAAATATGATTAGTCATGTTGACTTAAGCTCGATGAAAAAGGGTGCTTATTTGATTAATGCATCAAGGGGTTCTGTTGTGATGATTGATGCACTTGCTAAGTCGTTAGAAGAAAATCATTTGGCTGGAGCAGCTATTGATGTTTTTCCCGAAGAACCAAACTCTAACAAAGACTCATTTAAAAATGTTCTGCAAAAATTTCCAAACGTAATATTAACTCCACATATTGGCGGAAGCACTTCGGAGGCACAGGCAAACATTGCGCTTGAAGTTTCTGAAAAGTTAGTTAAGTATTGTGATGTTGGGACTACAATTGGTGCAACAAATTTTGTTGAAGTTGCATTAACACCTAATCTTAATAAGCAGAGATATTTACATATTCATAAAAATCAGCCCGGTGTGTTAAACAAAATAACCAAAGTATTCACATCAAGAAAACTTAACATTGCATCTCAATACTTGCAGACAGATGCACATATTGGTTATGTTATTATCGACATCGATCAAAAAAACAATTCGGATGAAATAATGAAAGAACTTAAGGCAATTCCGGAAACGATTAAGACCAGGATGCTGCTTTAGTCTTTTAATTACTCTCCATCTTCATCAAGTTTATCTTCCCAGAGATATTTTTTTGTTTCGCTGGCAATTATTCCACTCAGTAAAAGTAATGAAACAAGATTTGGAACAGCCATTAGTGCATTTGTAATATCAGCAAAAGTCCAGACAACATTTAAAGACATAACTGATCCTATCATTACAAATATTACCCAAAGGTAGCGATAAGGTTTTACAACTTTATTTCCGAAAAGATATTCTGCGGCTTTCTCTCCGTAGTAGGACCATCCAAGTATTGTAGAAAAAACAAATGTTAATAACCCAAGTGTTAATACTATTGGTCCAATAATATGAAAATCACTGAACGCCTGTTTTGTTAATGCAGCTCCCGAAAGTCCTTTCATCCATTCGCCTGAATTTACAATTACTAATCCTGTTATTGCACATACAACAACTGTATCCCAAAATGTTCCTGTTGATGAAACCAGTGCCTGCCTAACAGGATTTTTTGTTTGCGCCGCAGCAGCAACAATTGGTGCACTACCCAAACCGGATTCGTTTGAAAAAAGTCCGCGTGCAATACCAAATCTAATTGCCTCTTTCATTCCAGCACCGAGAAAACCGCCAACAACGGCGTGTCCGCTGAATGCACTATTGAGTATTAGCATAACAGTATCAGGAATTCCATTAATGTTCATTCCAAGAACTATTAAACAGCCAAGCACATAAGTTATCGCCATAAATGGAACCAGTCGCTCACAAACTTTTGCAATAGATTTTATTCCGCCAATAATTACAAAAGCGGTTAGTGTTGCCAAAACTAATCCAGTAATCCACATTGGTACTTGAAAAGCTTCATTTACTAATGTTGAGATTGAATTTGCCTGCACCATATTTCCAATTCCAAATGCAGTTACAGAAGTAAAAGCAGCAAACAAAACTGCCAGCCATTTCATGTTTAATCCGCGTTCAAGAACATACATCGGACCGCCAGCCATAGAGCCATCTGACATTTTAACTCTGTATTTTACAGCCAGTAAAGCTTCGCTGTACTTTGTAGCAATCCCAAACACACCGGTAAGCCACATCCACAAAACCGCTCCGGGTCCCCCGGCAGCTACTGCAGTGGAAACACCAACAATATTTCCTGTTCCAATTGTTGCCGCAAGAGCCGTGGTTAAAGCACCAAACTGACTTATATCTCCCTTACCTTCTTTGTTTCTTCTCAAAGATATTTTTATCGCCTTACCGATAAACCTTTGAATTATTTTTAGTCTGAATGTTAAAAAGATATGAGTTCCAAAAAGAAGTATGATTAGCGGATAACCCCAGAGTAAGTCGCTGATTTGAGTAAGTATATTTTCTAAAGCCTGCATGTGTTTCCTTTATCTATAATTAAATCAATAAAGAACTTATATTTTTTTTATAATCCTTCTTCACTAATAAGGTAAGCCATTATTGCAATGGATGCCGAACCAAGCTCAAGCTCTCTTGGATGAACAGAATCAAATGTATCGTTAGCTGAATGATGAACATCCATATATCTTTGTGCATCTGGTACATATCCTAATTTTGCTTTTGTGTTTTTGATATATTGAACATCAACTCCACTGCCGCCCTTTTTAATCCAATTTATTCCAGACTTTTCTAAAACTGGAAGCCAGCTTTTAATTTTAATAAGGGTTGATGAATCAGTATCAATATCAAATCCAAGAGGAGTAAATCCGCCGCGATCCGATTCTATTGCAGCTAAATGATTTTCATTTTTTGTCTCAACAAATTTTCCATATTCTTTTCCGCCGCGTGAACCGTTTTCTTCATTTATAAATAATACACAGCGGATTGTTCTTCTTGGTTTTAACCCAAGTTCTTTAAAGAGATGCAAAACTTCCATTGATTGGACACAACCCGCACCATCATCATGTGCGCCGTTGCCAACATCCCAGCTATCAAAATGCGCCCCAACTACAATTATTTCATCTGGATATTCTGTTCCGGTGATTTCTGCAATTACATTATACGATTTAGCATCGGGTAAAGTTTTGCAATTTAAGTTTAGCTTTATTAATAGATTTGGATCATCAATCAAAGCATTATGCAGATAATCAGAATCTAAATACCCAATTGCAGCGGCAGGAATTTTGGGTAATGAATCCACATAACCCATTACGCCTGTATGCGGTACGTTATCGTGTTTCGTTGTAATGGACCGAACCAATACGGCAACAGCTCCATACTTTGATGCTTCTACAGCCCCATAAAATCTCTGATCTACTGCACCTCCATATCCTGTAAATGTATTAAGCAAACTTTCATCAAGAGGGCGGCTGAAGAAAATTATTTTACCCTTTACTTCGTTTTTTCTTTTTTCCAATTCCGAAAAGTTTTTTACTTCGATAACATTAGCAGTAATTCCATTTTCCGGGGTTGCAATACTTCCTCCAAGCGAAAGGATATTTAAATATTTGCCATTAATTATCTCAGCAGTTTCTGCCTCCCCTCTTTCCCAATGAGGAACCATAACCGGCTGAAACATTACTTTATCAATTCCAAATTTTTCCAACTTATCCCCGGCCCAGGAAATTGCGCGTAGTGAATTTTCTGAGCCGCTTAATCTTGGGCCTATTTCACATAGTTCCCCTAATAAATTATATCCCGCTTTTTCTGTTAATGCTTTTTTTGTGATTTGATCGGCGACAAGATTGTAGTGGTTAAGCTTTGATGAATCTAACTGTGAAAATAAGAGACCAGAAAAAAGAAATGATAAAAATGAAACTTGTAATAATTGTAAGTGCAAGATATTTTTCAAAAAATCTCTCCTATAATTAAAAACAATATAATTAGTCTGAGTTTTGATTAAAAAATAACTTTGCCGGATAATAAAACAAAGTTATGTAAGAGGAATTTTTACAAAAGAAAAACCCCGATTCTAAGTCGGGGTTTATAATTTAAATTGATTATTATTTAATTCAATACATTAAGCTTGGTAGGACCCTCATCAGCAAATATTTTCCAATGAACTACAGCACCAGCAATAAACAAAATAATAGAAAGCCAATAAGCAAACTGATAATCCAGAGTTATAACATTTTGTCCGCTGACATTTAAGTCGGGATTGCCATCAAGACTTACTTTAAGTAAAAGTAAAAACACTACGCCCGCAACTGAAACCACAATGCTGCTTAATGCTGTAATTCTCATCTTAAAGAAGCTAATCACTAAACCAATAATGGCAGCTAAGAATGCAAAAAGTGCAAGCGGCTGTGATTCGATTTCTTTTTTTTCATCTGTGCCCATTTCATCAGAAGAATTCATTTCACCTCCAAACATTCCTGTTGGTTTTACTTCTGTACCTGTGATTAGTTGAAACCCCGTTACACTCATTATAGTTTGTCCTCCGCAGGAGAGATTTACGAAAGGAAGAAAAAATAAGATTACAATCACTCCGTATAATGCAGGTGAAAATTTTTTTACTGGTTCCATTATTACCTCTTATGATGATGAAAAAATACTGTTAATGTTTTTTACAGATCTCTTGCGGCAAATGTATCTCCCTGTCTTATATCTCCCGAAGTAAATCCTTTATAAAACCATTTTTTTCTTTGAGCAGAAGTTCCGTGTGTAAATGATTCGGGAACAACATATCCTTGCGCTTGCTTTTGAATATTATCATCGCCAACAGCGCTTGCGGCAGTTAGTGCTTCTTCAAGATCACCGCTTTCAAGTAAGTCCTGCTGCTCTGTATAGTGTGCCCAAATACCGGCATAAAAATCCGCTTGCAATTCTACTCTTACAGAATATTGATTGTATTCTTCTTTGCTAAGTCTCGAACGAAGTTCATTCATCTTATCCATTACGCCGGTTAAGTTTTGTATATGATGTCCAACTTCGTGAGCAATTACATATGCCATTGCAAAATCACCGGGAGCTTTAAATCGTCTTTGCAATTCTTCAAAAAAACTTAAATCAATATAAAGTTTTTCATCACCCGGACAGTAGAAGGGTCCTGTTGATGAGCCTGCTGTACCGCAAGCAGATTGCACAGACCCGCTGAATAAAACTAGTTTTGGTTCGCGATATGCTGCACCAGATTCTTTAAATATTGCATGCCACACATTTTCTGTTTCGGCAAGAACAACACCAACAAATTGTGCAAGTTCTTTATCCTCAGCTGTTTCAGTATAATTTGTATTAGTAGTTTGATCGTCTAATTGAACATTTTGAAGTATTGAAGTTGGATCACCGCCAAGTAAAAGAACAACAAGTACGATTGCAATTGTTCCGATACCTCCGCCAACAATGCCTTTGCCCTTGGGAGACATACCGCGCCTGTCTTCGACATTTGAGCTTTCTCTTCTGCCTTTCCAACGCATTTTAAACCTTTCGATTATGAGATAGATTTAATTTTTATAATAAATATTATGAATATCAGAAAGTTTGATGTAATAAATTAGTAATGGTCGATTAGCAAAGCAATAAAAGAAAGAAATAATTATAGGAGTGTTCTGAGGGTTACAAGAATTAAGAAGAATTAACTTCCGGCTAACCAAATAAGATTAGCCGGAATTTTAACCCGAATAAAAATCAAAAAGAAAACCTTTTTTCTTTAAAGAGATCATGGTTTAACCCTCACGTACCCAACTAACCATCCGCCAATTACCTGAGAACCAACTTCTGTATCAAGTAATGTAACTGTGTAGAGCCTGTCCCCCCTAGGTAATAGTACTGAAAGAGGCACAAAAGCACTAACCTGAGTGGCATCGAGTGATGCACCTGTTACTGCAACAGTGGTTGTAAATACTCCATCTGAAAATCGAATAGTATTTGCGAATAAGTTCTCTCCATTTATATAAAAGTCAGTATTAGAAGTGCCGCCTAAAACCTGACCCGGAAGTGTGTTGGAGATTATTTTCAACCTGGGCAGTGATTCGCCTTTCGTTGTTCTGCTGTAGCTTCTGCCTGATCTTGAATATGAAAAAGCATAATCTTTTAGTTCCTTGGATTTGCTGCCTAATGAAGCTGGTAATTTCCCTATCATATTCCATGACCCTTCACCAAACGCTATAACATTGTACCAGACGGAATCGATATCAACAGAATTACCATTAATAGTTAGTGTTCCTTCAGTTTTTGTAAGCCCAAATCCTTTGCCACTAATTTTAAACTTTTCACCCGGTACGACGTACACACCGCTTATACCTAAAGGATTGATTCCATTATTATTGATAAACGGAACTGCATTGTAATAGACAAAGTAATCGGGAGAGGTGTAAGTGGATTTGTCTTTTACTTTGATTACTATGTTTCCCCAGCCATTGTGTGTTCCAAGCGGATATTCATATCCATCTGATCCTATTTCTGTATTGTAGGGGATTTTAACTTTAATCTGAGTATCACTTACTTCTAAAACTTCGCCCTTGCTTTTTATCGTATCTGTGATGGGAACATAATTTCCCGGGAAATAGACCTCCACATTTTGTTTGGAATTTCCAAATCCCTCACCCACGATGGTTATTTCATCTCCCCACATAGGTTTTTGAGGAGTGAAATTAGTAATCTTAACTTCAGTTGGGGTTATTGGATCTGGTGGATTATTATCATCAGGATTAGTTACGCTGTCTTCTTTTGAACAGGAAGTAAGAAAGAGGAACAAACCTATAATGACAAGAGAAGTAATAATGAATTTTTTATTTTTTGTTTTCATAAAGTCAAACACCTTTTGAATTTTCTGTAATTAATTATTTGTAATAGCTTTTTATTTAATTAGGGTCATTTTTTTTGATTGAACATACGTACCGGCTTGAAGCCTGTAGAAATAAACTCCGCTTGAAAGTTTACTTGCATCAAATTCTACCTCATAACTTCCGGCGGATCTGTATTCATCCACTAAAGTAGCAACTTCATTTCCAAGGACATCATAAACTTTTAACACGGACAGGGCAAGCCCTGCCCCTACATTTGGTATACTGAAATTAATTTTTGTAGATGGATTAAATGGGTTTGGATAGTTTTGTGCTAAATAAAAATTGTTTGGCTGATAGTAGTTTTCATCTTCAATTAATGTAACTCCGCCAAGCAATCCATTTGCACCAATGTACTTAGCGTACAAGTTTTCACCAGTTCCAGATGGCGGGCCGGCATACGAGAAAATCACAAAAGCTCCTCCATTATTTATATCGGGATTTAATGTTACAATTCCGGCATTAACAAATTGGTCTGTTAGTCTTACAGAATTACTTTGCCATGCAAAAGAGCTGTCTGGATTTATTCTTTGTGCATATATTCCTGGTCCTTGCGGGTTACTGGTTTCAGACCAGGAGACATAAACCCCATTATTATTTGTTGAAATGCTTGTGTTTGTAAAAGTATATGGTGTCCCGCTTACTTTAATTCCATTGGGTGTCCACTGAGGCTGACCAAGATTGTTAAGTTTCTGGGCATAGATATCGTAAGCAACATTAATTCTCCTTCCATCTTTCCAGATCAAATAATAATCTGAACTGGTTCTGCTTCTAATAATCTTAAACTCTGTATGCCCTCCGGGAACATTATTGATTACAACATGATTATCTCCCCAAAGATTATTCCCAGAAGTGTCTACTGCCTGAACAAATAAATTTCCATCTAAGCCTGATCCACCAACAGACCATCCAATCACCACGGCTTCACCATTTGCTGTATCTGCCATAGTAATGCTGGTTGGACCTTGAGGACCATTTACTTCAATAGATTTTCCCGGTGCAGGAAATTTTAAATTGCCAGTGGAGTCAACGATCTGAAAATATATTGAATATCCTCCTCCACTATGTCTATAAACAACAGAAATTCCCATTGGGCTTTTTACCATTCTCGGACTTCGTGTATCAACAGCACCATCAGTTAAAATGGCTCCTGTTGAATCCCACATAATGTTTCCATTTGTGTCAATCCTTTGAGCACGAAGTTGTCCATAACCATAATAAGATCTTGTCCAGCTTACATAAGCACCGCCATTATTATCCGAAAGAACACTATATTCAGATAATGCTCCGGGTGTTGGATCGTTGTACTGACTGACCGGCACGCCATTCAAATCCCAAAGTGGATTTCCATCAAGATCTAATTTTTGCGCATAAAGATCTGTTGAGTTGGTATAGTTAGTTCTTTCGTCATACCAAAAAATAATTATGCAGCTGTCAGTTGTAGTAACTGCCCATGGATATTGCTGATTTCCATCTGCGATACAAACAGGAATACCATTATCTGGGAAATATGTATTCCCAAGACTATCAAATCTCTGGATATAAATATCATTTCCCGTTGCTGAATTGCGGCTATCTGTCCAGGCAACAAAGAATCCTCCTTTTCTATCAAATGCCAGCGAGGGGTAATTTTGAGCAGCAGGTGCAGCCGATATGATATTATTTTCTTCTACTGTCGTTTTCCATTGAGCTTTAATAAAAGACATGGTTAAAAGAACAAGCAGCAAAATTGTGTAAATGATTTTCATAAAATTCCTTTTATTGATTCTGGTTTTAGTTGTTATTCTATCTCTTATTTGCAGATTTGATTGAAATATTGAAAATGAATTTTTGATTTTTTGATTTTGTTACTATAATTACTTTATGTCATTTACTTTTGATGAAAAATCTTTGATAGAGAAAATTGTTTTGGGTGATACCGATGCAGAGAATCACCTGTTTTTGCATTTTAAAGAAAGGATAGAATTCTTAGTCCGTGCCAGGTTAAGAAATAAAGTTTCTGCTGATGATCAACAGGATATTTTAAGTGAAGCCAGACAAGCAATATTATTGAGCTTAAGAAAAGGCGGATTTGATCCATCAAAAGGGAAGCCGCTTGAAGCATATATAGCAGGAATAGTTAGCAACATTGTTGCAATGTATTTCAGAAATCATTCTAAAGAAAAACCAACTGCAGATATTGATTCTTATCATTCAATCGAATCCCCGGACAATCCGTTAAAAGAAATTATTGAAGCTGAAAAAAAAGAAAAGTTAAAGTATGCGCTTTCTTGTTTGGATACTAAATATCAGGAAGTACTTTTATTAAGAATTTATGATGAACTGTCCATTGAAGAAATTTCAAATCAAATTGGAATTGAAAAGCGCAGAGTGAGCGAAAGAATCAACTATGCACTAAAACTGATTTTGAAGGAATTAAAAAAACAAAATTATTTTCAATAATTACATGCTTTTTGCAAATAGATATTAGAAAGTAAAATTATAATTATGAAATGCGATTTAATAAATAGAGAAAGTTTAATCAGCAAATACCTGATGAATGAGCTTTCTGAGGATGAAAGCTTAAAATTTGAAGAGCATTATTTTAAGTGTGAGGAATGCTTTAACGAATTAAAAGCCGCGGAAGAGGCTTTAAATCTTATTAAGAATGAAGGTTCTGCTCTATTGCAAAAAGCCAGTAAGGTTGAAAAAGTAAGTGCTAAAAGTTTTTTAGATAAAATATTTTCTGGATTTGTAAGTCCTGCAAGGGCGGGAATTACTTTTGCTGCTATTGTTTTAATATTTGTTCTGTTTTATGTGTTTTACAATCCAAACAGCAGTATTAATACAAAATCTATACTTGCTGATGATGGTAAGGATTCCGTTAAACAATTTGTTGAGCAAGAACCATTACAACCAAAAGATGAAATAGACCCAGAGCAAAAAGAATCTGAGTTGTTAGCAAGCCTAACTGGTCCAGAGTTCGATGCAAATCCATATTACGAAGAATGGATAAATGATAATGTACGCTCTGGAAATATCTTGGTTGATAAAGTTATCCTGCCAAAGAATAGTGATAAATATTTAAACCAACCTGTGTTATTTAAATGGCTGATGACAGAAAATATTCCGGTTAATCTGGTAATAATGAATAACAATGATGATCTAATATTTACTTCAAAAGTTTCTGCAGATAATTTTCCCGAGTATTTATTCTCCGTAAACCAAAATGAATTTAAGAAATCCGGTTTATATTATTGGCGTCTTGAAGATGAAATTGAAGTTCTTTATTTGGGCAAGTTTTATCTTATTAAACCACAATAGAAAACTGATTCCACGGATAATGAGAATTTTTGAAGATAAAAAACAGTGTGCTGTTTTTTTTAATCAACCCCAATCAATAAAAATCCTGCCCATGATCTCGGTCTTGCAGTTACCTGATTTTTAATCAAATGAAGTTTGGCTTGCCTTAACGATTCCGAATAAGATTTACCAGAAATCATTTGCCTGTAAAACTCAACCATTAATTCGCTGGTATGTTTATCAGAAATTTTCCACAAAGAAAAAACTATATTGGATGTGCCGGAATACAATAAGCCGCGATTAAGAGCTATCATTCCTTCGCCTTTAAATAATTTTCCAAGTCCGCTTTCGCAGCTGCTTAAAACAACTAGATCGGCATTCAAATCAAGATTATAAGTTTCACTTGCATATAAAATTCCATCATCGTTATAATTTGAATCGATTGGCTGGGCAAATATTACTCCAGAAATATCCGGCTTCTCTTCATTCATAAAACTGTGAGAGGCAATATGAATAATTTTGTAATCTTTAACATTTGTCTTGAATGTATCTTCCTTTGCATCAGCATAAAAATATGCTGTGTTGATATTTGAAGAGTTTTTTTTGTTAAACAAATCAATAATAGAATTCACTTCCCACTCGCTGTACTTTAGCTCATCATAATTTTTTCCATCAACAGAAACGGATCTTAGAACATCATCATTACTGGCAAGCAGAGTTGATGTGCTGTTGTTCGAAATCGTATAACCGAATGAATTGTCTTTAGGGAAAACCGGGGCAAAGCCAATAAAGTTTTTAGTAAACTTATTTTCTGCAAGCTTGTTTTTCCAGTCGAGCGATTTATCGGCAAAGAGATTAGCGGAGTAATGATACGACAAATTATATTTTTTTATTAAGTAATCCAGCTCACTAAAATTTTTGGTGGATGTTTTTTGCTGGCTTGAAAACAAAGCTTCAAACGGGACTTTAAATAGTGCATCGTGGGGAATTATTACTAATTCTTTCTTATTGAATATCATGGATTCAATCGGCTTGATAAGTAATTCCGAAATTTGATTTGAGCTTTTTATATAAGTAACATTATCTGCTTTGGTAATAGACGAATAAAAAGCCTTTATCGTGTTATTAAAATTCTCCGGCTTGTCAATCGTGGATATTTCAAAATTATCTTTTGCTATTTGTGCGAGATAGATTGAACTGCTGCCGATAAAATAATTAAGTATTAGAGAATCATCGGATATGAGCTTTTGTACTTCAGACGCTGTTTTAATTCCTGATTGGTATTTAAGATTAAAATAAACTGGATAGTCTTTTTCAATCCGGGCAATTAATTTTTCGTATTGATCATTAAGCCTAAACAATGTGTTCTGATAATTAAAAATCTTCAGACTATCCCGGTTGTTTTTCTTTTGAATCTCTAACTGAAGCTGTGAATCATAAAACAACAATTCATCTTTAAGATATTTTTCGCTGTCCAGAATATCAGGGGGAATGTTCGCAAAAAGTTTCGCCTTGGATTCTAAGATACCTTGTTGTAATACAGCCGCTTTGCTTTTTTCAATAAAATAAAAAAATCTTTCTTTGTAGAATAAATTTTCTGTAAGCTTATATAGTCTTAACGATGTTTCTATAGCCTGCTCGTATATGGATGAAGAATTTTCTCCTAAAAAATATTTTGAGCTTTCGCTCTTAAAACCCTTATTCAGTTTATCTATCAGGCTGTCCGCTAATTCCATCACAACAAGCGATTTATATAATACTTCCGCTTGTTTCTCTTTGTCCTGCTTTTTGTCCTCTGCAATGTTTAGCAAGATTTTTGATTTTATCTTGAATGAGTTAAGCAATTGCACTTCGGATTGTACATTGTTTAAACCAGGGTTTGCATCAACATTTTCATCATTAAAATCCAGAACTGATTCAATTATCGATTTTTGAATTGAAATTAATGCAGAATCATATTCTGACTTTTCAAAGTAAGTATCAGAAATGTTTTGATAAATTTTTGAAATGTCTGTTCGCTTAGATTCGCCAAGATTCTTCCATACCATTAAAGATTTATTGTATTGTTCAATTGCTTTGTCATAATCCTTGTTCTCGTTATATATCAAACCAATGTTCATATAGCTTTGAGCTATGGATGGATGATTTTGTTTAAATTTTTCTATCCTCATATCCAGAGCCAAATTAAAATAATCCATTGCTTTGTTAAGCTCTTTCTTCTTCCAGTAAACTAAACCAAGATTGTTATAACTTGTTGCAACAAGATCATGTTTATCACCAAGCACGTTTTTTCTGATTGCAAGAGATTTTAAGTGATTTTCTTCAGCACCATCGTACTCCTTCATGTTCTGATAGCAATTGCCAATATTATTATAACTCGAGGCAGTTAGATGATGCTGTTCTCCAAGAGCCTTTAATCTTATATTCAGCGATCTTTGATAGAATTCGAGTGCTTTTCCGTAATCTCCTCTGTCAAAATAATTAATACCAATATTGTTGTAAGCCGATGCAGTTGAAGGATGTTCTTCACCAAAAAGATTTTTTTTAATCTCGAGTGATTTTAAAAAGTACTCCAATGCCTTATCTTTATTTGATCTTTTCGAGTAGATAATGCCTATGCTATTGTATGAATCTGCAACGTCAGAGTGAGATTCACCAAGAAGATTTATTCTTATCTTAAGTGCCTTTTGAAACATCTCCAAAGATTTGTTTAGATCTTCAGTAAAGTCGTAATAAATTCCACTTGATTGATATATTTGCGCCGCAGATAAATTGTTTTCGCCTAATTTATCAATACATAAAGACAGGGCTTCTGTTAAATAGTTAATTGATTCATCATACCTGCCAAGATAGCACAGATTATACCCAACATAATTTTTTGCCTGAATATACTTTACCCAAAATGTGTGCTCATCGTTCTGTTCCAATAAACTCCCATAAATTCCAATTGCTTTTTTAAATAAAATAATTGAACTGTCATACTTTGCTTTGTTTAAGTATCCCCTGCCTTCTGTATAATACTCTGATGCTTTTGTTGTATCCGAAAGTGTGTAATTGAATTTTGTACTGGGAATATCGTTTTGAGCTTTAAGATTAAACTGAATAATCATAAACAGTAAAGCTATAAATATGTAGTTGCTAAGCTTCATAAAATTAAAATATTTTATTTCTAATTCGTTTGGAAAGATTACTGATGGAAAAATATTGGAGCGAAGTTAAGTATTAGGTTAAGAGTTGTCAACCATCTACGGAATCAATCTGTAAGAGCCAACAACTCTTTATCATAATTTATATTATTTATTATTTTAAAAGTATCATCTTCTTTGTTTCAACAAAGTCCCCGGCTTGTAGTTTGTAGAAGTATATTCCTGAACTTAATTGTACACCTTGCCTACCGGCAGGCAGGTTGTTCATTATAAATTGTGCATTGTAAGAGCCAGCTTGTTTTTCTTCATTAACAAGAGTTGCAACTTCTCTTCCGAGTAAATCATAAACTTTAAGTGTTACAAATTGCATACTGCTTATTGTATACTGAATACTGGTACTTGGATTAAATGGGTTTGGGTAGTTTTGCTGTAACAAAAATTCTTTTGGCTGCGCAAAGTTATTTTCTTCATTTTCAATAAAAGTTACACCGCCATTTGTGGTGTGGAGAATAGCGCCATCGCCACCAACAATCCATCCATTGTTATAATCAGTATAATATAGGTCAAGAAAATAAACGCTTGTATTTATTTTTTGATTTAACCAACTGCTACCACCATTTGTAGATTTCAGTATTAACCCGGATTCTCCGACTGCCCAAACATTTTCAGCGTCTAATCCGAAAACTGAATTAATGCCTAATTGTGTGCCTGAGCTTTGTTCGAACCAATTAATTCCACCATCGCTACTTTTTAATATTTTTCCTGGCCATCCGGCAATCCATCCATTTAATTCATTAGCAAAAAATATATTATAATAATTACCTGAAATAGTGTTGTCCGTCCAGATTAAACCACCATCGGTAGTTCTTTTAATAATATTGTTCCCAATAACCCAGCCTACATTGTTATTAATAAAAAAGCAAGCATTCAATTCTTTTCCAATGTATTCTTGACTCGTCCAATTATATCCACCGTCTGTCGTTTTCAGAATATAACGATCCCCAACAATCCATCCATGTAAAGAATCCGAAAATGAAATTGAGCGATTTACACTACCAAGATTTAAATTTTCCCAATTATTACCACCATCAGTTGTTCTTCCAACAAATGAAGCTTCACCGACAGCAAATCCAATATTCTTATTTATAAAATAAATATCAAGTAGATGATTTGTGGGTACATTAACTAAGTTCCAAGTAACCCCTCCATCTGTAGTATTTGCGGCGGAAGGGAAATAGCCCGTTCCGCATACCCATCCATAATCTTTATCCAAAAAATTAACAGAATACAGTGAGCCATATGCTGAAGTTTTGGACGTTACTTCCCAAGAATTCCCACTGTCTTGTGAAACGGCTAATGAAGTAATTCCGACGCAAACAGCAGTATTATTTTTAATCTTAACAGAATTAAAATAGCTTGCGCTAATAGATAGAGTATCCCAAGTAACCCCAGCATTTATAGTTCCAAATATTCCCTTTCTTCCAACAGCAAATCCTTGTTCAGGATTTATAAATGTTATATCATTTAATATAAATTCGAAGCCCAGAGATATTGTTGACCAAGTAATACCGGCATCTGTTGTTTTTAATATTTTTCCACGATACGTTCCTACAAAACCATTGTTCTCGTCAATAAAGTATATTGAATTTGAATATGGCTCTGGAGTATTAATGATTTCCCAAGTTTGACCGGCATTTGTTGTCTTAAAAATCCCGTCCCCAGCAACAAATCCATTAGAAGAATCTATAAAACAAAGTCTATAATAATTGTTCCAACCTGAACCAACTTGCGTTGAATTCCAAGTAATTCCACCATCCGTTGTCTTAAAGATGCGACCATAATTAGAAGTTATAAATCCAACATTTTCATTAAAAAAATAAATATCATAAAGAATATTTGAATAACCAATGTTAGATACGTTCCAGTTATTTCCTCCATCGATTGTTTTTAATAATGTTCCATCCTCACCCGAAATCCAACCAATTTGATCGTTTAAAAAATATATTGCATACAATCTTTTATTGTTTTGAATATCTATGGTTAGCCAGGTTTTTCCGCCATCATTTGATTTAAGTAAATAACCCTCCCAAGATGTTGCTATGAACTTATTTTCATTAAAAATATGTATGTCTTGTAGAGAGAATGGACCGAAAGGCAATGGATTTTGCCAAAACCACTGAGCATTTAATTGAAATGAAATTGTTAAAAGGAAAGCGAAAACAAAAACGATCTTTTTCATAAGATCCCCTTAATGAAAAGTGTTTAAAAATTTCTACTTCAAAAAAAGAGAAGAATACACTTAAAAGCAACAAATAGAAAAAACATTCTTTTCTTTGCGCCTTAGCGTCTTTGCGCGAAATCATTTTTCTCACGCAGAGACGCAAAGTTTATTTTAAAAGTATCATCTTCTTCGTTTGAACAAAACTACCAGCTTGAAGTTTATAAAAGTAAACACCGCATGTATATTTTGCTGCGTTAAATTCTACTTCATACGTTCCGGCAGGTTTATATTCATCCACCAAAGTTGCAACTTCATTTCCAAGGACATCATAAATTTTAAGCTGCACTCTAGACCCTTCGACTCCGCTCAGGGTGACGCTAGCGATTGAATATCTAATTGTTGAAACCGGATTAAATGGATTCGGATAATTCTGATATAAAACAAATTCCTGTGGAATCGTATTTTCATCAATTTCGATTTTAGTATAAATATCATTTAAATATCCCGGCGTACCATACAAGCTTGAAGCGCGCCAGCTTTCTGCAAGCGAATTATCCAGCTGCGGATTTATTAGTGATAAAGTGGAACCGCTTCCATTTGGCTGTGATGGCCAACCACCCCCAGATGAGAACGTAACCTCATCAACAATATTTCCTGCTGCGTCTTTTAATATCACAACATCACCATCACTGCTTAAACCAAAATTAAGATTGCCAATCATTTTTGTGTGATTGGGATAAAGCAATCGGAATTTAGTCGTGTCTCTGCAAATAACCAGATATTCTTTTGCGGCTAGCATAGTTCCGTTTGGAAACACAAATTGATTTGAGATGTTATCATCGTGAATTTTCCAGCCAGAAATATCTACGTTATTATCATCGGGATTATAAAACTCAACCCAGTCTTCTGTATCAAAAACAGCAGATGATTTATAATTAATTTCGTTTATTACAATAGAAGTAACAGTTAATTCTGCTGGTTCAAATACTGCTGTTAATGTTGAATTAGTATTTAGAACAACAAATATTTCCGGTGAGGTTGAGTTTGATATCCCTTGCCATTGTACAAATCTGTATCCCGGCATTGGTAGTGCTTTTATACGAATGGGAATATCTTTAAAGAAAACATTTGTTGATCCGTTGTTTTTTACTTCGACAGTGTTAGTAAAAATCTTTCCCCATCCCGGATTATTTCTGCTGATAACTAAATAACTTGATCCGCTTATACCAAATTTGGAATAAAAGTGTCCTCTGGTATTTTCTGGTCTATCAACAGCAAAGTTTCGCATTATATCAACAAGTTCCTGCCAGCTATCACCAAAAGAAATTGATTGCGGCCATCGCTCTTTGTGTCTTGGAATTTCAGATGCAATATTTTGCGCTAAACTATCTATCACTGTTAAAACATGATTCGGCTCAAACGTAGTGTTAACATGCGCAGCAAAGCGTTGTATAAATTCATTTTTAAAATCAGGATTGTCCAAAAGTTTCCTCAACATTAATGTGGACCATGGCGGATTTGGCCAGGCAGGACCATTTGTCGCTGTTGCCTGTTCTAATGTATTTGTTGTTGCTAGTCCCTGCGCATTTCCGCCAAAAGTAAAATCAAGATCATAAATCATCCATCGCCATTTTGAACCGGCAGCTTTTTCCCGCCACAGTTTCATATTTGACCCAGGCCAATCACCATTGGCGGAATATATTTGTGCAATTTGATAATCAAGGTATTCATCAATATCCACAATGGATTTTATATACTCATAATTAGCGGGATCTGCCATGTTGTTTGTAGAAAGAAAATTTATCATCTCATTGTATGCATTAACATCACCATTATTTGCAACTATGCCTTTACTTATTTCAATAAGATCAATATTGTCTTTATCAACACCGTGATGATAATAAACATAATGTTCATTTAATTTTTCTCTGATATTATGAATTCCCCAGTACTCACTATTAATAAATAATATGGATGGGCGATAATCCTGATAATCTAATTGCATACCTTGCTCAATCAGTGTTTGCACCATCCCATCTCTGAACATTGTGCGGTACCAATCCTGCCCGGAACTGCGAAGAATAAAATTATTGTATTCATAAACCGGGATATCATCAAACAAACGATATCGCAGTTTATCGTATCCATATTCGCTCCGGAAAAAGAAAGCAAGAGATTTTTCCGGATACAAACGGCTGCATCCGCCATTAATTTTTACCCCTGTGTTAACTTTAAATGCAAGAGATTTATCAAACTCAAAGAATTCTAAACTAACTGGTCTTTCCCAATCCTGGTTCCAGTTTCTTGGTCCGGTACTGCAATTAGCAATTATTCCGTTTGTGCCGATAACATAAATTCCCGAAGTATCACTAAAAAAATTTGCCGGATCTGTAACAAGAGAAAAAACAGGCAGATCTGTTATTTCATTAATAAAATATGTTCTTGTTTCTGTTATGCTTGGAGTATATCCATCCTTAAATGCACGGAACCTAATTATGGATGTTGAATCTATTTGCAAAGGTGTTGAGTAAATATCGCTTGAAGAATTTGGAATTGTGCCATCCGATGTAAATCGAATAACTACATTCAGTAAACTGTGCGAAGCTGAAACAATAATTGATGATGAGTAAAATCCGCTTTGAGTTGAAATAGAAGGAACTGAAAGAATATTAAAAATTCCTGATTCAAGATTTGGAGAACCAGGTGTAGCTGGAGCAAACCTAAACCAATTATTAGTTCCGTTTGGAAACCTGCCCAACGAAACATCTGTTTGCTGTAAACCATATGTTAACGTATCAATAAGCTGTACAGCAGGATTAAACAATCCAATGCTTTCTCCATCTGCGCTTAGCTTAAAGTTTGCATGATTTCCTGTATTTGCATCATCTGCCCAGATTAAAACATATCCGCCGGCTTCTACTATTAAATCATTTTGTATTTTAAACTTTTGTGGCTGCGACAAATTATCTGTTATGTAATAATCTTTTAAGTTAACTGATGATGAGCCAGCATTATAAATCTCTATCCAATCTGCGTAATTATTAAAATCAGGATCTGATATTGTTGAAGAATTTGAAGCCATGAACTCATTGATGAAAAGAGTTTGTGCAAAACTTCTGAATTGAACAAAAAGTAAAAGCAGGAACAGAGAAAATACGTTCAGGTAAAATCGAATTTTAAACATTGTAATATCAATCATTTTTAATGTATACAAAATAATCAATCCCGTACAAAGATGATTCAATTATATAAACTATGTGGTTTATTCTGTAAAATTCTTGATAAAATATTTTGATAATAAATCGGGAATTTAATTGTTTTGCGTTCTATCTTCTTTTATGTTGCTTAAGGAATAATTAATCAATCTCTGATAAACAAAAAACTATATATATGAACACAAAAATGAATATTGCTGGTTCAGCGCCCATAATTGCGGCACCAACATTGCTCTATTTAATAATCACTGCGATAATCAGTTCCGTTACAAAGCCTTTATTCACTATAACTGAAAAAAATGATTCAATATTAATTGGTTTTGGGATTGTGTTAATTATTATAGGAATTTTAATGGTGATTAGCTGCGGACGAAAATTACTTAAATCATTTAACAAGGGTTTGTTAATGACTGATGGATTGTATCTGGTTTTTAGAAATCCAATGTACGCCGCTTACATGCTTTTTGTAATACCGGGCATTTGTTTGTTTTTTAATTCCTGGCTTGTACTTACATCCGTACTTTTAAATTATATTTTTTTCTCAATATTTATAAAACGCGAACATAAATATTTAGAAGAAAAATTTGGCAGCGAATATGAATTATATCTTAAAAATGTCTTTATAAAATTTTTATAACAGATAAAGAATAATTTTCTATTAAGCTGATTATTTTATAGCGATTCAGTAGTTAAACCATTAACCGAGATCTTATCTTATTCCATTTTTTATTTTCTATAACAGCTTGGGCGACTCCCACAACATTTTCAAATACATGTGCAGGTGCACTTGCTTTCATTCCACCCAACAAACCAATTAGCTCAGAATTATTAAGTGATTTCAACATCCAATGCAACCAAGTTTTATAACGTTCAGATGGAATTTGGGTCTGAATTCTTGTTCTAATTGCTATTAGCTCAGCGTCGTTTAAATATTTAAAACTTGCCTGAAGAACAGTCGCTTCTTCGTGATTCATATGTGCCAGATAACTGGCTGCAAAATCATTAAACAAATTATTCAATTCAGTCCCCAGCTCAACTTGTTTTTCATTATCGGTAGTGAGATTAGTTTTTTCAATCTGTGTTTTTATTTTATGTAATTTTTCTTCCAGGACTTTATGTTCATCATTTAGTTCACTTATCAAATATGGTTCGTTGTTTGCTATTTCCGGAAAGATGATATTGTCTTCGTTTACAGCGTGTTCGTGCAGTAAATCCAAATCGTGTCTTAAAGAGGCTAATAAATTTTCTATTTCCTTTACATCCGTAAAATCCGCTGATTGCAAATTTGATGCTGCATTATAAATAATACTTCTTAAAGCCTTGTGAATAAAAGTAAATAGATCTGTTTTTCTTAATTGCATTTTAAATCCTTTAACTAATAATTTTACACTGCTATCACTTATAATAGCAGTGCAATAAAAATTTGGCTATTTAACTAAAGTCATTTTTCTGGTTTGAACAAAATCTCCTGCTTGCAGTCTATATAAATAAACCCCGCTTGGCAAATTTGCGGTATTAAAATCCACAAAATATTTTCCGGCAGGCTGCTGATTATTTACCAGAGTTGCTACTTCATTTCCTATTATATCATAAACTTTTAATGTTACAAATGAACTCTGCGGAATGCTGTAGCTTATCATTGTTGATGGATTAAACGGATTAGGAAAATTTTGAGATAATTCAAATTCGTTTACGATTTGCTGTGGTTCCTCTTCAACATCAGTTGTGGTTTCAGTGTTATAATCTACTTGTTTATACTTTGAAATTATCCCATTTGTCTGCATCTCAACATATGAGGCTATGCGAAAATAATTTGATAGATGTGTGCTGGCTATTATTTATTGATGAGTGGCAATATTTTATTTTTTAAGGCGACAATTGTGAAACAGATCATATTAATTTTAATTGTGCTGCTTGATTAATGATCGCGATAAGAAATTAAAGAAATAAATTATGTTTTGTTGATGAGGATTAGAAAAACTTTTAACAATGTTATTAAAAACAGACCCCTTTAATTAAAGCTTTAGGCAAGCAGTAAATAAAGGGATGTGTATAATTATAATTAATTGCTATCCTATAAAATCATTCAATGTCATCTTATCAGAGATAGTAAGCGAACCGTCTCTTGATGTGAATGCAAATTCCAAATTGCTGGTTTTACGACCCAGATATTTTTTCATGGTTTTTACAATTCCGCCGGAAAATAATTTGTAAGTAGTAAACAAAGCGGTCTTTATTCCGTCAAGTGTTGGCAGCCTATTTACAAAATTTTCCCATTCGCTGTCTGGATGCGCTGCAGAGAGTAATGAACCATTCTTCCATCCGCTTAAAAACAGGTAATCGGCTTCCTTAAGTTTTTTCGGATCAAAATTATTGATTAGTATAAGCTCTGCAGTAAGCCCTCTATATAAAAGGAACTTCTTTATTTCTTCGCCGTATTTTTGATTAGCAGCATTCTTACTTTGAACGACTATTAATGCTTTTTTCATTTCTTCACCTTTGGGAAAATTTTCTGAAACAAACGTAAGAAGTGACGGCACTAAACTCAATTAACTTATTATGAGTGGATATTTTTAATGATATGAAGTTATTTATGTGATTTAGAAACGGAGGTTTGTTTTATGTTTTTCCTTTTGATGATCTTTTAAGTTCAATTTGTCATGCTGAATTTATTTCAGCATCTAAATTTTTGAACTATTGAGGAGGTTGTCTCATAACTGTCATTCCGAATTTATTTCGGAATCTAATAATTTGATTTTTAGGACCGGTCTTCTAAACAATTACATACTGAGTTTAATTAAATATATATCGATTTTTCTGTTTAATTTTACGTTAAGAAAGATAATTTTATCTCTAAGCATCAGTATGATTAAGTTATTTTACTGTATTTAATTTTTATAATAAACAAATCCTTATTTTTTGGATATTAGATATCAACGTTTTAGCAATGCCTTCTAACACATCAAAAAACAAAGAAGAATTACTTGTAGGAATTGTTAACCTGGTTTCCGACTATGATATAATCAATAACCAGTTTTGGTACCGCATTCCTGTTGATAGTGCGGAGAAGATGCTAAAAAAACGCTGGCCGCCCGATTGGATAGCTTTTTATTACACTGCGGAGATAAAAAAATATCCGCAAATGATTATTCACTACGGTAAAGTATCTAACATTACGATGGATACGCGCAAAGAACTTTTTCCTTCCGAAGAGCAAAACTATAAAACAAGCAAAAGGTATTACAACATTTCATTTGAGGCAATCCGGATTTTACCAAATCCTATACTCAGCAGACGAGGGCGAAGAATAGTTTTTATTCAGACAACATTTGAAAAGTTTATTAAGGCAAGAGAGGTTAATGACCTTTTGGATGGGAGTGCGTTAGAAGACAGACTCTGGGCAGAGTTCAAAAGAAACAAAATAAGTGCTGACAGGCAGGAGGTTGTTAAGATTGATAACAATTTTTACTTCTTGGATTTTACCATCTATTGTAAGAAAGGTAAAATTAATATTGAAACAGACGGCGATAGATGGCATCATAATGCAATGGGTTCTGGAAAGGATTATGCCCGAAGTAATGATCTTACCTTAAACGGTTGGAGTGTAATAAGATTTGATTCAGAGCAGATACATGAGAAGATGGAATCCTATTGTATCCCGACAATTAAAACAACCATTAATAAACTTGGCGGTATTGATATAGATAATGATGCTGTGAAAAGATTTTTGAAACATGATCCGGGTGCAAGTTATCCAACTTATTTTGAAGAGGTTGAGTAAGTTTTCTTTACGGCAACTCATTCTATAATCTACGTCTCTTAAGCATAATTAAAGAAGAGGTGTGTTGTTTTTTCTTTTTGTGAACTTTGCGGATTCTCTTGCTTTCTAAACCTTGAGGTAAAAGTCTATATAAAAAACAAAGTGGGTATTGTTAAAATTTTATTTGTATTGTAATCTTCACGATCTGCGTATAACACCTTTTAAAATTACTGTATATTTGGTTATCTGATTATCAAAATTAGTTTATCATTACGTTAAACCGATTATGATTATATCGACAAATAGCATTGTGGTTGTAATTCTGATTAAAAAGATTTGATTTTAAAATTTATCCGAGGAGATAATTATGAAAACTTTATTTATATCTTTATTAATCGGGGCGACTTTGTTCTCATCCGGTTTTGGACAGGAACGAAAGGGTGAAAGAAAATGGACAATTGATCCCGCAACTGGAGATACAATCTACACCGAATCTGTAACCGTTTCTGAAATCGAAGATATTACGCCGCGTAATAGTATGATAGTAATTAACCCGCTTAAGTTTTTGCTCTTCTACAACATTTCATACTTTCATAAAATAAACGACGGCTTTGTAATCGGCGGCGGTTTTCAGTTTCCAACACCAAAAGACATTTCAGGATTTGGAGTTAATGCTGAAGCAAGATTTTATCCTAAAGGAAATAATCTTAAAGGGTTTTACATTGCCCCGAACATTTCTTACAACAGTTTAACCGATGATGTTGAAGATGAAACTGTTTCAATCACTTCTGTGGGCGGACTTGTTGGCTGGCAATGGTTCCCCGGTGAGCAGTTTGCTCTTGGTTTAGGTATCGGAGTGGATTATTACTTCTTTACAGGAGAAAGCGATAATGAAGATTTTAATGATTATGACGGCTTTGCACCAGCATTAAGATTTGATATCGGTTATGCATGGTAAATGAATTGGGAGTTATCAGCGATTCCCTTTGTGTGCATTGTATACTGACTTTGCTTTGTGTGCTTTGTGGTTAGTACTTTTTTTTACCACTCCCAAAGGGATGGCTTTGCCAAAAGAGCGCTGGCGTAGCCATCCCTATGGGAAAAGTAATTTCACTTAGTGCACAAAGTTCTATGAAAAGAATATTGGCGATATTGTTAAAATTTTATTAGACTTCTTCAAATTATAATTCCTTAAATCCGATTTCTTTTAGATACTCATAAGTAGAGTTATAAAAGGAAGGAGGA
>Ga0172373_10003383_pt1 | contig 23385 bp, 18 predicted proteins | sample Lak10m_2_FD_114546 | JGI IMG/M metagenome (GOLD analysis project Ga0172373, IMG submission 114546) | Freshwater microbial communities from Kabuno Bay, South-Kivu, Congo - kab_092012_10m | ecosystem: Environmental > Aquatic > Freshwater > Lake | place: Democratic Republic of the Congo...
AGAAGGGTGTGCCCCGACTCGCCACGTGACCTCAACGAACCGAACCGCCGGATGCGGACCCGCATGTCCGGTGGTGTGGCAGGGGAACGGCGGGAGCATCCCGCCGTCCCCTATGCCGATCGCACCCCCGTCCGGAGAACGGGCGTCTGGACGGCGATGTACGCGTTGCACCGCGGCGGCCGGTACGGCAAAACCATGCGGTTCCCCGGAGGATGACGATGCAGAAGTTTCCGATCGCGTGGTTGATGGCCGGCCTGGCCGTCGCCGTGGCTCCCGCCTGTGATGCGCCCCCGCCCGACGAGGGCGGTGAGGGTGAAGGCGAGGGTGAAGGCGAGGGTGAAGGTGAAGGCGAAGGCGAGGGTGAAGGCGAAGGTGAGGGTGAAGGCGAGGGCGAGGGCGAAGGCGAGGGTGAAGGCGAGGGCGAGGGTGAAGGCGAAGGCGAGGGTGAAGGCGAGGGCGAGGGCGAGGGCGAAGGTGAGGGCGAGGGCGAAGTGACGCTGCCGTTCTCCGGCGAGCTCACCGGCTCCAACGCCGACCCGGCCTGCGTGTCGTTCACCATCGACGTCCGCGGCGAGCTCGTGGCGACCGCCAACAACACCGAATGTGTGGCGTCGTCGTTCGAGAACGATCCGCGCCTGAAGCTCTTCCAGGTTGGCAACACGACCCCGCTCGTCAACGACGACGACGGCGGCGACGGCTTCTGCTCGCGTGTCGCGCGCGTGCTCGACCCGGGCAGCTACCAGGTCTGCCTCGAGGAGTCCTCGGCAGCCGAGACCGCGACGGCGACCGTGTCGGTGGCCTTCACGCCCGCCACGATCCTCGCGCTCAATGACGCCTGCGATCCGGCCAGCCAGGTCGCCATCTGCGACACCACGGCGACCGATCTCAACAGCGACGGCGTCAACGACAGCCAGACCTGTGCGCCGCAGGCGAACCCCGGCGGTGAGATCCTCTCCGTGCTCGCCACGGGCAGCGGTGCCACGCCGGGCTGCAACACCTTCACGCTCGCCGAGACGACGCGGGTCCTCATCACCGCCGAGAACGACGGCTGCCGTGCCGGTGGCACCACGTCGACCGATACGTTCATCGACCTCCTCGGCGAGAACGACGCGTTCATCGAGAGCGACAACGACGACGGCCCGGGCACCTGCTCCCTCATCAACCGCGAGCTGCCCGCTGGCACCTACGAGGTCTGCCTCGAGGAGTTCACCTTCGCCGAGACGACCACCGCGCAAATCACCGTGCTCGCCGTGACGAATCGCTGCACCATCGTCGAGGGCCTCGAGCTCGGCGACACCTGCTCGCGCGACAACGCCCTGCAGTTCTGCCCGACCGACTCGAGCTGTCTGCGCACCGACATCGGCGACGTCTTCACCTGCGCCGTCGTCGATGAGTCCGGCGAGGGCGAGGCCTGTGTCGAAGGCACCAACAGCGCCTTCCCCTGCGCGTCCGGCTTCGTGTGCCTCGACGGCACCTGCCTCAACCCGCGCATCGCCGCCTGCGAGGAGCGCGCCGAGCCCATCCTCACGGCCGGCACGACGACGAACCTGAACTTCACGGGCGCGCTGAACCTCATCAGCCCGTCGTGTTCGACGGGTCGCGTCGAGCGCTCGTTCCTCTACACCGTCACGGGTGCGGCCGTGAACCTGCGCGCCTCGGCCTTCGGCACCGGCGCCGGCGCCGTCTCCGTCGCCATCTTCCGCGACTGCGTGGACAACCAGCAGCTCGTCTGCAACAACAACGCCGACGGCAACGCGACGGCGACGGCCAACGACCTGCGCGCCGGCGACGTCGTCACGATCCTGGTCGAGGGCGCCAACGCCGCGGGTCTCTTCGACCTCGCCGTCACCGAGGTGGCCCGCACGATCCTCGGCGAGGGCGACACCTGTGACCCGGCCTCGACGACGACCACGTGCGATCCTGCGGTGACGGGCCTCGCCTGCGTCGGCGGCCCTGTCGCGGCGACCAACCCCTTCCTCTGCGCCGTCCCCACGACGCTGCTGCAGGGTGACACGTGCACCACCGGCGCCACCGACGCGGTCTGCGGTCCGGGCCTTGCCTGCACCGCTGCCCAGGGTGCCGAGGGCATCTGCGACACCTTCACGACCATCGCGCTGCCGTCGCAGCTCGCCGCGACCGACCCGACCTGGCTGCGTCCCGGCTCGACCTGCTCGGCGGGCACCTCGACCCTCGCCTTCGAGGAGTTCGAGATCGTGAACCCGAACGCCACCGACATCACGGTGAACATCTTCCAGAGCCGTGTTGGCGAGCCCACCCTCGATCAGTGCCCGGTCGACATGTTCCTCCATGTGTTCAGCACCCGTGTCGGCGACCCGGCGACGGCGGGCTGCCTGACCGGCAACGACGACGGTGGCCCCGGCACCTGCGGCCTGCTGACCGCTTTCGTCGTGCCGGCGAACAGCTCGCGCTTCATCGTGTCGAGCCTGTTCAGCACGTTCTCGACGCTGCCGGTCGACTACCAGCTGAACGTGGCTGGCGCGGGCGTGTTCACGGTGAACCCGCTCTGAGAGCGCCCGCCGTGAGGCATGGGCAGGGGCGCTTCGGCGCCCCTTCTCTTTGGTGACAGATTCAGGAATATGTAAACCAAACAAAACACTGAACACCTGTATCCATGGTGGTAGACGGTCGGGGTGCGCGCCCGCGTCGATCCCTCCACCCGTGTCGTCCTCGAGGAGGCCACGCCCCTCGGGCCGGCGCGCGCGGGGGCAGGGGAGCGCTTCGTCGAACTGTGCGCCCGCACGAGCTTCTCGGGCATCACCATCGAGGGCTTCGGCGCCGTCGACGGCCGCACGCTGCACGACGCCCGGGCCGCCTGGCCCGGGGCCGGGCTTCCCGAGGAGGTCGTCGCGCGCGCCGCGCTCCTGGGCCAGGACACCGTGGCCATCGCCGACCTCGACACCGTCGCCGGCGTCGTGCGCGCCCATGTGGCGGGCCGGGAGCTCGGCGTCGGCGTCATCCCCGGCTGCGAGCTGCTGCTCGACGAGGGCTCGCTCGTGCTGCTGCCGATGACGGCGCGGGGCTGGGCGAACCTCTGCACCATCCTCACCATCGCGAAGGACGGCACGCGCGAGCGTGGCGTCGAGAAGGACGACATCGAGCACCGGCTGCAGACGGTCCTCGCCCACCACGAGGATCTGCAGGCCATCGCCTGGCCACCCTTCGCCGACGACGCCCTCATGGCGCTGCGCGACGTCTTCGGCGATCGTCTGAGCGTCGGCCTCGCCATCTCCGACACCCCCGACGACGAGCCCGCGATCGCCTTCGTCGAGCGGGCCGGGCGGGTCCATGGCATCGCCGCCGTGCTATCGGCGCGACCGCTGCTCGTCGACGAGGCCGATGGGCCCCTGCTCGATGTGTTGTGCTGCATCCGCCAACACCTGCAGCTGCGCGACGCCGGTCAGCGCCTGCCGCCCAACCGACGATCGCGGATGCGCGATGGTGACGACGTCGCCGCGATCACCCGCGCGGCTCTCCAGCGCGATCACCCCCGCGATCCCGATCGCGATCAGCCGCACGATCGCGGCGGTGATCGCGGTGTCGATTGCGACCGGTGGATCGCGGCCGTGATCGCGCGATCGCGGCGCGTCGCCGACGCCTGCGCCTTCCGCCTCGACACGCTCCGCTACACCTTCCCCATCGACGTCGCCGACCCCGACGCCGAGCTGCGCCGTCGCACCTTCGCCGGCGCCGCCGAGCGCTACCCGGACGGTGTGCCTGGCGACGTCGTCGCCCAGCTCGAGCACGAGCTGGCCCTCGTGCAAGACATCGGCGTCGCCCCCTACTTCCTCACGGTGAAGGACATCGTCGACGTCGCCCGCGAGCTCGGCATCCTCTGTCAGGGCCGGGGCTCGGCGGCGAACTCGGCGGTCTGCTACTGCCTCGCCATCACGAGCATCGACCCGGTCCGCATGGGCCTGCTCTTCGAGCGCTTCCTCTCGCGCGAGCGGGCCGAGCCCCCCGACATCGACGTCGACTTCGAGCACGAGCGCCGCGAGGAGGTCATCCAGGAGATCTACCGACGCTGGGGCCGGGACCGCGCAGCCCTCGTCGCCGAGGTGATCGCCTACCGCGGCCGCTCGGCGGTGCGCGAGGTGGGCAAGGTGCTCGGCCTCAGCGAGCTCGTCACCGGCAAGATCGCCGAGCTCATGCACCATGGCTCCTTTCGCGAGCTCCTCGGCGGCAGGCATGCGAAGACGCCGAAGTCCTTCGTCGACGTCTGCCGCGAGGTCGGCGTCGACGGCGACGACCCCGTCGTGCAGGAGACCCTGCGCCTGGCCGTGCGCCTGCAGGGGCACCCCCGCCACCTCGGCATCCACGTGGGCGGCTTCATCCTCACCCAGGCACCGCTCACGACGATCAGCCCCATCGAGCCGGCCCGCATGGAGGGCCGCGCGATCCTCCCCTTCGACAAGGACGACGTCGACGCGCTGGGTCTCTTCAAGATGGACGTGCTCGGCCTCGGCATGCTCACGTGCATCCGCAAGGCCATGGCGCTGCTGAACGACGACGGCAGCGCCGCCTCCGCGATCACGGGAACGCCGCCGCCGCGACCGCTCCAGCTGCACACGATCCCGCCCGAGGACCCGCAGGTCTACGACGCCATCTGCCGCGCCGACACCATCGGCGTCTTCCAGATCGAGAGCCGGGCCCAGATGGCGATGCTGCCGCGCCTGAAGCCGCGGAAGTTCTACGACCTCGTCGTCGAGGTCGCCCTCATCCGCCCCGGGCCCATCCAGGGCGGCATGGTGCATCCGTATCTGCGTCGTCGCGACGGCCGCGAGACCATCGACTACCCGCACGAATCGCTGAAGCCCGTTCTCGAGCGCACCCTTGGCGTGCCGCTCTTCCAGGAGCAGGTGATGAAGCTTGCCGTGATCGGCGCGGGCTACACCGGCGGCGAGGCCGACCAGCTCCGCCGCGACATGGCGGCGTGGAAGAAGACCGGCCGCCTCGAGCGGCATCGTCAGCGTCTCTTCGACGGCTTCACGTCACGGGGCGTCTCGCCGGACTTCGCCAACCGCCTCTACGAGCAGATCAAGGGCTTCGGCGAGTACGGCTTCCCCGAGAGCCACGCCGCCAGCTTCGCGATCCTCGTCTACGCGTCGTCGTGGCTGAAGGCGCACCACCCCGCCCACTTCGCCTGCGCGCTGCTCAACTCGCTGCCGATGGGCTTCTACATGCCGGCCCAGATCGTGGCCGACGCCCAACGCCACGACGTCGCCGTCCGCCCGGTGTGCGTGCTGCACAGCGCCTGGGACTGCACCCTTGAGCCCTCGTCGACGGCCACCTCGTCGTCGACGATGCCGACGCTGCGCCTCGGCCTGCGCCTCGTGAAGGGCCTGCGCGAGGACGTCGGCCGCGCGATCGCGCACGAGCGCCAGCGGGGCCCCTTCGTCGACGTCGCCGACGTCGTGCGCCGCTGCCGCCTCGACAAACGGGCCCGCCTGGCCCTCGCGAAGGGCGGCGCCTTCGACGGCCTCGCCGGCCACCGCCGCGCCGCCATGTGGCTCGCGATGGACCCGCGGCCGCCCCTCTTTGCGCGCCTCCCCGACGAGCAGCCCGCGCTCTTTCCGCCGTCGTCGGGGGAGGTGCTCGCCCTCGACTACGCCACCGTCGGCCTCAGCGTCGACGACCACCCGATGCGGCACGTGCGGGCCGGCGTCGAGGCGCGGCTGCGGGCGCGGGCCCGGGGCCGTCGCGCGCCGAAGCTCCTCGACAGCCGCGAGGTGCAGCAGACCCGTCACGGGACCCGCGCGCTCGTCTGCGGCCTCGTCATCGGGCGGCAGCGGCCGGGCACCGCCGATGGCACCTGCTTTGTCACCCTTGAGGATGAGTTCGGCATGGTGAACGTCGTCGTCTGGGGGCGGGACTTCGATCGCCAACGCGTGGTGATTGTGACGAGTCGGTTCTTGTTGGTGGATGCCGTCATCGAGCGGGAGGGGCTCGTCGTGCACGCCATCGCTCGCGCCGTGATGGGCGTGTCTCCCGAGGCCGGGACCTTCGAGGGGGGCGCTTCTGAGGCGCGGGAGGCGCAGATGCTCTTTCCCTTCGCGGGGCGGAATTTTCACTGATCATCGGTCACGCTCGACGAGGTGAGCCCTCTCCCTTCAGGGAGAGGGCGCGCGGCAGCGGGGTGAGGTCATCTCGAGGTCCTGTTGCTTCCGCTGACGCGGCGTCTTTTGCCTCCGGCGGCCAAAGGGGGCCCTGGCCGGCCCCCTTTGGAATCCCCGCCCTTTTCAGGGGGTTGCTGCGTGGTCGTGCACATTTCCTCGACACGCTTCGCGTGTCGGGAATTTGGACACAGGTTCATCAGCTGGCGCTGATGAATTCCTCGACACGCTTCGCGTGTCGGGAATTTGGATACATGTTCATCAGCTGGCGCTGATGAATTCATCGGCCTCTGGCCGATGAATGTATGGATTATTCGCACCCGGAAGGGGTGCGAATTCCCCACCCTTCGGGTGGGGAATCAAACCACATGATTCATCGCCGAAGGCGATGAATTCTCGGTTCGGCGGCCCGGGGCGCATCGCCAGCGGAGGTGGCCAGCCGCCGAAGGCGAAAAATGGCCCCTTCTTGTTCGTCGCGGGTGCAGCGCTCGTACCGATGGATCGTGCAGGCATCCTCCTCGCTGCCGCTCGTCGGATGCACGTGACGGCTGCCGCGTCTGTCGATGTGTGGTGTGCGGTACGCGGTGCGCGGCGCGATCCGCGGCGCGCGGCGCGGTGGTGGCGATGCCACCGTTGACGTCGTCGGGGTGCGGTGCCAACCGCTGCGGCATGAGCCGTGTCCTCGTCACTCCCGCGCTTCCCTATGCCAATGGCGACGCCCACCTCGGGCACCTCGTCGAGCACCTGCAGGTCAACACCTACGTGCGCGCGCTGCGCATGGCGGGCGACGACGTCCTCTACGTCTGCGGCATCGACAGCCACGGCGCCGGCATCGAGATCGCGGCGAAGAAGGCCGGGCTTGCGCCCGAGGTCTACACCGAGCAGGTGCGTCGTCGGCAGGAGGCCTCGTTCGCGAAGTTCCTCGTCGAGTTCGACGGCGGCTACGGCACGACGCACACGTCGTCCAATGAGCGCCACGCCGGCCGCATCTGGGCAGCGCTGAAGGACGCCGGGCACATCACGACCAAAGAGGTCGAGCAGCTGCAGGACCCCGTCGACGGGCGCTTCCTCGCCGACCGCTTCGTGAAGGGCACCTGCCCGAAGTGTGGCGCCGTCGACCAGTACGGCGACTCCTGCGAGGTCTGCGGCAGCACCTACCGCGCCACCGACCTCAAGGACCCGGTCTCCGTCGTCAGCGGCCAGCGGCCGACGCTCGGCAAGAGCGTGCACTACATGGTCACGCTCGGCGCCTACGCCGACCAGCTGAAGGCGTACCTCGGCAACCCCGACGTCCTGCACCCGAGCCTCAAGAACTTCCTCGACACCTGGTTCGCCGACGGCCTCAAGGACTGGGACGTCTCCCGCGACGGCCCCTACTTCGGCTTCAAGATCCCCGGCGAGGACAACAAGTACTTCTACGTGTGGCTCGATGCGCCCATCGGCTACGTGAGCCTCACCGAGCTGGCGACGGACACCGGCCCGATGGGCCACACGATCCTCGGCGGCGGGCTCAAGAGCCTCACGTCGCTGACGTCGGCGTACGACGCGAAGAAGCGCACGTGGGAGGACTACTGGAAGGACCCGACGACGCGCATCGAGCACTTCATCGGCAAGGACATCCTCTACTTCCACACGCTGTTCTGGCCGGCGATGTGCATGGCGTCGGGGCAGACGCTGCCGGCGCACATCCGCGTGCACGGCATGCTCACGCTCAACGGCCAGAAGATGTCGAAGAGCCGCGGCACGTTCATCAACGCCGACGACTTCGCTGCGGCCTGCGCCCCCGAGGCCCTCCGGTACTACTTTGCCGCGAAGATGACGGCGGAGCCGCAGGACATCGACCTGTCCTTCGAGGACATGACGAACCGCGTGAACGCGGACCTCGTGAACAACGTCGTCAACCTCGTAAGCCGCTCGGTGCCGCTGCTGCACCGCAGCTTCGCAGGCAAGGTCACGACGCTGCCGCAGTCGCAGTCGGCGCTCGTGCACGAGGTGCAGGAGCAGGCCCTGCAGGTCGAGAAGCTCTACCGCACCCTCGATACCGCCGCCGTCGTTCGCGTCGTCACCGAGCTTGGCAGCAAGGCCAACAAGCTCATGCAGGACACGGCGCCTTGGGCGCTCGCGAAGACCAACCCGGAGGAGGCGCACGGCATCCTCACGACGGCGCTGTGGGTCGGAAAGACCTGCCTCGCGCTCTTGAAGCCCATCATCCCCGACGTCGTGAGCAAGCTCGAAAAGATGCTCGGCGTCGAGCCCTTCACGTTTGCGACGGCGGCCGATCCGCTGCGCCTCGACGTGACGCTCCTGCCCTACGAGCACCTCTTCGCCCGCGTCGAGAAGGCCGCCCTCGAGGGCCTCATCAAGCCCGTCGAGGTGAAGCCCGCCGACGTGCCGAAGAAGGCCGAGACGAAGGGCGAGCCGAAGGCCGCCGACGGCGCCCAGAAGGCCGCACAGCAGGCCGAGAAGAAGGCGAAGGCCCCGCCGGCGGAGCCTCCCGCCGAGATCGCCTTCGACGACTTCGCCAGGGTGGATCTGCGGGCGGCGAAGGTGCTGTCGGCGACGGCGGTCGTGGGCTCAGACAAGCTCATCGAGGTGAAGGCCGACCTCGGCCCCCTCGGCGAGCGGACCATCTTCACCGGCCTGCGCCCCCACGTGCAGCCGGAGCAGCTGCAGGGCCGCACCGTCGTCGTCGTGAAGAACCTCGCGCCGCGCAAGATGGCGAAGTTCGGCGAGAGCCACGGCATGGTCCTCGCCGTCGGCGAGCCGCCGTCGCCGCTGTTTGTCGATGCCGCGAAGCCCGGCGACCGGGTGGGATGAGGCCGGCAGATCGACGCCGTCCGACGGCCGTTGGTCCTGTCGATGCGGCCTGCTACAGCTGTCGGTGCCATGGCGTCGTCTGAGTCCCCGAGTCCCCTGCAGGGCTTCATGGAGCCGGACCGCCTGTGGGCGGTCTGGGTCGGCGCCGTCGTCGCCGCCATCGTCATCCACAGCATGGCCTTCGTCTTCATGACGGCCCAGCCGGCGAAGCCGAAGCCCGAGCCCATCGTGATGTCGATCGCGGTGCCGCCGGAGCCGCCGCCACCGCCGCCCCCGCCCGAGCCGGAGCCGCCGAAGCCAAAGAAGGCGGAGCCCCCGCCAGAGAAGGCGCTGCCGCCGGCGCCGCCGGCGCCGCCGGATGCGCCGCCGCCGCCGCCCGACGCGCCGCCGCCGAAGGCCAGCGAGGAGATCGTGAACCTCGCGCCGTCGACGGGGCAGGGCGTCGCCGTCGCCGTCGGCTCCCCCGATGGCGTCGAGGGCGCGCCCCCGGTGTCGTCGACGGGGCCGGTCGGTGATGTGAAGCCGACGAACCGCGGTCAGTCGGGTCCGGCGCCGAAGGAGTGGGACGAAAACGGTTATAAATCAGGGGCCTGGGACCTCATGAACCGCTCCAAGCAGTACCCGCGCAAGGCCCAGGTGATGGGCCTCGAGGGCAAGTGCATCGTGAGCGTGAAGCTGAACCACGACGGCTCGCTGGCGGCGCCGCCGAAGATCCTCGGCAAGGGCACCGGCCACGAGGTCCTCGACGCCGAGTGCATCGCGATGGCCGAGCGGACGAAGTTCCCGAGCATCCCCGAGCACATCCCGGCCCCGGTCGCGATGCGCTTCCCCATCGAATTCGTCCTCGAGAACCGCTGATGATGACGACGACGGCGCGCGCCGTGCTCGTCCTCGTGCTCGGTGCCCTCGGCGCCGGGGCCTGTACGACGACGTCGACCTTCAAGCTCGCCGACGCCGACAGCGCCCGGGATGCCCACCTGATCGTCGACGAGCACGACGTCGGCCGCATCGACAGCACCGGCGTCGACGTCCCCATCCCGCCCGGCGTGGCGCCGGTGCAGTGGCGCGTCGTCGACGGTGGCGACGTCATCGGCGAGGGCACGGTCGACCGCGACCAGATCGCCTGGGGCGTCGTGCTCGGCGCCGGCGCGGCCGCCATGTGCTGCATCCCGACGGCGGCAGCCACCGGCTTCTGCCTCGCGAACCCGGCCCTGCTCGCCTCGCCGCTGGCCTGCGCCGCCGGCAACCCCGGCGTGTGCATCACGGCGTGTCAGGCGCCCGGCTGGAGCTCGATCCCGCTCTCGGGCATCGGCGCCGCCGTCGGCGCGACGCCGCTGGTCTTCGGCCTCCTCGGCGCGCACCTGCCCCCCGAGGTCACGCTGCAGGTGACGCCGACGTCGACGCCAGCCGCCCCGACAACGCCGGACGCGCCGCCGATGCCGACGACGCCGACGACGGCGACCGAGGCACCGCCCCAGACGGCGCTGCGCGCGGAGGGCATGTGGTTCTGAAGCGACTGCTCCCCCTCGTCACGGTGGCCGGCCTCGGCGCCTGCGCCCCCATCCCCGGCCCCGTCGTCGTCGAGGCGGTCGTGCCCGTGCCCGGCGACGCCGGCGGCGTCGGCATCGGCGACGTCACCCTCGAGCGCGTGCTCGACCTGCGGACGGGCCGCGGCCGCGACTTCGACGTGCGCGGCGACTTCAAGGTCAACGCCACCGACTTCCAGGACCTCACGGGCTCCTTCGACGAGGTCGTCGAGCGTATCCGCCGCGGCGGTGGCAGCGACGTCGAGCCCCACATGTCCTTCGACGGCACGCGCTACCTCGCCGACGACTGGGAGACCCTCTACTACTTCACGCTCACGGCGAACTTCGAGGCCGCCTTCGCCTTTGCCCGCGAGGCCGGCGACGTCAGCCGCGCCTCCTCCGACGACGACAACGAGCGCGCCCTCGTCGGGCTCTTCGCGTCGATCGTGCTGTCGGACTTCGTGCCGCTGCCGCTCATCTCGTCGGACAACGCCGCCTACGCCGCCCCCGTCGACGGCTGGCTCGCGCTGCGCACCGCATTCCAGGAGGGCGTGCCCTTCGGCATGCACCGCGGCGTCATCGCCCACGAGTTCGGCCACCGGCTCTTCTTCCACAACGCGTTCTCGTCGGTCGATGGCGGCTTCGAGGTCTGGCAGGCCGACAACAGCGCCCCCGCCGAAGACGCCGCCGCGATCCGCGCCCAGATGCTCCTCAAGGGCATCGACGAGGGCCTCGCCGACGTCTTCGCCATCGCCAGCCTGAGCGACAAGGACGCCATCAACGCGGCGTTTGCCGGCGCCGGTGAGCTGTTTGCCGAGGAGGCCGTGCGCCGCGACGTCGAGGGCCCCTTCGCCGACGCCGCCACCTACGACAACCTCCGCACCCTCTCGCTCGACGCCAGCCAGCTGCAGTCGTGTGGCCTCACGAGCACCGAGTTCGGCGCGAGCTTCAACTTCTACTGCGTCGGCACCGTCGTCGCGGCGACGCTGTGGGAGGGGGCCGGCAACGACGCCACCGTCATGCGCACCGAGATCGAGCCGGCCGTCATCGCGGCGCTGCCGAAGGTGGGCGAGGCCCTCGTCAACGGTGTCGCCTTCGACCTCGACCTCTTCCTCGAGCCCCTCGCGCAGACGGTGCCGCCGGGCGCACGCCGCGAGGCCCTGTGCGCGGCCATCGCGCGGCGCTTCGACAGCCTCGTCGTCGCCGGACGGATCCCGACGTGCTCCTGAGCCTCGCCCTCCTCGTGGCCCTGGCCCCCGACGCGTCGCCGCCCGAGGCGCCGGCCTCCGTCGACGACCGCGGCCACGTCTTCGTCGAGGCGCCGCTGGCGCTGTCGGCCCAGGGCACCGCCTCGCGCGTCGAGACCGTGCTCACGCCGTGGGCGGGCCTGCGGGCCGGCTGGCTCAGCCACGACGACGGCGGCGTCTTCTTCGGCGGCGACGGCGCGATCCTCGCCGGCCTCGAGGGTGGCGGCACGGCGCAGGTGGCGCTCAGCAAGCTGCCGCTGCTGCTCGAGGGGCGCGGCCTTGTCGGTATGCGTCACCGCGTCGGCCTCTTCGCCGTCGGCGGCTACGGCTACGGCGGCGTCGGCGTCGGCGGCGGCCCGCTCCTCGTGAGCGCCTTCGACGACAGCCGCGCCCGCGTCTTCGGCACGTGGGCCACCCGCGTCGGCGCCGGCGGCGAGCTCGCGTTTGGCGGGGCCCGCCTGCGCATCGAGCTGGGCACCGGCCTTCGCGACGCCCGCTTCGAGCTGCACGGCGCCGTGGCCGCCGGCGCCGCCTTCTGACGACGACGCCCCCGACAGGGCGGGGGCGTCATGCAGGTCGGCCGGTGGCGCCCGACCTCAGGGCATGATCACGGTGTCGACGATGTGCATGACGCCGTTGGTGGCCTCGATGTCGGCGGTGACGACGTGGCCGGGGCCCACCATGAGCATGGCGCCGTGCTGCATCACGGTGATCTCGGCGCCGTGGGTCTTGAGCTTGCCGGGCTTGATGTCCTTCGCCTTCAGCGTGCCGTCGACGATGTGGGCGTTCACGACGGCCTGCAGCTTCGCCTTGTCGGCCATGAGCAGCCCGAGGTCCTGCTCGGAGATCTTCGCGAAGGCGGCATCGCTCGGCGCAAACACCGTAAACGGGCCCTTGCCCTTGAGCACCTTGTCGAGCCCGGCGGCGGCGATCACGGCGCTGAACTTCGCAAACGTCGTCGGCGCCTTCGCGTCGCCGCGGGGCAGCGCGATGGTGTCGACGAGGTCGGCCTTCAGGGCCTCCTTCGCCGTCTTCGCGGCATCCTTCTGGGCCTGCTTCTGGGCCTCGGCCGCGGTCTTGTCCGCCTCCTTCTGGGCGTCCTTCTGCAGCTTCTTCGTGTCGAGGTTCAGGCCGGGGAACTGCGCGGCGGCGGGCACGGCGAGGGCGAGAGCAAGGGCGACGGCGAGCTTCTGCATGGGAGCCTCCTGGAGAAGCCCTGTGCTAACGCGCCACCGGCCCCCGTGCCCGTGGCGCACATCACCCCACACGCGGCCACCTGTCGCAGCGGACGGCCCGCGACATCAGCCGTCGGCGGGCGGCACGAGGACGACCGGGCGACCCGCGCGGCGCACCACCTGCTCGGCCTGCGAGCCCAGCAGCGCCCGGCTCACGCCGCTGCGGCCGTGGGTGGCGATGCAGATGGCGTCGGCGCCGAGGCGCGCGGCGGCGGCGCAGACCGCGGCGGCGACGTCTTCGCCGACGACGACCTCGACGCTGGCGCTGGCGGCGCCGGGAATCACGCGGGCCCGCAGCTCGGCCTCGGCGTCGGGGCTCTGGTCGCCGCCGGGGACGTGCACGTGCAGCAGATGCACGCGGCCGGCGTCGCCGACGAGGCCGTAGGCAAAGGGCACGGCGCGGTCGCCGGAGGCCGAGAAGTCGAGGGGCACCACCACCGTCTTCGGCCGCGCCGCCGGGGCCAGCTCGGCACGGATCGCGGCCGACGGCACACACAGCACGTTCATCGGTGCGTCGTGGAGGACGCCACGCGACACCGAGCCGGACCACACCCGCGCGAGGCCGGCGCGGCGGTGGGTGCCGACGACGACGACGTCCTGGTCCTCGTCGATGGCGAGCTGCACGACGTGGCTGTCGGTGCGGCCCCAGCCGGCCTTGAGGACGAAGCGGGTCTCGGCGTCGACGACGCCGGCCTGGGCGCGGGCGAAGGCCTCGAGGTCGCGGCGCAGCGGACCCTCGACCTCGGGGTTGAGGCCGTCGAGGGGCATACCGGTCTTGATGCCGAGCCGGGCGTGCTCGCGCTGCGGCCAGACAATCGTGGCGATGGTCACCGTCGTCGACATCGACGCCCGCAGCGAGGCCGCCGCCCGCAGGGCCGCCGCCGAGGTGGCGTGCTGCGTCGGCAGCGTCATCGTCGACGGCGTCTCGATCGCGGCGAGGACGCGCAGCGGGCGCTTGCGGGCCGCGAGCACACGCTCGGCGTCACGCACGATGAGGACGGGGCGCGTGCTCGCCTGGGCGATGCGCTCGGCGACGCTGCCGAGCAGCCAGCGGCCCTCCTTGCGACGACCGAGGGAGCCGACGACGACGAGCTCGACCTGGTGGTGGTCGGCGATGTCGGCGACGGTCTCGTCGGCGAAGCCGGGGGTGACGGTGGCCTCGACCTCGACGCCGAACTCGGCACGCAGCTCGGAGGCGAGGGCCTCGACGACGCGGCGCACCGGACCCATCAGCCCCTCGTCGGCAAAGGTCGCCTCGGCACCGATGTGGTCGACGACGTGCAGCAGCATGAGCCGGGAGCCGCGGCCCTTCGCGAGGACGGCAGCGGCGCGGGCAGCCTGGCGGGCGTTTTCGGAGAGGTCGGTGGCGCACAGGATGGTCATGCGGCGCATCATCCCCGTCTGGCCGCCGGGGAATCAAACCAAATGATCGCGCGGTCACCGTTGCGGGCGCGGTCGTTCAGGGGCCGGACGCCGCAGGGTCCGGCGCCACCGGGTCCGGCGTCGCGGGGACCGCCGCCGGCAGGGGAAGGCCGGCCTCGTCGGCGATCGCCGCGGGGCCCTCGCCCCGCGCGGCCCGCGCAAACAGGACGTCGGGGGCGATCGCGAGGCCCACCGTCGCGGTGCCGGTGGTCTGCAGCGTGCCGCTCACGTCGAGGGGGACGGCGACGCGGGCCTCGAGGAAGACGCCGTCGATGACGGGAAACAGGATCGACAGGCCTGCCACCGGCCCGTACGCCGCCGCCACGCGGTCGCCGTCGATGACGGCGCCGGCGAAGGCTCCCACCGAGGCCGTGGCCCGGGTGCTGGTGTCATCGAACAGGTATGTCGCGCTGGCGGCGCCGCCGGCCAGGAGCAGCGGCCGATCGACGAGGTCGCCGGCCGGCCAGGCCAGCACGAGCCCCTCGGCGCGCCCCGAGAAGCCCCACAACAGCGGGGGGCCCGAGACGCCCACGCCGGCGGCGACCCCGTGGAGCCGATCATCGACGGCGGGGTCGGCCAGGCGGAAGGCGTAGCCGGCCCCGAGCCCCACCGGGGTCTGGGCCCGGGCCGGTCGCGCTGCGGCGCCGCATGCGAGCAGCAGCAGCAGCACCAGCAGAGGCCCGCCCGTGCGTTGACGCGTGGCCGACGGCGCCCTATGCCGCGCGCTGTTGTCTGGTTGATGCGCCCGTCGAGGAGCGCACGGAGTCCGGTCCATGACCAAGAAGATCAAGCCCCCGCGTGACAAGGAAGCCGAGAAGGCCGCTGCCGCCGAGGAGAAGGCGAAGGAAGCCGCCGCGAAGAGCGAGGCCGAGGGCCTCGCACTTCCCCCCACCGAGGAGCAGCTCAAGGCCGAGGCCGAGGCCGCCGCCGCCATCCAGGACGACTTCCAGGCCCGGGGCTTCGAGCTCGTCGATTGGGTCCACGAGAACCAGGCGACCGTCATGGGCTTCCTCGCCGCCGTCGTGCTCGCCGGCCTCGGCTACGGCATCTACACCGTGGTCGACAAGGGCAACAACACCGAGGCCACCGCGGCCTTCTCGAGCGCGCTCGAGATCTGGGAGGCGCCCGTCGGCACCGACCCGGACCCGAACGACGACCAGAAGGCGTACGCCACCGCCGACGAGAAGTACAAGGCAGCCCGCACCGCCTTCGAGGGTGTCACGAAGCAGCACGCCGGCCGTGGCGGCGCGACCCTGTCGCACCTCTACGTCGGCCACGCCGCCCTCAAGCTCGGCGACGCCGCCGCCGCCGTGACGGCCTACCAGGCCTTCCTCGACGGCACCGCCACCGACGACCCGCTCCGCTTCGCCGGCTACAACGGCCTCGCGACGGCGAAGGAGGCCACCGGCGACATCAAGGGCGCCATCGCGGCCCTCGAGGCCCTCGTGTCCCTCGCCGACAAGGCCGACGAGGACGCGGCCCTGCTCGGTCTCGGCCGCCTCTACCAGAAGGACGGCGACGTCGAGAAGGCCCGCAAGCGCCTCGAGACCCTCGTCACCGACCACGCCGAGAGCACGCTGAAGGCCCGCGCCGACGAGCTGCTCGCCACCCTCGGCACCACCAAGCCCGCCGACAAGGCGCAGTGACCGTGGTCGCCGTCGTCGCCGCCGCCGTCGCCGCCGCCGCCCTCGCGGGCGCCACGCCGGAGGCGCGTCAGGTCTACGCCCCCACCTGGATGACCACCGTCGTCGAGGTGGGGCCGTGTGCCCTGTCGGTCGTGATGCCGGCGTCGGAGGCCGAGCGCTGCGCGTCGTGGACGCGGCGTGAGTCGTCGGGCCCCGCCTTCCACCCCGGCCTCGGCGTCATCGTCACCGGCGGCAGCGACAAGCAGCTGCGGGCTCTCGACGCCACGAGCGGCAAGAAGCTGTGGACGCGCCCGAGCCCCGGCGCCGTCGTCGCCCAGCCCGTCATCGACGCCGAGAGCGCCTACGCCGGCACCGACGACGCCCGCGTCGTCCGCGTCGACGTCGCCTCCGGCCGCGAGCGCTGGGTGGCCGCCGTCGACGCCGAGGTCACCGAGCCCGTCGTCGTCCACGACGACGCCGTCTTCGTCGTCACCGGCGCCGACAGCACCTACGCGCTGTCGAAGGAGACCGGCGAGGCCCTGTGGGTCCACAAGCACCCGCTGCCGCGCGCCATCACGCTGCGCGGTCAGGGCCGGCCCCTGCCGCTCGACGTGCAGACCTTCGAGGGGCTGAGCCGTCGCCTCTATGTCGGCCACGCCACCGGCCGCCTCACCGTCCTCGACCGCACCGATGGCCGCGTGCTCACCGAGCTCGACCTCAGCCGCGGCGACACCTTCGGCGACCTCGACGCCGACCCCGTCTTCCACCCCGCCGGCGGTGGCCGCGTCATCGTCGCCTCCCAGACCCGTGGCATCGTCGCCGTCGATCCGAAGAGCCACGTCGAGACCTGGCGGACCGGCGAGGCCGGCATCACCCGCCTCGCCACCGGTGGCACCGGCCTCGTCATCGCCGCCGGCGCCGGCAAGGTCGTCGCCCTCGACGCCGCCACCGGCGCGAGCCGCTGGCGCTTCACCTTCGAGAAGGGCGCGCCGACCCGCATCGTCGTCAAGGGCGGCCGGGTCCACGTCGGCAGCGACCGCGGCGCCCTCTATATCCTCGACCTCTTCTCGGGGCGCCCGCTGCAGTACGCCGGCAGCGCCGTCGGCGTCGCCGGCGACCTCGCCCTCTGGCAGGACATGCTCTTCTACACGTCGACGGCCGGCCGCCTCGTCGCGCTGAGCAGCGCGTGGCCGGGGCCTGTGTACCAGGCGGGCGGCAACGACCGGGTCCGCCGTCCATGAACCAGCCCCGCGGCAAGCACCTGCGCGTCGTCGCGGGCCTCATCCGACAGGGTGGTCGCGTGCTGCTCACGCAGCGCAAGCCCGGCCGGCACCTCGGGCTTGCCTGGGAGTTCCCCGGCGGCAAGGTCGAGGCGGGCGAAACCGACGAGGAGGCCCTGCGCCGCGAGATGCGCGAGGAGCTCGGCGTCGAGGTCGCCGTCGGAACCCGCTGCTTCGAGACCCGCCACACCTACGGCACGCGCGAGATGCACCTGCTCGTCTACCGCTGCAAGCTCGTGTCCGGCGAACCGAAGGCCATCGACGTCAACGCCTTCGAGTGGGTCGACGAGGGCCGCATCGCCGACCGCGAGTTCCTGCCGGCGGACCTGCCGCTCGTGCATGGTCTCGCCAACGGCCTCGTCGCCGACGAGTAGCCCCCGGGCCTCTCACGCCGCTCCGAAGACCCACCACACAAGGGCGTGGGTCAGGGCGGCGGCCCACAGGTTCCCGGTCCGCCACCGCAGCACGCCGTAGATGAGGCCGAACAGCGCCTTCGTCACCAGCGACACGGGGTGGAAGTTGAAGTGCAGGACGCTGAACAGCACGGCGGTCACCACGACGCCGCCAACCGTGCCCAGCCGCGCGATGAGGGCCGGCTGGATGGCGCCGCGATAGAGGCTCTCCTCGGCAACACAGGCGCCAAGGACGCCGATCACGACGAAGGTGAGCCGCTGGCCGGCACCAAAGCCAACGACGGTGTCGGTGAACTCCTGGATGGCGCCGGCCCCACCGACGACGCCAAGGACGCTCGCGAGGGCAAGGCCACAGCAGGCGAAGCCGACGACACCGGGCACGACGGCGCGCAGCGGAACCGGTCGAGACCAGCCGAGGGTCGCGCTCGTGTGGGGCGTGAAGCGCCGCAGCGCGACGTTGACGCCGATCGCGTCCGCAAGCAGCAGGCCCAGCACGACGGCGATGGCGCGCCCGTCGCCGTCGAGCGGCGAGCGCCCCTCGCCGAGCAGGGCCGGCGCGACGAGGGCCATCGCCAGCAGCATGAGGACGCCGCGGACCAGCGCGATCGCGAGGACGGGGGCAGCTGCAGTCGACATCGCCTGCAGTATGCCGTCGACGCGTCTGCATGGTCACGGGTCGGAGGCCAGCTCCACCGTGAAGCGCTGCCCCCCGACGGAGGCGTCGGCCATGAGGCCGCCCTTCGTCTGGGCGAGCACGAGGACGCCGTCCACCCACGGCGGTTCCCCCGAGACGCCCTTGTCGAGGAACACGGCGTTGGCGCGGGTGCCCTGCCGGTAGAGGCCGCCCTCGGCGTAGGCGCCGCCGACGCCCCACGCCCCGCGGGTGACGGTCGGGTAGATCGCGTAGCCCCAGGCGCTCGCGAAGAGCCGGCTGGCGAGGGGCTGTTTCGACTTGAACGCCGTCACGGTGGCGGCGACGGCGCGGGTATCGACCTCGAAGGCCGACGCGGGGGCGGCGACAGCGACGGCGAGGGCCACGGCGACAGCGAGGGAGCGGAGGACGGACGGGGAGGGCAGGCGCATGGTGACTCCGGATGCCGCGACGGACCATCCGTCGTGGTGGGAGCACTGTGCGGCGGGCCGCCGAAACGCCCGAGGACACATGTCCCCGGCGGCTGGCCGGGCGTCACATCAGTCGTCGTGGGAGGGCGCCGCCGTGCCGCACGAGGGGCAGCGGGCGAGGAAGTGCACCGTCGAGCAGGTGGCGCAGACCACCCGTCGGGGTGCGTCGTCCCTGGCGTGGGTGCGGCGGCCCGCGTTGGGGCTGACCTCGAGGACGTCGCCGGCCGCGGCGGCGCCGGCGCCGATGTCGACGTCGGCGCGGAACACGTCGGAGCCGAACAGGCCGGGCACGGGTGCTATCTCGGCAACGTCGACGGCGTCGGCGCGCGCCTCGAGGCCGGGGATGAGCGCAGGCGCGACCTCGACGTCACCGCCCTGCTGCATCGTGAGCTCGAGGCCAGCGATGGGGGCGGCGTCGACGTGGTCCGGGGTCATGGCCCGAAACAGCGTGCTGTCGATGAGGCCCGGCACGTCGTCGATGGGGACCTCGCCCACCTCGTAGCGGCCGGTGTCGAGGCCGGCGAGGGTCGGCACCTCGGGCTCGGCCGGGCGGCGCATCGTCGGTGGCGTCGACGGTGCTGCCGGCGTCGGTGGCGTCGACGGCGCCCCGGACTGGCCGGCGAGGGCGTCGAAGATCTGGGCGGCGCTGGGCTCTGGCGGCGGCGAGGGGCCGTAGTCGAAGACCATGCCGCAGCCACGGCAGCGACGTTCGCCGAAGACGATGGTGTTGCCGCAGGTGGGGCAGGGGGCGGTCCGCAGCGACATCGGCGACACCATAGCGCGCTTCACGCGCCGCCCGGCCGGGCCTGCTCGAGATGAGACGCTGCGGCCGACACGAAGGACGGGGCCCGGTGTGCCGGGCCCCCGTCGACGTCGGCGGTCGCATTGGCCGGAGCCGATGCGCCTCACGCGACCATCACTCCCAGAAGGCGCCGCCGCGACGACCACCGGGAGGCGGGCCGGCGTGGGGCTGCAGCAGCACCACCGCCTCGTCGACGTCGCCACGGGTGAGGGCGGCGAGGGCCTCCTCCAGCACCTTGCGCTTCGCGGGGGGCACGCCGGCGTGGGCGGCCTCCTCGAGGATGAGGCGCAGGGTCTCGATGGCCTCGTCGACGGCCGCCTTGCCGCGCCCCAGCAGGGCCGTCACGACCTCGCGCAGCCGCTCGGCGAAGGCCTCGAGCCCGGCCGGTGCCGACGCTCCCGGACCGTTCGTCGTCGTCGTCGTCGACACCGGCGCACCCGGCGCCCGCCGCGTCGGGGCCGCCTCCTGCTTCTTCGCCTTGTCGGCGCCGGCGAAGAAGGCGTCCTTCGCCCGCCCGAGCATGCCACCGATCCCGGCGCCGCCACGGGAGGCCGCGGGCACCGGCTCGGGCGCGACCGCCGCCTCGTCCTCGAACAAGGCATCATCGCCGAGGTCCAGCGACATGGAGTCGCTGAGGGCGACGTCGTCGTCGACGTCCGCCGGCGCCATGGCACGCGAGCGCATCGGCATCCCCGCAGGCGAAGGGGCCGCGGGCGGCGGCGGGGCCGCAGCGAACGAGCCCGTGGGCGCCCGCATGGCCGACATCCGCACGCCGCCGGTCGGCATCGCCGCGCTGCGGGTGCGGGTCTCCTCCTCCTCGCGCTGCTCGCCCCATCCCGCCGGGCTCTCGACCGACTGGGTCACCTTGTGGACGCGACCGCCCTGGTTCACGACCTCGTGGTCGACGGCGACAAAGGCCGTGAAGCGGCACAGCACGCCGGTCTCGAGCGAGACCTTGATGATGCGCTGGTTCAGCTCGGCGCGGTTGCCCTTGCCGCCGTCGAACGCATCCTCGAGGTCGCGCAGGTGCAGGCGCCCCCAGGCCGGCACGAGCGCCGGGTTGCCCGAGGTCTCGACCGGCACGCGGGCCGAGAAGCGGCCGCCGCTGGCGTCGGTGCCGGTGACGACGAGGGTGGGCTTCGCGCCGCTCCCCGGGCGCCGCAGTTTGCCGAGGATCACGGCGGGGACGCCCTCGAACACGTCGGGCAGACGCCCCGGCGCGAGGCTGCCGCCGACGAGCTCGCCGTCTTCGATGCCGACCTGCAGGTCACGCAGCAGCGGGGTGTCGATGCGGCGGTGACAGCGCACGAGGATCTCGTCGACGCGGTCCTCGCTCTCGACGAGCTCCGCCTCACCCTGACCACCAAGCGCCGCGAGGCGATTGAGGAAGCCGGCGTTCACGGCCTGGTCGATGCCGAGGGCAAAGACGCGGGCGCCCTTGAGGCGGCTGCCGAGGGTCTTGATGAGCTGGCCCTCGTTGCCCACCTGGCCGTCGGTGACGAACACGAGCACGCGGTCGCGCTCGAGGTCGCCCGACGCCAGCAGGTTGGCCGCCGTCGACAACGGCTGCGCCATCTCGGTGCCGCCGCGATCGTTGACGGTCGCGAGCCACTCGACGGCGCGGAAGCGATTGCGGTCGCTCGCCTGCACGAGGCGCTCGCCGAGCTCGGGGCAGGTGTCGACGCGATCGTCGAAGGCGAGGACGCAGAAGCGATCGGTCGCGCGCAGCGAGTCCACCATGCGGGCCACCGAGCGCCGGGCCGCGATCATCTTCCAGCCCTCCATCGAGCCCGAGCGGTCGACGACGAAGACCACGTCGCGGGGCCGCTTCGTCGTCGCCGTCATCGCCGGCAGCAGCGTGAGCAGGAAGGCGTCTTCGGCCTTGCCCTTCGTCGCCCGCGCGCTCGTGCGCATGGCGCTGTCGCCGAGGCGGAAGCGCAGGATGAAGTCGCGGTCGAGGCGCTCGCCCTCGGTGATCGAGACCTTCAGCAGGCCCTCGCTCTCGTTGGCCCACGCCGTGTGCAGCGCCGACCGCACCTGCGACAGCGGCAGGCCGGCGCTGTCGAGGCTGACGCTGATGCCGAGGCGCACCGGGTTCGGGTAGCCGGCAAGGCGCACCGGCGGCGAGATGCGGCTCGCATCGGGGACGGCGTCGGTGTCGCGGGCGCTGCCGTCGCCGACCTGCTCACCGGCAATCGCGGTACCCGGCATGTAGCGGGGCGCGACCACGAGGGGGAAGCGATAGGTGACCTGGCCGTCGACGACGGGCAGGGGCCCCGTGAGCTCGAGGGTGATGGTGGCGGTCTCGCCGGCCATGAGGTTGCCGACGCGCAGCGAGAAGGTGCCGGGCCGCTCCTCCTCGGCGATGGAGGCGCGCTTGCCGGAGCGGATGGCGTTGTCGTAGGTCTGCCGCGCCTGCCCGCGCTCCTGCAGCTCACCCTCGACGCGGCGGCCGGCGACCTCCATCGTGAAGCGCGTCGCGGCGGCGCGATCGGGCAGCGGGAAGATGTAGGTCGCCTCGACGGGGACGCCCGAGGTGTTGTGGAAGGTCTGGGTCACCTTCGTGTGGGCGAAGGTGCCGACGATGCGGGCGTCGACGTCGAGGGCCGAGAGGGGCAGCAGGCCGCGATCACAGCGCAGGCAGCCGAAGGACCGGCGCTCGTCGTCTTCGCCGCGGATGACGGCGTGGACTTCTTCCTCGGTGAGCAGGGGCAGGGGCGCGGTCATCGGTCCTCCTCGGTGTGGGCCGACGACGTGTCGGACCCGGTGGGGCGTGCCGGCAGGTGACCGCCGGCGACGAGCTCGTCGACGATGCGCGCCAGCAGGGCCTGGGCGACATCGGCGTCGATGGTGGACGGCAGCAGCAGGCTCACCCCGGCGGGGTGCTCATGGCTGTGCCGGATGGTGGTGGTCGTGGCCGGCGCCTCGGGGGGCGCGACGGCGTCGACCACGGCGGGCTCGCTCACGTCGGCGAGCCAGAAAGACAGGGCGGCGGCCCGCTCGCTGTCAGCGCGTCCCTCGTTACTGTCACGGTCCGGGGCGACCGGGGACGGCAACTCGGGCAGGGCGGCGAGGGCGAGGACGGCCTCGTCGCTCAGGCCCTGCAGCCGGGCCTGGACGTCGCCGAGGCTGAGCCCGCCGCTCTGCAGCCGCTTGATGGCCACGAGCTCGGCGAGGTGGGCGCGGCCGTAGAAGGCGACGCGCCCCCGCTGTTCCGGCCGACGGAGCAGGCCGATGGACTGGTACCAGCGCACCGTGCGGCCGTTGGGGGCCTCGGCGACCTGACCGTTCTCCTGGCGGACGCCCTCGGCGCGGAGGATCGCGTCCACGCGCTCCGTCAGTTCCGCCAGGGTCCAGGGGGTGTCCATGGATTCACTGTAACCATCGATCCGATCACTATCAAGATGAGTGGTCGCAATCGTGACAGTGATCATGCCGGCCGGAGCTGGCGGCCGGACAGCGGTACCTTTGCTGCGCTGGGGAAGCCTCCATGAGGCGACTGCTCTCGACCTGTGTCGTGGTGTTCTGGCTGGGGGCCTGCGAGGCACCGCCGGCGCCACCTGTGCCACCGCCATCGGTGCCGCTACCCGCGCCCACACCGCCACCGCCCGCCCCATACCCGCGACCGCCGTCGGTGAACGGGGAGGACCTCGCGCGGGTGTTGCCGCGCGACGCCGACGGCCGGCCGATCGTGGCCACGGTGGACGGCACCGCGCTGACCATGGGCCCCGCACGCATCGATCCGATCGGTGCGGCAGCCGCATG
>Ga0172373_10003384_pt1 | contig 23384 bp, 20 predicted proteins | sample Lak10m_2_FD_114546 | JGI IMG/M metagenome (GOLD analysis project Ga0172373, IMG submission 114546) | Freshwater microbial communities from Kabuno Bay, South-Kivu, Congo - kab_092012_10m | ecosystem: Environmental > Aquatic > Freshwater > Lake | place: Democratic Republic of the Congo...
ACAGGATCTGCTGCTTTTGCTGCAAATGGAGAATTCGGATTCACTTCAGGAGGACACTTTGTTGCCTCTCTTGCAGGCGGAACGGGCGCACATGGTGCATCTGCTCAAGTAAACTTGTTCGATGCAGGTAAGGGATATGATCTCTTCAGCGATGCAGAAACATTTGATTGCTCGTTGCTTCTTGGTGGTCCGATTGGAACATCAACTCTACCTGCCGCAACATTTGGTGTTTTTCTGAAGGATATCGCAGATGACCGCAAGGACTGCGTTGCTTTCATGTCTACGCCAAACTTCAATGCAAATGTTACAGAAGAAGTCAAGAAGAATACGGCAATCACTTTCAGAAACGCAATCGGATCTTCCTCATATGTCGTAATCGACAGCGGTTGGAAGTATCAATACGATACCTATAATGATAAGTACCGCTATATTCCGCTAAACGGAGATATCGCAGGACTTTGTGTACGCACAGATATTACAAATGATCCTTGGTGGTCACCCGCAGGTTTCAATCGCGGTCAAATCCGTAGCGTAGTCAAACTCGCATTCAATCCTTCGCTTTCGTTCAGAGATGAACTCTACAAGAACAATATCAATCCTGTGGTAGTATTCCCAGGAGAGGGTGCAGTTCTGTACGGTGACAAGACTGCTCAAGCCAAACCATCAGCATTCGACCGCATCAATGTGCGCCGTCTGTTTATCGTGCTTGAGAAGGCCATTGCTACCGCTGCTAAGTACAGCCTCTTTGAATTCAACGATTCGTTCACTCGCGCTCAGTTCAAGTCGCTTGTCGAACCATTCCTTCGTGATGTGCAAAGCCGAAGAGGTATCATCGATTTCCGTGTAGTGTGTGATGATAGAAACAACACCCCACAAGTTATCGATAGTAACCGTTTCGTGGCCGACATTTATATCAAGCCGAATCGTAGCATCAACTTCATTCAGTTGAACTTTATTGCTACGCGCACGGGTGTGTCGTTTGAGGAAGTTGGAGCCTAAATCCGAACAATACATAGATTAGGAGACCTAACAAATGGCTTATAGTCAGTTCAGCCTCGACGCATTTCGCGCAAATCTCATCAACGGTGGAGCAAGAGATAACCTCTACCTTGTGAGTGGTAATTTTCCTGGTGGAGCATCGTCTGCAATTAACGCTGCTGCCGGTGCAGCAGGTGCAATTTTCGGTGGTGCTGCTGCTAACGCAGTAAGTGCTATCGGAAGTGCCATCGGGGGTGGAAGCCCAAGCGCATCGATTCAGTTTCTGTGCAAAGCGGCTCAAATTCCTGCCGCAAAGGTAGGACTCTTGACCCACAGTTACATGGGCAGATCCTTCAAAACCGCAGGTGATCGGGAATTCGCAGATTGGAGTATCAGCGTTTACAACGATGGAACCTATGGTCTTCGTAAGGCATTTGAATCTTGGTCAAATCTACTCAATACCTTCGAAGGAAATGTCGGTCCAAACGCCGTGAACTCTTACCTCACGGACTGGTTTGTTTCTCCGCTTACTCGCGAAGGAAATCCGATCACCACATACAAATTATCAGGATGCTTCCCATCAGAAGTTCAATCGCAAGAACTATCATTCGAATCCAAAACAACACCTTCGGAATTCAAAGTTACTATGACCTATCAGTACTTTACGGTCGCAGGAACAACAACCTGAGTCGAAGCAAAACAAAGGAGATATTCTAAACCATGGGACTGTTTGGCTTTCAACTCAAGAAATCGAAGGAACAAAAAGAAACCTTCAAGGCACTAAAATCGTTCGTAGTCCCAACTACGGACGATGGTGCTATTCCAGTAGAAGCAGGTGGATTTTACGGACAATATGTCGATCTTGACGGTGCTGTCAGAAATGACTACGAACTAGTGGCGAAGTACCGTGAAATGAGCATGGATCCTGTAGTAGAGACTGCAACTGATGATATTGTCAATGAAGCAATTATTACAGAAATGAAAAGACAACCTGTAAAGATTTTGTTCAATGCAGATCTTCAGGCATCAGACTCTATCAAAGAAAGAATCCATGAGGAATTCAAAAATATTCTCAGAATTCTTTCTTTTGATACCAAGGGTTATGAAATATTCAGACGATGGTATGTTGACGGCAAGATTTACTTTCACCTTATTGTGGATGACGATAATCCTAAGAAAGGTATCTTGGAGGCAAGATATGTCGATCCTCTCAATATGCAGAAGATTCGCGAGTTCAAGAAAGAGACTCGTCCTGATGGTAGCAAGATTATCACAGGCTATCGCGACTTTTATCTCTACAACAAGGATAACCCGAGAGTCGGAAGTCCCACGGGATTGAAAATCAACGAAGATGCAATCTCTTTCTGCTCTTCTGGTCTGTTTGACACAAGATATCGAAGAACAGTTGGATTTTTGCATAAGGCAATCAAACCACTCAATCAGTTGCGAATGATGGAAGATGCAGTTGTCATTTATCGTATCTCTCGCGCACCTGAGCGTAGAATTTTTTACATCGATGTCGGTAACTTGCCAAAAACAAAGGCAGAGGCTTATGTAAAAGATCTCATGAACCGTTACAGAAATAAACTGGTTTACGAGGCAAGCACGGGCGAAATTAGAGATGATCGAAAATTTATGTCCATGCTTGAGGACTATTGGCTTCCGCGTAAAGAAGGTTCAAAAGGTACAGAAATTCAAACACTTTCGGGAGCGCAGAATTTAGGCGAACTTACCGATGTTTTGTACTTCCAAAAGAAGTTGTATAAGGCACTCAATGTGCCTGTATCTCGTCTAGAACAGGATAAAGGCTTTCAGTTGGGCCGTGCTGCTGAAATTAGCAGAGACGAATTGAAATTCAACAAGTTCGTCAATCGTCTTCGTGCCAAGTTCAACGAACTATTTTATGACCTACTGAGAAAGCAACTTATTCTCAAAGAGGTGATCAAACAAGATGAGTGGAGTATGTTCAAGGAACACATTTTCTTTGACTATCTGAAGGATAGTCACTTCGTTGAACTGAAGAACGCTGAACTACGCAGGGGACAATATGAAGAACTGAATAGTATTGAAAAATACATAGGTAAGTACTTTTCACATAATTATGTTCGCACCCAAATACTTGGTCTCAGTGAGAACGAAATGGTTGAAATGGATCGTCAAATCAAAAAGGAACGCAATCAGGGTCTGTATGCACCAGACAATACCTCGTTTGGTTTGCAATAAGGAGAGTAAATGGAAAATCTACGGAAGGCAATCGATGCAATCGGAAACAAAGAGAGTGTCCTCTTCAAAGAGGTCATCTCTGATGAATTGGTTCGTCGCCTTCGCGAGTCTCTCCTAAAAAACCAAGCAGAAACAGCAAATCACATTCTTGTTTCTGAGGTAAATGTCGGCGCTCCTTCTGCACCCCCTTCAACAAGTCCTTCTAAGAAAATGGTTGCTCCTCAATCTCCTGCCGCAGGAGTAGAAACAGCCATGGAGGGAGATGAAGAACTGATGAAAGAACTACAGGCAGCATTCGGTTTAGGTGCAAAAGCAGATGCAGAAAAGCCTGTAGCAAAAGACGATGATATTTCATTAGATCCAAACTTTGAGAAGGAATATCTCTCAAAGAGTATATCACTTGATGGTCATAAAATCCAACTAAAACAAATCGGTCTTGGTCTTTCTAAGCCAGTTCGTGTTTATGTTGATGGACAGAGATGGGAACTATTTCCAGGTCCAGAATCAGCAATGAAAGCACTAAAGCCTTATCTGAAAGAACTTGACGCAGAGAAACTAAAGAAGAACGAAGGAGCCTAATAAAGTCATGGGAAATCTAAACAACGCTATCAATGCAGTCAGCGATAAAGAAGCAGTTCAATTCAAAACTGCAATAATCAACGAACTATCTCGTCGCTTGTACAACGCACTTGAAGAATCTCGTTCTTCTGTTGCAAATGAAACATTCAACAACACAGAGGATATGCACTTCGTAGAAGAAGATAATATCGAAGAGCAAATTACTAACGAAGCGGTTGTTGATTACAAGTACATGAATGGGAAACTCCACAAGAGAATCGACAAAAAGTTCTGGAAACCAGAAACCAGAAATATGGAATTCAAGAAAGTTGGCTCTACAACTTACTATCGTATCGACAAGGCATCATGGTTGCCTTTGCGGAAGGGTATGAATTTTATCGAATCGACCGAAGTAGAGGGCGATGATATCCAAGAGAGTAGTTTTGCTGTCCGTGTCAAGACCAGAGAAGGCGATGAGGCGGGTGACAAGATTCGATTCTCGTCTAAGAAAGATGCTCAAGACTACGCAAATATGGAAAAGAAGGCTGTTGCAAAACAAGTTGCTTCTAAAGGAAAGAAACCACAAGACATCGTTTCGTGGAAAATTGTAGATTCTCTAGAGAGACCAACCCACTCCTTTAGTAATAGAAAGTTGACTCCTATCAAGGAGGATTTTGACATCCAAGAGAAGGTCGATATCGACGGAAGAACCTCATTGTACCGTAATACGGTTGCTCGTATCGAACAGGCTCGTAAGATGCGTACAGAGAAAACAAATAAATCCTCTACCGAAATCGAAGAAGACAATGAAAAATTCGATGGTCTTTATGACGATGGCTCTGGCCGTGGCGCAAGAATTCCAAAACCTCTTGACATAAACCCAAATCGTTTTGCTCATATCACCAAGGAATCGATTGATATCAATGAGTACGACGAAGCCGTGACTATGAAGGGCGGCAAGTACACGATGAAGGAAGAAGAACTTTCTCCTAAGCAAAAAGAGTATAGAAAATTCTTTGACGCGGCACTAAACAAATTCAAGGCAAAATCGCCAGCAGATTTGGATGACGCGAAGAAGAAAGAATTCTTCAACTATGTCAAGCAGAACTGGAAAGGCTGATGCCAAAACTATCTATCACATTCAAAACAGAGGGTAAGGCGAAGGAGTTTCTAAAACACTTCTCAAGTCTTTCTCTTTCTGCTACAGCATCCATAATGAAAGGGAAAACTCCCAAAGTGGTTGTGAATGTGTCTGATGAAGAAGAAACAAAAATAGTAAAGTCACTAATTGCGGACATCAAGGAACAAGCATTTCAAGCAAAAGCATCGGCAATACTCATAGCGTCTATAAAGAACTGCGTTACCGAGGGTAAGGCAAGAAATTTAGTATTACGAGATGGTGCTGTTGTTCGTCTGATACCGAATCGTGCTAAGTCCTTTATGGATGTACATGATCAAATCTCAGAAGAAAATCAGAAAATTATGAGAAGAATGGTGATCGAATCCGCAGATGCATTTTCGAACATCATGAACTTCTGTAAACAAAGGAGCAAATCAAATGGGATCATTTGAGTATCTCGTATCTTCTCAAAAGCGTTGTTTAGTAAAAGTCACTACCGATGGAAGTGCAACTACATTCGGTCTAACTGCGAGTGCATGGGGTGGGGCTGCCGGTTTTGCCGTGCCTACACATGAATGGACAATGCCAAAAGCAAATGAGATTCATTTGTCTCAGATATTTTACGGATTGAGTGGAGCGGGTGCAGTTCTGTCTTATGGATTGAATCCAGGTGGCGTATCTCTTACTGCTTACTATGTTCCTAACAATTCGGAGGGACACATTGTATTTGAGAGATCCACTATTCCGTTCTCTACAGGTGGAAACAACATTACAGGCGCACAATTCACCGTAACTACCACTGCAAATCCAGGTGTGGTTATTATGGAATTTGTACGCTAACCAAAGGAGCATTTACAGATGAAACTATTCTGTGACATCAACGAGGATATACAGGTTCTTACCGAAGAGGTTACACCTGGTCAAAAGAACTACTTTATCGAAGGCGTGATGCTTCAGGCAGACATCAAGAATCGGAACAACAGAGAATATCCGATGGAAGTTCTTGAGCCTGAAGTGAAGCGTTATAGCGAATCATTTGTCAAACAAAAGAGAGCATTCGGAGAACTAGGACACCCCGAAGGTCCTGTTATCAACCTAGAGCGTGTCAGTCATATGATCGTAGATCTCAGACGAGAGGGCAAAAACTTCATCGGTAGAGCAAAGATCATGGATACACCATACGGCAAGATTGTAAAAAATCTGATCGATGAAGGTGCCAAATTGGGTGTGTCTTCTAGAGGAATGGGAACCCTTGAACAAAAAGAGGGTAGATCTTTCGTCAAGAACGATTTCCAACTGGCTACAGCCGCAGATATTGTAGCAGATCCATCCGCTCCTGATGCATTTGTTAGAGGCATCATGGAAGGCAAGGAATGGGTTTGGGATAACGGTATTCTCAAGGAAAAGACCGTAGAACAACTACAAAGAGAAATCAAACAAGCATCATATCGCAAGTTAGAAGAAACCAAAATCCGCGTATTTGAGAAGTTTTTACGGAACCTTTGAAAACGCTAAATATCAAAGCACAGTCAATTAGGAGAATCATCCAAATGGATTCATTCAACAGCCACGATAACGACGAGATTCTTGAGGAAGAAATCCTTGAGGACGAGACCGAACTTACTGATGAAAATGTTATCACAGATGAAGATGATGACTTTTTCATTGAAGACGAGAGCATCGAAGAGGCCAATGCTTCTATCGACTCTGCTAAAAAGCAATCTGCTAATCTCAAGACCGCTGCCGCCATGGGCGAGGGTGGTCTGACCAAGAAGGTTGCAGGCGCATCTAAGGAATCACCAAAGTACAAGGGAATCTATAAGTCCGTTGGTGGCGGTGCTGTTGTTCCTGAGCCAGTGGAGACTGATGTCTCTGCATCGGGCGATAAGCAGAAGAAAAATCTTGACAATAAGCGTATGGCTAAGGAAGACCTCGATCTTCACATGGGTGCCATGTTTGAAGGAGAGGAACTCAGCGAAAACTTCAAGAGCAAGGCAACAACCATTTTTGAAGCCGCTGTAAATGAGAAGGTCTCTGCTATTGAAGCAGAAATGAACGAAGAGTTCAATGTCCGTCTTACCTCTACAACAGAGGAAATCAAGACAGAGATGACCGAACACCTTGATTCCTATCTTTCGTATGTTATTGAGCAGTGGATGGAAGAGAATAGATTGGCTGTCGAGAAGGGTCTTCGTACAGAAGTCGCTGAACAGTTTATCGAAGGTCTCCGTAACCTGTTCCTTGAACACAACATCGAAGTTCCTCAAGCAAAGACTGATCTTCTTGACGAAATGGCTAACAAGGTTGAAGAAGTCACCGCTGCTCTCAACGAAGAGATGAATAGAAATATCGAACTTGCTAACAAGGTTTCGCTTCTTGAGCGTAAGGAAATCATCGGCAACCTCTCAGACGGACTCACCGAAACAGAGAAGGAGCGTTTTGCTTCTCTCGCAGAAAGTGTGTCGTTTGAATCGAATGCAGACTTCCTCTCAAAGGTAGAAACTATTCGTGAGTCGTATTTTGGTAATGGTGAGGTTTTGACCGAAGCAGTCGATGCCTATACCGAAGCCGAACTCGACACGGACAATAACGAAACTACAACAGAAAACCTAAACGAGAACATGAGCGTTTATTCGCAAATGCTTTCGCGCATGAACCGCAACCGCAAGTAAAATTGCATTTTCAACCCATAACTCCATAGGAGAAATCAATAATGGACCTAACAATTTCAGAATCACTTCAGAGGAAGTGGAAGCCAATTCTTGAGCATCCGGAACTTCCGGAAATTAATGACCCGTATAAGAAGGCCGTGACCACGGTTCTTCTTGAGAATCAAGAGCAATATCTCACAGAAGCCTCACCGGCTAACTTTGCAGGAACCATGCCTGACACCGGTGGAGTTGCTAAGTGGGATCCGATTCTCATCTCGCTCGTTCGTCGTGCAATGCCAAACCTTATTGCTTACGATATCTGCGGCGTTCAGCCGATGAGCGGACCAACCGGTCTTATCTTTGCTCTCCGTTCGCGTTACAACTCGCAGGGTGGTCCAGAGGCTCTCTTCCAAGAAGCCGATACGAACTTCTCCGCAACATCGAACGCTTGGTCGGCACTTCAGAATACCGCTGGCTACACTGGTGTTGGTTACACTGGTGGCGTTACCGCAGGTGGCATGTTCGCAGAGAACAACACACCTGCTACTGATCCGTTCTATGGTGACAGCAACATGGGTCCTGTGGCCTTTTCGTCTGCTGCTACTGGTGGTCTTACCACACTTCAGGGCGAATCACTTGGTCAGGGAAGTGCGGATGGACAGTTCTCGCAAATGGCATTCAGCATCGAAAAGACCACGGTTACTGCAAAGACTCGCGCTCTCAAGGCAGAGTACACGATGGAACTTGCTCAGGATCTAAAGGCAATTCACGGACTCGACGCAGAGACCGAACTTGCCAACATCCTCTCAAGCGAAATCCTTGCAGAAATCAACCGCGAAGTCGTTCGCACGATCTACCGCAACGCTCGTCTTGGCGCTCGTACCGGTACTACGCAGACCCGTGGCGTGTTCGATCTCAATGTTGACTCGAACGGTCGTTGGTCGGTAGAGAAATTCAAGGGCTTGCTCTTCCAGATTGAGCGTGAATGCAATCAGATTGCTAAGGACACCCGTCGTGGCAAGGGCAACTTTGTCCTCTGCTCTTCGGATGTTGCTTCGGCACTCGCTATGGCAGGCGTTCTCGACTACGCTCCTGCTCTCAGCACGAATTTGAATGTGGATGATACAGGCAACACCTTCGCAGGTGTTCTCAATGGTAAACTCCGCGTTTACATTGATCCATATTCATCGTCATCCGTGACGCACGAATTCTTCTGCGTTGGATACAAGGGTTCGTCTCCATATGACGCAGGTATGTTCTACTGCCCATATGTTCCGCTACAAATGGTCCGCGCAGTTGGTGAGCAATCATTCCAACCGAAGATCGGATTCAAGACCCGCTACGGCATGGTCAACAATCCTTTCGTTGTCGGAACGAATAACCAAGCAATTGCCGATGTTGATGCGTCAAACGCTGCTCGTAGCAACCAGTACTACCGCATCGTCAAGGTAAACAACCTCTTCTGATCGTTAGTTCTGAATATGAAGCACTTAGGGGGGCGGGATCGAAAGATCTCGCCCCTTCTTATTTCTCTAAATACTCATATGTCAAAAGACTACGGGATACCTCCACAGGCAAACAATAGACTTACAGGACAACCTACACAAACAAACCTGACGAATGCCACAAATTTCAGGTTCATGTTGCCGAAGGTTCCAAATTCTGTGTATTTTTGTCAATCCGTTTCTTTTCCCAACTTTTCCTGTCCACATATTGCCATACGAACAGGCAGAGGTGCTGCCCTGAAAGTTCCTGGCACCGAAGTAAGTCATGGTGACCTAAGTATGACCTACATCGTCAATGAGGATATGAGTAATTACAGAGAAATGCAAGGATGGTTCACGAAAATGTCAGCATTTACTGACGGATTCAATGGACTTCTCAGTACCCGCGATTGGATGAGTGAACAAGGTCAATTGATGATACTTACAAATCGAAAAACACCAGTGGTCAGAATAACATTCAGCGGACTATTCCCTACAAATCTATCCGCGATAGAATTTGACAATACAGATACAGAGGGTAAGGTCACGGTGGCAACTGCAACTTTAGGCTTCACATATTACACGATGGAGGCCATATGAGTAATTTTGCACCCAAAGACTATGGTTTACCTACAAGTCTGTTGAACGGGATTCTTCAACAGAATCCTGCAAATAAAGACCTATTTCTACAGACTAATTTCACTATCAGCATCAAACGATGTCCATCCTTTTCTTACTTTACACAGACTGTTTCCCTATCCGAACTGGGCGGGGATCCTATGGAAGCAGAATATGCTATAGGTCCTAAAGTCAAACTACCTACAGTTGCTGCTGTATTCAAGGACTTTACGGTAAAGTTTCTAGTAAACAGTGATCTTAGTAACTATTACGAGATAATCAAATGGATGCGTGAGGGTACTCCCTACAGAGACCTATCAGAAATCAGACCATTGAACGAAGTTTGGTCAGAGGCGTTCATTATAGTCTCTTCTAATAAGAAGAAGCCTTTACTAAAACTGACATTCCGTGGCATATTCCCAACAGAACTTTCAGGTTTGGAATTCAAAGCGACAGAAACTGACACATCCCCTTTGACTGCTACAGTCAAATTTACCATCACTCAAACTGTAGTGGAGACACTTTGATGAGATCATTTACCACCTACCTCTATGAGGCAAAAGGAAATTGGATTAGACCCGACGATGCGTCTATTCGCAAAGAATATCAGATAGAGTACAAAAAGCATCTCATACACACACTTTCCAAGGACATTTTTCCCACAGAGGATTCTTTTGTAAAGGCAGTAAAGGCATCTTCTACAGTAACTGTCAATCGCTCTGCTGATGCAAAAATATCAAACAGAAGCCGAACATCCGATATGGAATCTTTGTTGGATCTTATCAAAGGGTATAGATCTTATCCTCAATTCCGAAACGAAAAAACACTCAAGGATCTAGAGAAAAGAATCGTTGAAGGAAAACCAACCGATATGCCTATTGTGGTCAAATTTCCTAATGGACTTATGCGAATTTTTTCAGGAAATACCAGAATGGATATAGCGTTCATGCATGATATCAATCCAACAGTAATTCTCCTAGACCTGACTCAATATCTCAAGGAAAGTAAGGAAGAAATCCAAGAGGCAAACCGTGGTGTCAATAAGGAAAAGAACAAGTGGGTAGACCTAAAAGCCGATCAGGTTCGTGGAAACAAAAACATTCAGAAAGATATCTACGACATTATTCGTGCGGCCTATGCACCCGTGGGCGGTCACCACGATTTTCCATCACCCTCTTCTGTGCCTCATGACCAAGACTCCATCCAAATTGTAGATGTAGATAATCCTGATGATGTAGACGCTACACTTTTATCCAAGAACACTGCTCATGGAAAAAAGATCACAACATTGGGATCAGATGGAGGCACAGAGGCAAAAAAGCAATTACTGTTGAAAGCAATAAAACTGGTCAACAGCAACGGCAACTACATGGAAGTTTCAGGAAAGATTGCAGACATACTTATATCAAGAGGCGCACCCACCGTAAATAAGGAAGATACGGTACGGAAGGTATTGCAAGGTAAAGAAATTACATGGCACGGTAAACATCCAGATGGATCTGTCGCGGTGCAGGGGTGGTATACACGAATGATCGGCGGTCAACCTAAGACAAAAATTATGATCGGAAAGCCTAGAACCTAACTTGATTTTGCTATTTGGAGTGATAGAATTATGACTATGAACTTTGAGCGCATAAGAGAAATGGCGGAAAAAGATCTGTCCATCGACAACACAGAATTGGGTACGGAAAGCACTCGCATTCCGCAACTTCACAATAAGTATCTGAATTTTTTCTACGATTCTCGTCTCACACTAAAGAAGTTAGAGACAGACTTCGCAACCCTTCGTCTAGACAAAATTATGTGGTTGTCTGGCAAAATGTCAGAGGAACAATTGGATGCGCGTGGATGGGAAGCATGTCAACTCAGAATTCTTCGGGCAGACATGGACATGCATCTGTCCGCAGATCCGGAAATCAAGGAAATGCAAGCCAAGATATCTCTACAAGAGGAGAGAATCGCTTACATAGAGTCGATACTAAAGATGTTAGCCAACAGACATTGGCAAATCAGAAACGCTATTGAGTGGCGTAAGTTCACTAGCGGAGTATCGTAAGAGTTTACGCGAAAACTCAGTATTCAGACAGCCTCTAAATAAGAGGCATTGTCTGTTATTAGGGTACATTATCACAACTCTGTTCATGTTCGCGTTTCTTGCGAGGCAGGTATCGCCCGTGAAATTCAAGAGTTTTTCACATTCGATGTTCCTGGTGCGCGGTTTATGCCATCTTACCGCAACAAAATGTGGGATGGCAAAATGCGATTATTCACACCATTCAATCCTCTGCTATACACAGGACTCCTTGATCACTTGGCAGAGTTTGCAAGCGGTAGAGAATATACACTTGAAGTTTCTTCTGAGTTGGTAGACAAAGGAGACAAATTATCAAAGGATGAGTTGTTATCCTTTATGTCATCTCTGTCTCTGACCGCAGCAGGCAAGGCAATAACACCTCATGATCATCAGTTAGATGCTATTTTGAGAGCGATCAATAGAGATAGATGTCTTTTGCTATCTCCTACGGCAAGCGGCAAAAGCCTTGTCATCTATTCTCTCATTCGATACTGGCTAGAATCAATACAGCCACATCGAAAGATTCTTGTGATCGTTCCTACGATCTCTCTTGTATCTCAGATGATATCAGATTTCAAAGAATATAGCCATGCAAATGGATGGAATGTCGATGAAAATGTACATGGTATATTCGGAGGCGAAGAGAAAATCACAGACTGTAGAGTGATTGTATCAACATGGCAATCGATTTATAAACTACCCAAGGGGTATTTTGATCAGTTTGAGGCAGTCATAGGCGACGAGGCTCATCTGTTCAAGGCACAGAGTCTATCAGGGATCATGGGAAAATTAGTAGATTGTCCATATCGTATTGCATTGACGGGAACTCTTGATGGTACAAAAACTCACAAACTAGTGATCGAAGGTCTATTTGGTCCCACACTGAGAGTTACAACCACCAAGGACCTCATAGAGAAAAATCTACTGTCCACATTAGAAATCGATTGTCTTCTATTGACCTATCCCGAACAAGATTGCAAACTGATGAAGGGAATGGAATACAAAGACGAGATCGATTGGTTGGTCACTGATCCTAGACGAAACGCTTTGATCACAAAGGTAGCATCGTCCGTAAAAGGAAATACGCTCGTATTGTTTCAATTCGTAGAAAAGCATGGTAAACCTCTGTACGAAATGATCAAGAAAAGCACAGACAGAACCGTGTTCTATGTCAGCGGAGAAACAGAGGCAGAGATAAGAGAAGAGATTAGAACTATCACAGAGAAAGAGGACAATGCGATAATAGTAGCCTCTTTCGGTACATTCAGTACGGGCATCAATATACGAAGCCTAAAGAACATCATATTTGCATCTCCAAGTAAGAGCAGAATTCGTGTACTTCAAAGTATTGGTAGACAACTAAGAAAGTCAGACCGCAAGGACAAAGCAAGACTTTATGACTTCGCAGATGATCTACACTGGAAGAGTAGCAAGAATCACACGCTGAAACACTTCATCGAAAGAGTGCGTATATACTCAGAGGAACAGTTTCCGTATCGCATGATAAAACTCCCCATAAAGGATTCAAGATGAAACCACTAGGTCATATGATGATAAAACTGACAACAGGTGAATTGGTAGTAGCCAGTGTTACCGTGTTGGCAAACGACTATCTACTTGAAAATCCGATGGCAGTGATGTTCATCCCTCAAACTAATAAAAAGGGAGAGATCATCAATACGAACATTCTATTCAATCAGTGGATAGAGTTCTCAGTTGATACTCATCTAAAAATACCCAAGAGCAGTGTGATTACGATTGCCACACCAGACAGTCAAATGGTTCAGGACTATCTACTATCGGTAAAGAATCAGGAAATCCAATGGATGCAGACTGAATTCAATACTCTGTTTGATAGTCTGGAAGCACAGGAAATACTGCAAAACGATCAGAATCCTAATGACAAAGAAGTCGATATGGAGTATAATGATCCAAATCAACTTCCCTTAGATGAACCTGATGAATCAGAGGATACAGAAGACACTAATTAATAAGTAACTTCTGAAACCGAACACTGCTATTTAGACTCACCTACGCGAGGTACCCTTCAACAAAATTGCCAGATTTTGGCAGAAAGTCGAGATTTCGTGAGTAGTCATTATATTGACAACAAGACATTTCTGAAGGAAATTATTGCCTACAAGAAAACAGTACGGTCTGCAAAATCTAAAAACCTACCCAAGCCAGGTGTCAGTAACTACATCGGACAGTGCTTTCTTGATATTGCAAACAATTTAGCAAAGAAACCAAATTTTGCAAATTACCCATTCAAGGAAGAGATGATCGGAGACGGGATTGAAAACTGCATTCAATATACCGATAACTTCGATCCTAAAAAGTCATCAAATCCATTCGCTTTCTTCACGCAGATTATTTACTACGCATTTATCCGTCGTATACAGAAGGAGAAGAAGCAACTGTATGTGAAAATGCGTTGTTTTGAAGAGAACGACCCAACAGGTAGATTTAGAAATTGGCTGAAGGACTCGTTTGAGGAGACAGAAAACCCCTTCCAAGAAATTCTTGCTCTTGAAGAGAAAAATGCAGCGACCCCGACCCCCAAAGCAACTAAAAAGAAGGGCAAGAAACCAAATACAGAGGCTCTAGATGTCTTCATGGAGGACAAGTCTTGAAGATTGCAATCGTAGCAGATACACATTTTGGGGCTAGGAATGATTCGCCCGTGTTTCTGCACCATTTCTGTAAGTTCTTTGATGATGTCTTTTTCCCGACATTAGACGAACGAGGAATTACTCAGGTCATTCACTTGGGTGACCTCATGGACAGAAGGAAGTTTGTAAATTTCGGAACTTTGAATGCCACCCGAAAGCATTTTGTTGAACCTCTTCTAAACAGAGGCATAGTTCCTTACATCATTTTGGGAAACCATGATGTGTATTTTCGAAACACTAACTCTGTAAATTGTGTTAGGGAATTGTTCGATACAGAGATGAATCTGATCGATGTTCCACGGGTTGTTAATTTTGACGGGTTGCCGATTGCTATGTTGCCTTGGATCAACAAAGAAAACGAGGCAGATTCCCTTAATTTTGTGAATACCTGTAAATCACCTATCTTGATGGGACATCTTGAACTAATGGGGTACGAGGTTTTACGAGGTGTTGAATCCCACGAAGGCATGGATTCGGCCCCATTCAGTCGCTTTGAGGCTGTTTATAGCGGACACTACCACTGTAAGCATACCAAGGGAAATATCCATTACCTAGGAACTCCATATCAGATTACTTTTGGTGATCTTTATGAACCGAAGGGATTTCATATCCTCGACACTCAAACAAGGGAAATTGAGTATGTAAGAAACCCACTAAGCATGTTCAACTGTATTGAGTATGATGATACCAAAAACGACTATTTTACTGAATTGCCTGAATTTGGTACATACGGCAACACCTTTGTTCGCGTGATTGTGAAGAACAAAAACAATCCTCTCATGTTCGACCGATTCATCGATAAACTAAACGAATCTAAGGTTTATGGGGTGAATCTGTTACAGGACAAGGATCTTGGCATTCAGGGAGGCGAAGAAATTGATGCATCCAAAGACACTCTAAGTCTAATCAACCTTGAGATAGACAACCTGAAGATTGAGAATCCTGTAAAACTCAAGCAAATCCTAAGAGATTTGTACAATGAGGCTCTTTTTAGTTGATCTTCTAAATACCCGTATCACCACACATCGGAGGCACGGGTATGACCATTTATGGGTTTGATCAAGGATATTACTTCTACGCTAAAAAGACAAGTGATGCTGATTTTACAGTAGGAGAGATCCTAGACCTACAGAACGCAGACGATAGTCGCGCAAATGCCAATCTGATGTACTGGTACCTAACAGCCATAGAGGATATCGAAGGCTCAAATGTAAAGAAGTACAAGATTTACCCTATACGCAAGAGTGGAGACAATACTGGAAACTATGTGATGTATCCTGATTTCCGTTTGCTTTCCTCCATGTTTCTTGTTGGATTAGCAAGTGGAGCAAAGGCGCAATTGAGAGGTCCTTACCTAGGAGGAAGGATTCTCACGGATACAGAAGCGTCGGGTAATCTTATCGTCACAATAGGAGAATCTGACTACGAACCCACTCGCCATGATTTGTTCACATATCAAGATGATACTAAGGTGTTTGTCACAACACAGGGAGATCCGTTCAATGCTAACTTCATGAGCGATACTCCTTTCTCCGCAGAAACTTTGAACTACTCTTGTGTACCGATTCTAGACCGACAAGAATTGGCTGTCCCTTATGTCGGAGTTTTTACGGAAAAAAATAGATGCGGTGGTGCTTTGCTTACACCATGGCATGTGGTGACTGCAAATCACTACCCTATAAACGCAGTTGAAACACAACTTACTTTTTATAATCAAGCAAGTGATACTAGAATAACGAAAGGTATTTCTGGATCTTTGCCTGTTTCTTGGTATGACATATATGCAAACCTAGGAATAACTTGGCTAAAGAATAATGCAGGAGCAACCAATGAAGAAAAATATCTCTGGACGCATCAAACGCTAACGACTTACTATAGTCAGAATTACGGAAGCGACATAGCCAATAGATTTCTTGAGGGACTAAATGACCTTCGCGTATTGCTATTGAACTCTGCCGTGTCTTTGGCAGTAAAACCTGCCAAGTTGCCTAAGTTTACAGATGACATTTATTCCAAATTGGGTTATGGAATAATAATCGACCAAAATCAAAGAGGGTATCTCACACCTCTCAAAGACAATGTTGCAAATCAATCGGTGAGACCCACAGGCGGTTCTTCTGTTCTTTCGCAATATGCATCCCAATCTACCCTTCCGAATGGAACAAGATATGGAGATATATTCAGAAACATAGTGAGTGGCGATTCATCATCTCTCGTATTGTCATCTTATGCAGGAGAGACGATATTTTTAGGAACAATCAATGGTGCTAGTAGCGTTTTAGAACCTCAGATCAATGTTGTTGACGGTTTACCGACAACAGATGTTCCTCTAGGAAAGTCAAATCCTGCGGGATCTACCTACGAGAATGGTTGTAAACTCTGGATGTACCTAGGTATTGAAATTCCTGTAACAGTGTTATCCGATGAGTTCCCTAATCCATGGTATCAAAATCAAGATCTAGTCGATAACCCTGCATCTTACCCACCGTTTATACTTGATCTGTACAATCAACCATATCTAACAGATTTCCCTGATGTTCTTCGCAATCCATTTGCGATGATTCAAACTTACATCAATAATTGGTCAAGATCACAAATAGCAGAATACCCATCAACTGATGTTGAATTTGATGTGATTGATATTGTTGATGATTGTCCTTGGTTTCCGTGTCCTGATTGGAAATACTACTATCGAACTAGTGTAAATCAATCGGTTGTCGCTGCTGATTTGTTTCAATATGACAGAGCGCCAAGAGAAAGGGTAAATCTAGGTACAAGACGGTCTCCTATCACTACTACAAGAATATTTGATTACTCAACTAATCCTGGTTCTCAGAGAGCATCGACAAGAGTAAGTCCTTACTACGCTCTTGTCAGAATCAATGACGAAGATGCTACTGGATTTTGGAATGGTTGGGGGGACAAAGAAGTTGCTCTTTACAGAGGAAATCCTGCAACAGGTACTCGCGCATACGCATGGGAGAGTAATCCTGCTGTTCCTAGTAGATCAAGTCCGTGGCACAATATCATATATGAACACACCATTGGTCTGTATTCTTGGGGTTTCCGTTCGTTCATGCTTCATCTACCTTATAGTTCTTTGAGCATAGGATCTGCACTCACCTATGAAAACATGGTGAATGAATACGATGGAGATTATTACGGAAGTCCTTATTATGCAGATTATCATTCAACTTCAGATCTAACTCCTCAAATAACGATGGGGGTAAACTATCCATCAAGATGGAAGGGGTTTTTCGAATCACTTGAGGCTCTTGCTTTAGGACAAATGTATCCTGAAGGCAAAGAACCGATTTCAGAACCGACCAGCGTAATGATTTATTTGCCATCTCTTGTTGCACCAAACACAACAGCAAGAACATCATCTCAATCTGATTATGAACGATTGGGTGAGACAGAATGGCTGAGAAGAATAGATTCTCTTGCTAATCGGTTTATCAATCTGCATAACAAGGTAAAAGATAGATCTAGATTTGCGGTTGCTTTCGATAGCGTATCCAACAGCCATACTCCAAATACATCAAGTGATGTGTTTGAACTTGGAGATTGGAGATTACTCAATACTTTGAAACAAGCAGGTGTAAATGTATATGTTACTCCGAGACCAAATGCTAACAGCGAATGGGCTGATTTTGATTTATGGAGCGATGAATACGATTTGTTTGTTGATGCTGCAACAGAGGGCAAATCTACAGATAAGAGTCTGAATAATGTGATGCGTGGAGCGGTAAGAAGATTCCCAATACCTAGCAATCTCGATCCGTATGGAACCCTATCAACTGTAAAAGGCTCACCATTATCATCAACAGAAAATCAAAGAAATACTCCACACTATGCATTGTTTTCGCTATACGCTCTTTCTGATCACTACAGAGAAGACAATAGATGGGAAGGTTACAAGTTCATAAGGCCAAGTGAAATCATGGTAGATCCTGTGATATTCACTGACGCACCTCTAGTCTCCATAGACTCAAATGGAAAGTATCTCAGAATACCAGCACAGGCTTTTCATTCAAGAACCGCATACGATGAAGCCAGGATAGAAAATGCATACTGTGAAGGTAGAGGTCAAACCATATCTGGTTATAGTGCAGGTTATTGGTTCCCCGACACAATCACAGAGTGGGATGTGGGAGTTAGAAGAAGTAGTATTTCGGAATTTGTAGACATGATAGAAAATTTCACCGATTCGGCTGGACCGATAAACACTTCAAGTCAAAACCAATATCCTAATGATACTTTATCTACCAAGATCATTCCTTCCGTACTAAAAGAGCCTTTCCGTCCTGACCTGTATACAGTCGTGACTATTCCTGCTCTGGGCGATTTAAATAACGATAACACTATTGATGCCAGGGATCTCGCAATAGTCCTGCAAAACTTTGCTTCGATGACTGCATCCGGTGATGTTAACGGTAGTGGCTATGTAGATGCAGCGGATTTGTCTATTATTCTTAGCAATTGGGGACAAACTGAAGAACAAGTGACAACCTGTACGGCACAAGTTATAAGTGACCCTGTTCATGATCCAAGTAAGTCTGCGAATTATGAAATATTTGGTGTGATTCATAAAGCCGGAACACAACCTAATGATATTCCATTTGATGTAGAATCTATCGTTTCTACTGTATTTCCTGGACTTGCTGCAAATGGTGACACTTCTTCATCTTATAATCGTGCGGGAATAACAGCAGGTCTAAGCGAAGATAGAATGAATGCATTTGCAGAAGAACTTCTGAAAATACCTTCTGGTAGAAGAGTCATAGATCCTCGATATTGGGGTTGGGGTACTATGTCGTTAGGATTAAGAGAATATGAGGATTATTACAAAAATACCACTGACAAAATTACATATTCTCAAAATGATTCAAGTTGCGTCCCGCCCGATACATCGGATCCAAATACAGCCGACTTTGTAGGTCCCTGGCAAGAAAACAATGCTAATGATACTGAGCAATCGTGGAGAAATTTCTTAATTCAATGTTCAAATTCTGGATTAACATTTGACTATATTTCAGATGATGTTGGTATTATGGAAAATGGTGATGGGTTGTTGATGAATACTATAACCAATATCTTTACTGCTTTTTACGGACCTCAATTTGATCCCGTTACAGGTGACCCTATTGTACATCCATGGATGTCGAAACCAGATGCAAGGAGATTTGCAGCGATAGTTAGAGATTCAAGATTTACAAGTCAAACAAACACATATAACGGCAGAACATTTGCTGATAATCTAGTTTACAAGTATAAACAATCAGTTCAGTCTGATGATCCTCAGATTACTCATCTAACCTTAATGAGTCCTTTTATTTGTCCTCAAAATTATGTGGATTTTGTTAATATTGATTATGTTACCTTAGATTTAGAACAATCTTGGGATGGTTGTGTTAGAGACATATTTGTCGGTGAGAGAGAGAACAAATACAGAAAAGTACTTGAAGAGTTTCCCGATCATGTACATACAAAATACGCCTCTTATCAGTTTTATCCATCTCAGTTCGAAGATGCTAGATTTGTATTGAACAACAATGGAAAAACAAGATTGATACCTTGGCCTTCAACATGGACCATGTCGCCAGTATGCTACGCAGAACCAACAGATTATTTCTCAGAGAATTTCGGAATTAAAACAAGTGCAACCACAGAAGAAGAAAGAAAAACTTGGTTTCATAGAAACTCTGTGTCACCAAATGACTTATTCATACCTTCTAGGCAATGGATAGGATTTTTGCAGGATATAGCCCGTGTAAGAATGTGTGCAAAAAACACACCAAACGGAAGTAATGTAGAATTGGCACCATGGATCATACCACCAGGAGGATTTCTTGCATGGGCGCTCGGTGAAGGTCCTGCTCAGTATATAAAAGAGCACATGTTTCATATATGTTTACATGGAACTCTGTATTTTAATGTGTGGGCTAATACGGGATATGGACATAGATTGAAATATGTTGACTCTGTTTTGAAGGAGTGGAAAACTATCTCAGGTAATTCAAGATGTCAGCCTGAAGACAGAAAGTTGGTCGATTTGGTAACTGCATGTACAAAGACACTTATTAGTGGCGGAAAACTGATGAGTGGAGTGAACTCAGGATTATATCTGTGGAGAATAACTATACCTCCACATCTATTCAATGAAAATCAATCAACAAATCTTATTCCTAGTAGCGAATTAGGTAGTCGCGGACCTCTTGTTGTACCACAAGGTGAAGTAGGTTTGTGGATTCTGGATGCTATAAGCACTCCCCCTCAATATGAAGTAGGATAATCGTCTACATACAACTACCAATGGAGGTATACAATGGATATCAAGATCGTAAGACTGTCTAGTGGCGAAGAAATCATCTGCAACTATAAAGAAGAAAATGAAGGGCTGATTGTAATCAATGACCCAGGAATTATTATTCCTGTTGGTCAAGGTGAGATTGGTATCATGCCTTGGCTTGCTTATGCAAAGACCAAAGATGGTATTGTTGTGGATAAGCGTTTTGTCGTATTTGTCGTAGAGCCGCAAACTGATTTTGCAAATCAATACAAAACACAGTTTGTTCCTGCAATGTCAGGTCTAGTCACTCCACCGCAGAAGAAAGTTCTCACCCCATCACTCAAACTAGCCGACTAAAATTGTTGCGTTTGACGAATGAGATCTGTCGTTCGAACTTACTTTCAAGTAGTTCCTTCGGCTTGTGACTGATGACAAACACATTGATAGAGCGGTCGAATCCCTTGAGAATTTCTAGGAATGATTCGACCGCTGTGTCATCTAACGAACCATCTAGGATTTCATCCATGATCAGCAGATTAGTAGACACGGAGTTCTTCATCGATGCGATATTTCTCCATCCAAACAACAGCGCAAGATCAATTTTCTTCTTCTCTCCCTCGCTAAAAGATGTGTAAGTGAAGATATCACGGTGTCTAGACTTTATGGTTTCGTTGAATTCTTCGTCTAGAGTAAAATTCACAAACAAACTCATCTGTGACAGGTATCGATTGATGGTTCTGTTGATGATGGGGATGTAGTGCTTGATGATTCTTCCCTTGATCCCGCTGTCCTTTAGAAGATTGGCAGCAATACCATAGTAGTGCTGATCATCAACCATCACTTCGCGCTCTCTTGCCATCTCGTCAGCGTCTTGTTTTAGTTTCTCTGTTTCCGCTTCTTCTTTAGCGTGAGATTCTTGTCTCTGTTTGGAAAGTTCGGACAGAATTTTTTCGTTTTTGTCAATAGACTTACGGATACCTTTTATTGATGCATCCTTTTCTACTGCGAATGTTTCTAGCGAACGAATGGATTTCAAAACATCCGTTATTTCAATCATGCGAGTCTGTGCCATCTGAACGGATTGCTGTATCTCTTCAACTGCGGTGTTTACTTCTTCTAATTTTGACCTCTTGGTAGAGGTAACCTGATCCTTGAACAAAGAATCGATTTTCTGAGAGCAGGTTGGACACTTATCATTGTTTTCGTAGAACTCTATATCAGATCCTATGGATTTGATTTTACCTTTCAACTGTCGAGTAATTGTATCCATGTCAATGATGCTCTTGGAGACATTGTCTTTGTCCGTAATTTGCTCCAAGAGAGCATCGATCTTCAGTCTAATTTCTTCGACTTGCGTAGAAAGAATTTCAATATTGCTGTTTTCTTCTTTGATTTGCTCTGTGATTTCATTTTCTCTTTGTTTTGTATCCTTTGACTTGTTCTGAAGATACTTTTCGTGGAGAGCAATCTTTTGTTTGATGATAGCGAGTTGACCCTCTATGTCAGACAGGTCTTCCTTATTAGAGGCAACCTTAGCCTTCAGTAGAGTATTCATTGTGCTGAAAATGTTGATGTCTAGGATAGCCTCTACGACCGATCTACGATCTGCTGCACTGAGACGCATGAAAGGTACATAATTGGCGGATCCAAGTATGACCACCTGACAAAATGCTTTGTAGGACATACGAAGCACAGTCTCCTCAAAGAGTTTCTGATAGTCCTTGTTTTTTGCCTCTTGGTCAATCAGTACACCATTTTTGAAAACTTCAAACAGGCGAGGAGCAAGTCCCCGTCTAACCTTATAGGTGTCATTTGCTATCTTGAATTCTATTTCTACAAGACAGTCTTTTTCGTTTACAGTATTGACCAGTTGAGGAATATTGATGTTTCGGTAAGGTTTACCAAAAAGAACGAAGCAGATTGCATCCAACATTGTGGACTTACCTGCTCCGTTTTCGCCCGATATGAGCGTTGTGTTAGCCTTGGTGAACTGAATCTCTGTCCAATACTGTCCTGTGCTTAGAAAATTCTTCCATCGGACTTTATCAAAAACGATCATGTTTTAGACCTCAATTTGAAATTTTTGGATCGGATTCAGCCCTGTGTTGGTCACTTATTCCAAGGCAGTTTGGTCGAGACCCACTTCCACAGCGGAGCGCCAATAAGCGCACCTGCTACGAACATGAGAACGGACCACCACATGGTTCCAAGAATGTGTTCCATAGGGTGTTCTCCTTTCAAAGGTATTTAGGTCATAAATAGACAGTACTAGCCAAGGAACAAGCCAAATGTATTCAACTCTTTCAGATCTGAGACAAACTCTAGAGGAAAAACTCCTTATCGTAGGAAATAATAAAAAGTACGGTCAGGTTGTCTTTCTTGCGGGTGGAGCCGGTAGCGGAAAAGGATTCGCAATTTCAAATTTGATCGGAATGGGAAATCCTCCAAAGATATTTGATCCTGATGCCATGAAGACAGCATTCATTCGGTGGAATACTCAAGCGATGAAGCATCCAGAAATCGCTGCAATTTGCAATCCCGATGGCAAACCAACCGAAGACAAACCGTGCATGAAAGACCCAAAGGTCACCGAGAAACTACACGGTGTACTCTTAAGTCTAGGATGGGATGACAAGAGTATCAATCAATTTCTCATGACCAAGAGATCTCCTGATCTGTTGCCCAATATCGTATTCGACAGAACTTTCAGAAAC
>Ga0172373_10003388_pt1 | contig 23362 bp, 34 predicted proteins | sample Lak10m_2_FD_114546 | JGI IMG/M metagenome (GOLD analysis project Ga0172373, IMG submission 114546) | Freshwater microbial communities from Kabuno Bay, South-Kivu, Congo - kab_092012_10m | ecosystem: Environmental > Aquatic > Freshwater > Lake | place: Democratic Republic of the Congo...
GCCCCAGCTTCAAGGACCGCCTGCTCGCCGCGTTCAAGGCGCGGGACGAGGAAGCGGTCAAGGAAGTGATGGACGAGATGGAAGAAGCCCAGGAGGGCGGTTCCACCGAACATCACGTGCATGCGCACATCAACGGCCAGCAGCCCGAGGGCGGCGAGGCCAAGGGCGGCGAGGCCAAGGACGACGGTGAAGAGGTCGAGAAGGAAGAGGAGTCCAAGGACGCCGATCCCTCCGACTTCGGCGCGCGTCTGGACAAGATCGAAGCCCTGCTGACCAAGCTGGTCCCGCAGGAGGAAGCCGAGGGCCACGAAGGCCTGGAAGGCTCCGGCTTCGACGAGAAGGCCGAGGAAGGCGAACAGGTCGGCGACGAAGAAGCCGAGGAGAAGGAGAAGTCGAAGACCGGCGACTCCGCCATCCGTGCCATGGTCAAGGACACCGCGGCTCGCTGCGAAATCCTGGCCCCCGGTTTCAAGATGCCGACCTTCGACGCCAAGGCCGACCCCAAGAAGGTGCGCGACACCCTCTGCGGCTGCAAGCGTCGGGCTCTGGATGCGGCCCTCAAGTCGCATCCGGGCGTCGTCAAGCCCATCCTGGGCAGCCAGACGATCGCCAAGGCCACCTGCGACACGATCGACATGGTGTTCACTGCCACTTCCGAGGTGGTGCGCCAGTTGAACAACGCGCAGGCGACCCATCGCATGACCGCGGATAAGCGTGGCGCTCCCGCTACCGCCGACACCGCGGCCGACCTCAACAAGCGTTTCCGGGACTTCTGGTCCCCGAACGCCAAGTAAGGACCCGCTGCCATGAGCAACGTCTTCCTGTACCGCATGCCGGCGGGCATCCCCGGCGCTCTCTCCCGTGCGGCCGGCCAGGCCACCATCGAGCCCCAGCTGATGGACTCGGGCACCCCCGTGACCAAGTACGGCGTCCCCGTCAAGCTGGCGGCCGGCAAGATCCAGCCGATCGGCGCCGGTGACGTCAGCACTTCGGTGTACGGCCTGCTGGTTCGTCCCTATCCGGTCTCCAACGGCATCAACGAGGCCTTGGGCACCTCCACCCCGCCGACCTCCGGTCCGTGCGACGTCACGAAGCGCGGCTACATGAGTGTCAAGCTGTACGGCGCGACCGCGGCGGCCAAGGGCGGCCAGGCCTACGCCCGTGTGGCCAACGCCGATGGCACCCACCCGCTGGGCGGCGTCGAGGCGGCTTCGGACGTCGGTGTCACCGGCACCGCCGGCGGTGGCAACACCGGCAACGGTACCATCGGCACGCTGTCGGGCACCTCGGCGGCGATCAAGGGCAACTACACCGTGACCATGCTCGGTGCCACCACGTTCCGTGTGTCGGACCCGAATGGCAACGAGCTGAAGAACGGCGCGACCGGTGCGGCCTACACGGCCGGGGGCGTCACCTTCACCATCACGGTGGGCGGCACCCCGATGGTCGCCGGCGACACCTTCACCGTCGCCGTCGCGCCCAACACGGTGCCGATCCCCGGCGCGACCTTCACCGGCCCGGCCGATGCCAACGGCATCACCGAGCTCGCCTTCAACATCTAAGCGGGGACCGCAGAGATGAAGAGCACTTCCTCCTTGGCGGCCTCCACCGCCCTGGTCAAGCCCGGCTTGGTCCGTGCTTCGACCCGTGACAACATGTTCACCTACGATCGGGCGACGATCGACAGCGCCGGCGTCTTCCTGATTGGCGAGCTGGAGCGGCTGGACCCCACGGTCAACAACCCGCTGGTCGACTACACCTGGAGCCGTGACATCGAGCTCCGCGAGGACGTCACCATCGCCGACGAGACCAGCTCGTTCACCAACTCCACCTTCGCCGCCGTCGGCGGCATCAACCCGGCCGGCAAGGCGTGGATCGGCAAGGACGCCACCACCATCGCCAGCATGGCTCTGGACATCGGCAAGACCGCCAATCCCCTGTACCTGTGGGGCATGGAGCTGGGCTGGACCCTGCCGGAACTGCTGTCCGCCGAGAAGGTCGGTCGTCCGATCGACACGCAGAAGCACGACGGCATGCAGCTCAAGTACCAGATGGACATCGACGAGCAGGTTTACGTCGGTGACACCTCCCTGGGCCTGTACGGTCTGCTGAACTCCCCGCTGGTGACCAACGGTAACGTGGTGAACGGTGCCTCTGGCCATCCGGACTGGGCGCGCAAGACCCCGGACGAGATCCTAAACGACGTCAACACCTTGCTGTCGTCGAGCTGGACCGCCTCGGGCTACGCCATCGTCCCGCAGACCCTGCTGCTGCCGCCCGTGCAGTATGCGGCGCTCGTTGCCCGCAAGGTCTCCGACCTGGCCAACATGTCGATCATCCAGTACCTGAAGGACAACAGCCTGTCGAACGCCAAGAATGGCAAGCCGCTGGAAATCCTCCCGGTCAAGTGGCTGACCGGCGCGGGCGCGGGCGGCACCGACCGCATGATGGCCTACACCCGCGACAAGAAGCGCGTGCGCTTCCCGCTGGTGCCGCTCCAGCGTACCCCGCTAGAGTACCGGGGCATCATGCAGCTGACCACCTACTTCGGCCGCCTGGGCGTGGTCGAGTGGGTGTACCCCGAGACCGCGCTGTACGCCGACGGCATCTAAGCCTAAGCGTCTCGCACGCCAAGAGCCCGCTCCGGAAACGGGGCGGGCTTGAGGCGGCAGACAGGGGCGCCCGTGGGCTCCCTGCGACTGTCGACCGAGGAGACCACGATGCCCGACAAGAAGATTTATGTCACCAAGCCCTTCAAGCTTCGGCTGACCAAGGACAACGAGATCGACTTTAAGTCCGGTTTCCACACCGTGAGCGAGGAAGTCGCCGACCACTGGTACGTCAAGGCACATCTGGGCGACGAGCCCACCGATGTGGCCAATATCGTCGAGTTGGTGCGCCGTGCCGAGGACGCGGAAGCCCAGGCGACCAAGCTGGCCGAAGAGCTGGTGCAGGTTCAGGAAGCCGCCGCCAAGGCCCTGGCCGAGAAGGACGCCGAGATCGAGGCGCTGAAGCGCGCCCTTGCCGGCGCCAAGGGCGACGGCAAGAAGCCGGCCGAAGGCGGCCAGCCCTGGGCGAAGAAGGACAAGTAGGATGGATGCGGCGACGTTCCGCTCCGACTTGCCGGAGTTCGCCAACGCGACCCGGTTTCCCGATAGCCGGATCAACTTTTGGCTGGGCATCGGCAACAAGCTGTTGAATGCGCAGCGTTGGGCCGATCTCCTCGATCACGGGTTGGAACTGTTCGTCGCCCATCATCTTACCCTGGCCAAGCAGAACGAAGCTGCCGCGGCGACCGGCGGCGTCCCGGGCGTCTCAACTGGCGCTGTGTCGGCTAAGGAGGTCGACAAGGTGTCCGTGTCTTACGACACGTCCGCCGGACTGGAAGAGAACGCCGGCCATTGGAATTTGACGACCTACGGCACCCAGCTAATCCGGCTGGCGCGCATGGTCGGCTCCGGGGGAATGCAGTTTTGAGTATCAAGGTCACGAAGGATAACGTCAAGCAGGTAATGCGCGAGATTCAGGATCTCGCTGCAAACCGTGTGCTTGTCGGCATCCCGGCTGACAAGACTGAACGCGAAAACGGCGATCCGATTAATAACGCCATGCTCGGCTACATCCACGAGAACGGCGCCCCCGAGGCAAACATCCCCGCGCGCCCTTGGCTGCACCCGGGCATCAACAAGGTGCGTGACAAGATCGCTGCCCGCGCCAAGCTCGCGGCCCAGGCGGCGCTCAAGGGCGATGAAGGCTCTTCGATGCGCCATCTGAACGCTATGGGCCTGATCGGGCAGAACGCGGCGCGCAACGAGATCCAGAACGGCGATCATCTGCCTTTGTCTGAGAAGACGTTGTATCGTCGGAAGCATCGCAAGGTGGCACCCCGTATGGGCGAGCGCCCGTTGATCGACACCGGACAGATGCGCAATTCGGTCACCTACGTGATCAGGAAGAAGGGGTGACGCCATGCCGCTCCTCGACGTCTCGGATGTCCTGCTCGATCCTATGTTCTGCGAGCAGCTGAACATTACGCGCCGCACCCAAACGGTCGGCAGCGACGGCCGGGCCGTGATTACCGAGACGATCCTGGAACCCTACGGTGTGGTTACGGCGGGCAGCGTCGAGCCTCTCGTCCGAGACGAAGACTACGAACACGCCAAGAACAATATCACGGTCCACGCCTACGGCTTTCGGTTGCTCGATCCGACAGAGGGCTATCAGCCCGACATCGTAAATTTCCAAGGCAAGCAATACGTCGTGCGCAAGTCGTACAACTGGTCGCAGTACGGTGTCGGTTTCACGGCCGCCGATTGCGAGATGCTCAGTCTGGTGAACGCGCAATGACAAACACCTCTGCGACCGGCGGGCCGTTGCGGCCTAACCCCACCCCGGCACCTCAACCGGTACAGGACGCCAACCTGTCCGATTTCTTCCAGCGGTTGGTGGTCGGGCTCACCGGGCTCGACGGCTCCCTTGTACGCCCTCGGTGGCAGGCGGTACCCCCCAATATGCCCTCCATATCGACGACCTGGGTTGCCATTGGTGTCCATCGGCGGCAAAGCGATACCTATGCCTGGGAAGGGCATACGCCCGCCTGCGATGGGTCGCCTGACGGCGCTGACGTGCTTTACCGCAATCAAGAACTCGATGTCCTGGCGAGCTTCTACGGTCCGCAAGCCGACACCCTGGCCGATCTCGTGAACGACGGCTTGCAGATAGCCCAGAACCGCGAGGCGCTGCAGCTGGCTGGCATGGGCTTGATCGAAGTCGGTGAAGCCAAGGCAGTGCCGACCAAGATCAATGAGCAGTGGTACTATCGGCTGGATATGATGATCCGCCTGAACCGTTCGCTCGTCCGCACATATCCCGTGTTGAATATTTTGTCGGCCAGCGGTACGATAACGTCCGAGGGCTCAGTAGAAACCCTTGTAAGTACGTTCAACGTCAATCCGTAGGAGCCCAGCGATGGCCACAGGTCTTCCGGTATCCAGGCTGATCAACGTTTCGGTCAACCTGTCTCCGTTGGCGGCGCAGTTCGCCAACTTCAACGCGCTTCTGATCGTCGGCGACAGCGATGTCATCGACGTGAGCGAGCGCATCCGCGCCTATGACGACCCGGCCAGCATCGCTGCCGACTTCGGCACGAACGCCCCCGAGTACGCCGCGGCGCTCCTGTTCTTCGCGCAGACGCCGAAGCCGACCAGTGTCCTGATCGGTCGCTGGGCGCAGTCCGCGACGGCCGGTCTGCTCAAGGGCGGCGTGCTGACTGCCGCTGAACAGGCGCTGACCAACTGGACGGCGATCACCGACGGCGCCTTCAAGGTGACGGTCGATGGTGTCCTGAAGAGCCTGACCGGTCTAAACTTCTCGGCCGTGACCAACCTCAACGGCGTCGCCTCGGCGATCGACACGGCGCTGGTCGGCGGCTCCTGCGTCTGGGACGGTTACAAGTTCGTCGTCAAGAGCGACACGACCGGCGCGACTTCGACCGTGTCCTACGCCACCGCCGGTGCGGTCGGGCATACCGACATCTCGGCGCTGCTCAAGCTGGACTCGGGCACGCTTCCCCGCCGGTCGCCGGCATCGTCGCCGAGACCGCGGCCGCCTGTGTGGCCATTCTCGACAACCTGCCGACCTCCTGGTACGGTCTCACCTTCGCCAGCACCCACATCGTGGATGCCGATCATCTGGCGGTCGCCGCCTATATCCAGGCCGCGGCGCTGGCCCACGTTTACGGCGTGAGCACGACCAGCACCCAGGTGCTCGACAGCACGGTGACCAACGACATCGCCAGCGAGTTGAAGGCCGGGTTGTATACCCGGTCGTTCTGCCAGTACAGCGCGATCCCCTACGCCGTCGCCTCGTTCTTCGGCCGGGCGTTCACCGTGAACTTCGCGGCGAACAATTCCCCCATCACGCTGATGTACAAGCAGGAACCGGGCGTCGTGCCCGAGACCCTGACCAGTCAGCAGGCGAACACGCTGATCGCCAAGCGGTGCAACTTCTTCGTCAACTACAACAACGGTACCGCTATCCTGCAGAATGGCGTCATGTCCGGCCCGGCGTTCTTTGACGAGATCCACGGCACCGACTGGCTGCAGAACAATATCCAGACCAACGTCTGGAACCTGCTCTACACCAGCCCGACCAAGGTTCCGCAGACCGACCCCGGCACGCATCTGATCGTCACCACGGTCGAGGCCAGCTGCGCCGCGGCGGTCAACAACGGCTTGGTGGCCCCGGGCCAGTGGAACAGCGCCGGCTTCGGCACGCTGAAACAGGGTGACTTCCTGCCGAAAGGCTACTACGTTTACGCACCGCCCGTTGCCTCCCAGGCGCAGGCGGATCGTGAAGCCCGCAAGTCGGTTCCCATCCAGGTGGCCGTCAAGCTGGCCGGCGCCATCCACTCCGTTGACGTCATCGTCAACGTCAACCGCTAGGAGGACTGAGCGATGCCGACTGTCGGCGCTTACAGCTTTCTGGACGTCCAGGCCGCGATCACGGGTCCGGGCGGTTCCTTCAATCTTGGGTCGGGTTCTGGTGCTGCCGAGGAAGGCATCAAGGTCTCGATGGCCGAGGACAAGAACACCCTGACGGTGGGCGCCGACGGTACCCCCATGCACTCGCTGCATGGGGGTAAGCACGGCACCGTGACCGTGCAGCTGCTGAAGACTTCGCCGACCAACGCGAAGCTGTCGACCATGTACAACATGCAGACGACTTCGGCGGCGGCGCACGGCATGAACGTCATCACGATCTCGAACCCGATTTCCGGGGACTCGATCACGTGCGTCATGTGCGCCTTCAAGAAGCACCCGGACACGGCTTACGCCAAGGAAGGCGGCAACGTGGAATGGGTGTTCGACGCCGGCATCATCGACACGAGTCTGGGCGGCGGCTTGCTCGCCAACCTGGCCTCGCTGATCGGTGGCGCTCTGTAAGCCAAGGAGAGTGAAATGACCGAATTCACTATCAATGGCCACACGTACAAGATCGGCAAGCTCAACGCCCTGACCCAGTTCCATGTCGCCCGTCGTATCGCTCCCGTGGTTTCGGGCCTTGGCATCTTCATCGAAGTTGCCAAGGCCGATCCGCTGGCAGCGATCGGCCCGGTTGCCGAGGCCATCGGCAAGATGACCGATGCGGATTCCGAGTACGTGATCTACACGTGCCTCGGGGCCGTGCAGCGCAAGCAGCCGGGCGTCAATCTGGGCTGGGGGCCGGTGACGAGCTCGGGCGGGTTGATGTATGACGACATCGACTTACCCGTCATGCTTCAGCTGGTCTTCCATGTCCTTCAGGTCAATCTGGCGGGTTTTTTGAACGCCCTGCCGGGTTCGCCTCAAGGCGGGGCTCCGGCGCCCCTGCCGGGGTGAAGTGGGCGACCCTGTCGGGCGGCGAAGACTGGGTGCTGCGGCCGGTAGGTCGAGGGTGGTGCAAGTATGAAAGCTTGAAGGATGGCACCCTCGACTTGGTGGACGTCGCGCTGATGAACGAGGCCTTGGACGTCCAGGACGAGAACGAGCGTCTGCTCCGTGATGCTACAAGGAACGAGTAATGGCGAACGCAGACGTCATCAAAGAATTCCTGGTCGGCCTCGGCTTCAAGATCGACGAGAACGGGCTCAAGAAGTTCGGCAACGGCGTTGCAGAGGCGACCGCGAAAGCGACCGCCTTTGCCGTCGCGGTCGAAGCCGCTGCGGCCGCTGTCGGAGCCGCCGTCACCAAGATGGCGGACTCGATGGAGAAGCTGTATTTCGCCTCCAAGCGAACCGGCGCCTCCGTTGAGAATATGCAGGCCCTGAAATATGCGGCCAGTCAGATGGGTGTGTCCGCTGAAGAGGCGATGGGTTCGCTTGAGGGCCTGGCCCGCTTCATGCGTTCCAACCCCGGTTCAAGCCGCTTCATTGAAAGCCTGGGCGTCGCCACCCGGGACGCCAACGGGCAACTGCGCGACACCTCTGAGATTATGGCCGACCTTGGACGTAAGTTCAAGGAGATGCCGTACTATCGCGCCAAGGCCTATGCCGGCGTCCTTGGGATCGACGAGAAGACGCTGCTGGCTATGCGCGAAGGCATGGGCGAGTTTAGTGACGCCTACCGCAAGATGTATCAACAGGCTGGGTTCGACGCTCAAGAGGCGTCGAAGAGCTCCCACACGTTCATGGTTGAGCTCCGGACCCTGGGCACCGCCTTCGAGCTCCTGTGGCAAAAGGTATCGCTGGGCCTGCTAAAAACCTTGACGCCGATGGTGACCAAGTTCCGTGAAACCATCATGTCGAACTTTTCAAGGGTGGCGGACCAGTTGTCCAAAATTATGGATACGGTCATTCGAGTTGCATTGTTCCTCGGCGCCATCGCCATGCGTGTCGTTGAATGGTTTATCGCACTTGATCAGGCGACCGACGGCTGGAGCACTGCCCTCGCCGCGGCGCTGGTCGCTTGGCGGGCTTTGAACTTGGGCTTTATGCTCACGCCCATTGGCGCCATCATCACCGCCATCGTGGCCCTGGGCGCTGCGATCATCGCCCTTGTGGATGACTACCAGACTTGGAAGGAAGGCGGCCTCAGCCTGATCGACTGGTCGGCTTATGAGCCCTATATCCAGAAGATCAAAGACACAGTCGTCGCCATCTTTGAGTGGTTCAAAGGTGTCACGAGCCAGGCCGTTGAAGGGATCATGGGCGCCTTCAAGACGCTCCGTGAATGGTTCGAGGACTTCATCAACTGGTTCCGCGAGAAGTGGGAATGGATCGAGGGTAAGGCAGAGAAGGCCAAAGAGATCGCCAGCACTGTGAAGCAGAAGGTGGTCCAGGTCGTTGAAGACGTCAAGGGTTCTGCTTCCGAGATGGCCAGCCAAACCATGGCCTTTTTCCAGAAGATGGGTTGGTCCAAGGCCCAGGCCGCTGGGATTACCGCGAACATTCAGCGGGAAAGTGGCTTCAAGGCCAATGCCGTTGGCGACAACGGCAAGGCCTACGGTATCGCCCAGTGGCATCCCGATCGCCAGCGAGAGTTCGAGAAGTGGGCCGGAAAACGCATTCAGGACGCCACTTACGCTGAACAGCTCGCCTTCATGAACCATGAGCTAACTGAAGGCAAAGAGAAGAGGGCGGGAGATCGTCTGCGCGCTGCAGGGACAGCTGGCGAAGCCGCCGCCGCAGTCTCGACGCATTATGAACGCCCCGCTGACAAAGCTGGCGAAGCTGCCCTGCGGGCCAAAGCGGCGGAAGAGATGTTTAACCGCCCCGGCCTGACGCCGTCGCCCTCGACCGGCGCCGCCATGGCGAATGCGGGCTCCACCGCTACCATCAACCAGAAGACCGAGATCAAGGTTGAGGGCGCCAGCGACCCGCAGGCGACCGCCGGGGCTGTCTCTCAAGCCCAGGCTCGCGTGAATGGCGACCTTGTCCGCAATACGAGAGGGGCGCTGTCATGAGCCTTGTGGATACCGTCGTTACGGCGATCTTCAAGCCCCAGCGAAAGCTTGGGCCAATTAGGGCGCAGGTCACGATTGAAGAGACGCATCAAGACGAACTTGTAATCACTGAGCATCCGGTCGAACAGGGCGCCTCGATCAGTGATCATGCTTACAAAAAGCCGGCTGAACTTACTCTGCGTTTAGGTTGGAGCAATAGCGGGCTTCAATCTATCGGTCAAGTCGTGACTACGGCTTACGGTCTCATCTCCAGCGGTTCGGCGGGGGTAAATTTCAACTATGTTCAGGAGGTCTATCGTAAGCTGCTGGCTCTGCAGGAAAGCCGCATCCCATTTGACATCCTGACCGGCAAGCGCAAGTATACGAATATGCTCATTCGGTCGATCTCGACCACCACGGACGAGACCACCGAAAAGGCTCTTATGGTGACTCTCTCTTGTCGAGAAGTTATCATGGTGCAGACACGGGTGGTCTCGGTTCCGCCTCGCAATGTCCACAAGGACCCAGCCAAGACGGCGCCAACTGAGGATAAAGGAACCAAACAGCCGAAGACCAGCGGGCTGTACAATTTGTTCGGGGGTAAGTGATGGCGGTCTATGAGATTCCTCTTTCGCCCACACCGCAACGCTTCTCGATTACCCTGGCGGGCGTCGAGTACCAGCTGGTTGTCCGTTGGGTGGACGCCCTGGAAGGGGGCTGGGCGATCGACATAGGGGATAGCAACGGGGCGCCGATCGTAAGCGGTGCCCCATTGGTTACTGGGGTCGATCTCCTGGCGCAATACAAGTATCTGAACTTCGGGGGGCAGCTGATCGTCCAAACGGACCATTCGGTTGACGCCGTGCCGACCTTCGACAATCTTGGCGAGACGAGCCATTTGTTCTTTGTGGTGAACCCGTGAACACGACTGACCAATGGATTAGGAAGGTCTCCCTAGTGGTCTCCCAGGCGGATGGCCAGGGGCTTGATTTGTCCCAGCTACATTTCCGGTTCGCTGTTCGGCGTGCCGACTTACAGACGCCAAACACCGCAGAGATCAGGGTCTTCAACGTCTCTCAGGACACCGCTAATCGTATTCAAAAGGAATTTACGCGCGTGATCCTTCAGGCCGGATACGAGCAGGGAAATTACGGTGTAATCTTTGACGGCAACGTCAAGCAAGTGCGCCGCGGCCGCGAGAGCGCGACCGACACCTATCTGGAAATTCTTGCCGCTGATGGCGATGAAGCCTATAACTTCGCGGTCGTCAACACGACGGTTGCCAGCGGGTCGACCATGGCCGATCGCATGGTTGCGGCAGAGAAGGCGTTTAAGGATCATGGCGTAACTGAGGGCTATAAACCGGATGGGCTCGATGGCAATCGTCTGCCTCGGGGCAAGGTGATGTACGGCATGGCGCGCGACTTCATGCGCGACGCCGCCAACACCCTGGGCGCTACTTGGAGCATCCAAGATCGTAAGCTGGTGATTGTTCCGCTTACCGGCTATCGTCCGAGCCAGGCCGTGGTCCTTACGTCCAAAACCGGACTCATCGGTATGCCGGAACAGATCCAGGACGGCATTAAAGCCCGCGCCCTGCTAAACCCTAACCTGATTATTGGGGGCAAGGTTCAGATCGACAACAAATCGGTCCAGCAGGCCCGCATCAACATGTCTTATACGGCAATCAACTTTTTCCCGCAAATTGCGGACGATGGGTTTTACCGGTTGCTTACGGTCGACCATTTCGGGGATACTCGGGGAAATGACTGGTATTCGGACCTCATTTGTCTGGGTCTGGACGACACGGTCCCGCCCAGCATGGCCGTTAAGGGATTTGGCTGATGGACCGCCGCGAGCGCATCGGAGACGAAGAAGAGACCTTGCGAGCTGCCTTGGACGGTCACCAAGCAGGCCTCTGGACCGCCATGCCGGCTATGGTCACCAGGGTCAATCTGACCACCATGACGATAGAAGCACAGCCGACGATCAAGGGCACCCAGCAGAGGCCCGACGGTACAGAGCTACCTGCGGTCATGCCGCTTTGTGTTGATGTTCCCATCGTTTATCCGAGCGGCGGCGGATTCACCCTTACCTTTCCCATTGCGGAGGGTGACGAGTGCCTGCTTGTGTTCGCCTCTCGTTGCATTGATGCATGGTGGCAACTCGGCGGCGTACAGCCGCCTCTCGAACTTCGCATGCACGATCTCTCTGACGGGTTTGCGCTGGTCGGGCCGCGGTCGCAGCCTCGGGTAATCGGCGGCGTTAATTCGACTGCCACCCAGCTCCGTTCCGATGATGGTCAGACCTTTGTCGAGGTCGGACCGGGTAAGATCCAGCTGGTTGCTGATGAGGTTGTCATTCATGGGCGGCAAAAAACCGCGGTTGATTGCCTCGGTAACGGTTTCGTCTGGACTCCGACCACTCGTGATGATTATGCAATCGGAACAACCGGGGCTTCGCTTCCAATCAATCCGCCGGAGGTGCCGACATGAGGTATCGTGCGCTTGACGCAAACGGCGATATGCGCTTTGGCCGCAGTCAGGTGGACTTCTTGGTCGATAGCCCCGAGGCCGTTAGCCAGGCTGTAAGCACTCGTCTGCGCCTCTTGACGGGCGAATGGTTCCTTGACGTCACGGAGGGGACGCCATATACTACCGAAGTGCTGGGTACCGATACGGAGTCGACCTATGATCTGGCCATCCGTGATCGCATCCTCAGCACGGAAGGTGTGACCGAGATTGTTGCCTATTCAAGCGAGCTGGATCCCAATACCCGCGCGTTGAGCATTCAGGCGACCATCGACACGATCTATGGCCAAACCACGATCGCCGAGGTGCTTTGATGACGACCTATCCGCTTCCGACCTTGGCCGCCCAGGTTACCGCCACCGGTATCTCGGCGCCGTCCTATGCGGATATTCTCGCGTCCCTCAAGGCGAGCCTCCAGTCCATTTATGGCTCGGACGCGTACTTGGAGCCGGACAGCCAAGACGGTCAGATGCTTGCCATCTTCGCAAGCGCCATCAATGATGCCAACAACATGGCGATCGCCGTCTACAACGCCTTCAGCCCTGCCACAGCGCAAGGAACTGGGCTTTCCAGTGTCGTGAAGATCAACGGCCTCGCTCGTCTCATCCCATCCAACAGTTCAGCGACTGTCAACATCGTCGGCCAGGCCGGCACCCAGATCGTGAACGGATTGGTCGAGGACGAGAACGGGAACAAATGGGCGCTCCCAGCCCTGGTAACGGTCCCGGTCGGCGGGCTGATTGCCGTGACGGCGACGGCCGTGGTTTCCGGTGCTATCTCAGCGGCTGCGGGAACCATCAACGTGATCGCCACCCCGACCCGGGGCTGGCAGTCGGTAACGAACCCTGCGGACGCCGTTGTGGGTGCTCCAGTCGAGGACGACGCCACGCTGCGCCGCCGCCAATCGGTGTCAACGTCGCTCGCCGCGGTATCCGTCCTGGATGCGATGGTCGGGGCTATCGCCAACCTCTCGGGCGTGACCATGTGGGCCGCTTACGAGAACGACACCGGTTCCACTAATTCCCTCGGCATCCCGGCGCACTCGATCTCCATGGTGGTCGAGGGCGGCGACGCCCAGACGATTGCCCAGATGATCGCCCAACAGAAGACCCCTGGAACCGGAACCTATGGCACGACCACCGAGACGGTCTATGATCAGCTCGGGGTGCCATCAACCATTCATTTCTTCGCACCGACCCACGTCACACTCACGGTTGTAATCACGGTGAAGGCACTCCCCGGCTTCGTCACCCCGACGCAAACCGCCATTGCCGCGGCGGCTGCGGCTTATATCGCCGGGCTTGGAATTGGTGCAGGAACGCTCGACGGGACCGACAAGGTGTACCTGTCCAGGGTCGAAGCAGTCGCGGCTCTGATGGGTAGCGGCGTCGAGAAGACGTTCAACATTACGAGCGTCCAGCTGAGCCGAACAGGGGCCGGCGGACTCGCCGCGGCCGATGTGGCCATCGCCTTCAATGAGCTGGCTAAATGCGATGCTTCGACCAATGTCACGGTGACGGTCACATGAGCGCCAATATCTCCCCTTACCTGAGCCTAGTCACCAGCGAGCATTTCGACAAACCCAAGTTCTTGTCGACCGTAGCCGCTATTGTTCAGGGCCTGGCGGACGGGGCGAGCCATATCGAAACCATGATTCAGAACTTCGATCTGGATACGGCGGCGGGTGCGCAGCTGGACATTGTCGGCCTGTGGGTCGGCCGATCGCGCTATATCAGCACCCCGCTGGTTGGCGTGTATTTCAGTTTCGACATTGCTGGCGTCGGTTTCGATCAAGGCACCTGGAAAGGAAAGTATGATCCGGACAGCGGTCTCGTCGCCCTTCCGGATGATGCCTATCGCACGCTGTTGCGAGCCAAGATCCTTGCCAACAAATGGGACGGTACAGTTCCAGCCGCTTATGCGGCCTGGGCAGTGGTGTTTCAAGGCAAGTATCAAATCGTCATTCAAGACAATGGCGACATGAGCATGATCATTGGCCTGGTCGGCACTTTGCCCGACGCCGTGACGCTCGCCCTTCTCACAGGCGGTTACCTTTCGTTGAAGCCGGCCGGGGTCCGTATCGCCGCCTATGCCCTTCCGACAATAGCAAACACCCCACTTTTCGGTTTCGACGCCAACGGGGTCGGCATCGCCGGCTTCGACACTGGCGCTTTCGCCAACTGTGTCTATCCGTAGAGGACAGCCATGACCACAGTCAATGATTTCAAAGCATTTGCAACCGGGGTCGGCGCCAACGTCCTCGACCAAGCCGCCTATGAGGCCTTGACCACACTGTTGGCTAATGGGTTCACCGGCGGCGTCGCCGAGGCGATCAAGCTGAACAAGGTCTGGCGCCAGGCTTCGGTCATGGCGCACATAGTCGGCATGTTCATGAACGACTACTCGCAGGACGCCAAAGATGATGGTGATCTGGCGACGCTGAAGACCAATTTCGAGAATGCACTCAAGTCAATCATCGCCGCCAACGCGCCGCAGGCATTGATCTACTGCGGCACCTCGACGGGCTCGGCGAACGCCCAGGTGTTAACGCCCAGCCCGGCCATTGCAGCCTATGGCGTCGGCGTGCCGGGCTACATCTTCTTGGCCGGGTACTCCAACACGGGGGCGTTGTTCGTCAACATCTCCGGCGTCGGCTCGGTCGAAGTGCGCCGCGACAGCGAAAGCGGTTTGGCTCCGCTCACCGGTGGTGAAGTCCGAGTTGGCAGCATGTGCCTTCTGCGTTATGATGGCACTTATCTCCGCCTGGAAGACAGCCAGCTGGGCACCGCGGCGCTGCAAAACTCTTCCCTGGGCACGCCGGGCGGCACGGTCGCCTCGGTCAGCGGAGCGGTGACGGCAGGTCACCTTGTGGTCTTCGCCGATACGGCTGGCACCATTCAGGACGGCGGCGCTGCCCCGAGCTACGGCACGGCGGCCAACAAAGCGGCTTCGGACAACACCAAGTCCACCGTTTCCAGCGTGAGCTCCGCTGCAACCAACCACATCGCCAAGTTCACGGACAACAACGGCACGGAGGGCGACGGTGGGGTTCTGGGCGCACTCGCCAACGAGGGTATCGGCGCCGGCCTGGAGGACGACGGGGCGGGCAACCTGCAGGTCAAGCGTTCGTTCAACGCGCAGACGGGCATCACGTACACCGTGGTGAATGGGGATCGTGGGAAGATCGTCACGCTCACCAACGCGGCGGCGGTGGCGGTCACCCTCCCCCAGGCGGGTTCCGGTGGCAATTTTGCGGCTGGGTGGTTTGCCGAGTTTGTCAACAAGGGCACCACGGCGGTCACCATCACGCCCACCACTTCGACCATCGACGGGGCCGCCAGTGTGGTCCTCGGCCCCAATCAGGGGGTTATCATTCATTCGGATGGCACCAACTACTGCTCCCTGCGCGGGTTGGGGCTGCTGAAGATCAACATTCAGACGCTCACCAGCAGCGGAACTTACACGCCTACCCCTGGGACACGGTACGCCATCGTCGAACTGGTTGGTGGCGGCGCGACCGGTGGCCAGGGTGGTGCTGATAAGGGCGGCGGCGGTGGTGGTGGCGGTGGATATTCCCGCCGCACCCTGACCGCAGCACAGTTGGGGGCTTCGCAGAACGTCACCATCGGCGCAGCCGGCGCGGCCACCCCGACGGGGGCTGCTGCCCCTGGCAATGCTGGCGGAACAACTTCGTTTGGGGCCCTTCTGTCAGCTACCGGCGGCAGCCCCGGCGATGCGCTGAGCAACGGCGGCGGCTATGGCGTCGGCGTTGGTGGTGACGTCAACTTGCCGGGCCAGTATGGCGGCTACGGTAGCCAGGGCCAGTATGGCGGCTACGGTAGCCAGATAACCCTGCATAATGGTAACGGCGGGTCGTCCTTCCTGGGCTGGGCTGGCTTGGGAGGCATAAACGCGTCTTTCCCCAGTTCTGGCTATGGTGCCGGTTCGCCCGGCGCATCCAACACCAACGTCGGTACGGCAGCCATGCCGGGTGTCGTCTTCGTTACGGAGTTCCTGTGATGAAAGCGCTTGTGCATGAAGGCAGGGTTGTTCAGATCGCCAATAGCGCCTTCGAGGTGCATCCCGTCATGTCCTGGGTGGATGTCCCCGCCGGCCAGGGCGTCGCGCCTGGCTGGTCCTGGGATGGTGCCACGTTTGTCGCGCCCGATTCCACGCCGGCGGTTCCCCGTGTCGATGCCGTCGCCGCACGCCGCTACCAAGCCGAAGTCGGCGGGGTGGTGTGGAACGGATGGCCGGTGGCCACCGACCGCGACAGTCAGTCCAAGGTCAATGCCGCCTATGTCATGGCGAAGGACGGCCATTGGCCCGCCGGGGCCGGATGGAAGTTCGCCGATGGGGTGTATCGCCCCCTGACCGCCGACCAGGTGCAGGCTCTGGCCTTGGCTGTTGCCGGCCACGTCCAAGCGTGCTTCGCCCGTGAAGCCGCACTGGTGTCCGACGCCACCGCCGACATCAATTCGGGGTGGCCGGCATGACGGCCGCCATCATGCTGGCGGTTCTTGCGGCGCCGCTGGGAGGTCTGTTGAATCGCGTGCGCGGTGGGCTATGGGGTGACGTCATCCGGGCCCGCCTGTGGGCCGGCTACGGCACCCAGGGAGGTCGGGGCGTCTTCGCTCTGGCCACCGCCATGTTCGCCGTCCTGACCGCCTGGGATTGGCGCCTGGGCGGTTTGGCGCCGTTGGTCTTCGTCGGACTGGTGTTTGGGTGGCTGAAGTCCGCCGACGTCGGCCGTGACCGCGACCGCCCGCGCCTAGTGGAGGGGGCGATAATGACGGCCCGGGGTCTGGTGATGACCGCCCCGGCCGGCGCCTTCCTGTGGTGGCTGGGCTATGGTCCGTGGCTCATCCCTGCCGGCATGGCCCTGGGGCTGCTGTATGAACTTGGCCACCGTACTCCCGACCGGTTCGGCGTGGATAGGGGCATGGAATGGGCCGAGGTTTTCACCGGCCTGTGGCTGTGGTTGGCGCTGGGGCTGGGGCTGACCGTCGCGCCGTAACACGACGACAAGGGGGATACATTGCCAGACATCCTGAACTGGGTGCCGCCCGATTGGCGCGGCCCGATGGCGCTTGATAAGAGCGACACCACCATGCTACGTGTACAAGACGCCGTGGCCCAGGGCAAGACCACCTGGGAGGCCAACGACGTGCAGGCGTGGTTCCCCTACCGGGATGCCCTGCGCCCCATTGTTGCCGGCAAGGCCCCCGGTCCGTTGCCGCCTCGCCCGCCGTTTCCTGCGAACACGTAAGAACCCACCCCATACGCGAGAAGTCGCATTGCCAAGCGCCCAGCGGTCGATTACCCTGGGCGCTGTAGGCCTACCCGGGGGTGACGATGATCTCTGTCGATACGCTTTTGACGATCTTGGGCATGATCGTCTCAATCGTTGCCGCCATCTGGGGCGTCATTCGTTGGGCCGATGCCAAGATTGCTCGTCTCGAAGATCGGGCCAACAAGCGGATCGACGAAGCACACTATCGCATCAATGAGCTTCGCTCCGAAAGCGTGTCCAAGGATGACCTGGGCGCTCACGTGAAACGGATCGAGGAGGCAGTGGGGGACATGCGGGGGGAGTTCCGAGCTGTCCACAGGCGCATCGACGAGCTGCTCTCCTCTTGGGCCAAAAAGGTCTCTGCGGACTAAAGCGGCGAATCATCTGCTTCTTTGTGCAACAGCGGGCCGTGTGAGGTGGAGGAAGAACGTGAAGAGGCCGCGTAAACCCAAGCTGGTCGACAACTGGAAGCACATTCTACGCAATGCGTGGTCCGTGCGCCTGATGGTGATCGCCGCGGTCCTTTCCGGCCTGGAAGTGGCCCTGCCGTTCCTGCCCGACTACGTTTTCATCCCTCACGGCATCTTCGCCGCTTTCTCGGGCGTCTTGACGGCCGCGGCATTCGCCGCCCGCCTGTTGGCACAGAGGAGTATGGAAGATGCCTCCGATAATTAGGATTCCGGGTGGGCGTCGCACCGGCGCCCTGGCGATCGCCGTGAGCCTTGTGGCCGGCGCTGAAGGCCTGCGCAACTACGCTTATGAGGACCCGGTTGGCATTCCAACCATCTGCTTCGGCGAGACCCGAGGCGTCAAGATGGGCGATCACAAGACGACCGAAGAGTGCAAGCAGATGCTGGGCACCCGGCTCGTCGAATTTAGCGCCGGAGTCGACAAGTGCCTGACGCGAGCGGTCCCGGACGCAAGCTATGCAGCTTTCCTGTCGTTCGCCTACAACGCGGGCACGGGCAACTTCTGCAAATCCTCGGTGGCGCGCCAGGCCAACGCCGGCGACCTGCCCGGGGCTTGCGACGCGCTGTTGCAGTGGACCAAGGCCGGAGGCGTAGAGCTCCCGGGCCTGGTGAAGCGTCGCCAGGACGAGCGAGCCCTTTGCTTCAAGGGCGTCAAGGAGGGTTAACATGGACCCATTGTCGATCCTCGCTATGGTTCGCGGCCTCCCCTGGAAGGTCATCGGGGCAATCGCCCTGGCTGCAGGCATCTTCTTTGGTGGCTGGACCGTGAACGGCTGGCGCTGGCAATCCAAATGGGACAACCGTGAGGCTGCCTATTCCAAGGCGGCCGAAAAGTCGTCCGAAGAAGCCCGAGCCAAGGAGACTGATTGGGCTGCTCGCTTCGCCGCTGTGGACAAGGAACGTGAGGCCGAAAGGACCAAAGCTAATGAAGAGATCGCTCGCTTTCGGGCTGCTGTTGACGATGGCGCTGTGCGCCTGCGCGTCCGAGCCCACTGCCCCGCCCCCGGCGTGTCCCAGCCTGCCGGAACCCCCGGCGTCGGTGATGCAGCGGCGCCCGAGCTTGATCCAGCTGCTCGACAGGATTATTTCGCCCTCCGGCAAGGAATCCTCGATCTCGAACGGCAGCTGAACGAAGCGCAAGATCTGCTTGAAAGGGAGCGACATGACGCCCAAAGGTGAACACGAACAGAAGCAGACCTTGACGGTCGATGTCTTCGTTCCGGACCATCCCGATCGCACTGCCAGCGCAATCTTCGCCGCCACCCGCCGCGAGCTGATCGAGCACAACCCGGGCGCCTGCTGCTATATCTGCGGCAGCAAGGACGACCTGGAGCTCCATCACCAGCTGATCGAGTGGTGCGACGCCGGCGCGGTCGACTGGGAGAAGGTGAAGAAGGACGTCCCGGACTTCCCCTGGGAGACCTTCGATCCGGCCAAACCGGAGACCTTCATCGACAGCAAGTGGAACGCCAAGTTGGTGCTGTGTAAGAAGCACCATACCGGCAAGGACCACGGCATCCACATGTTACCAGAACCGTTGTGGCGGCTGCAACGCTACAAGCGGGCGGACTTCATCTTCAGTCCTGACGAGGCATCCGGATCATGAACGACATTCTCATTCTGCTTGGCGCCTTCATCCTCGGTGCTTTCCTGCGGCGCATGTTCGGCGGCTGGATCGGCTGGTCCCGTTCCGTCTGTACCGCCATGATCGTCACCGCAAGCGCCGTCCCCTTCTGGTGCGCCTGGCACACGCTCGACCCGTGGATCTTCGGCATTCCGATCTTCGTGAAGGCACTGATCTGCACGGCAGCCGTCTGGCTCCATTGGGTCGATGGCCACAGGTTTGACCGACCCTGGAGGCTGGCCTACCGCTATTCCATGTACCTGGTCCCGGTCGCCCTGGTGACGCAGGCGTGGTGGGTGCTGGCGTGCGGGCCGATCGCCGCGGTGTCGATCATCATGTGCCAGAAGCTGGTGAAGGGGCCGATCCCGATACCCTGGGACACGCCGACACAAACCATGTGGGACGGCTATGAAGGGGTCTGGGAGTCCCTCGGCCTCGGCGGTCCCTCCTTCGTCCTGATCTGGTCGGCGGTGCTTTTCGGCGTCTAGGCGTTCTCCTCCCCGCCGGCGCTGGAAGGACGGGTGGCACGTGTCTCGGTCCGCGTGCCACCCGTTTTCTATTGGGAGGCGTCCAAGGCCTCGGCCCTGGCGCAACACTCGGGACACCGCCGCAAAAGCTCGGCCAGGCTCGCCTCCAGATCGACCGCGATCTCCTGGTACGGCTTAGCGTCCAACATCGTCGGCTTGAACTTCGTCCAATCTGCCTGGCGCCCGCTGGCTGCCGTCATATGCGACTTGTGGCGATAACCGCGAGCCTCCATCTCCTGGACGAGTTGCCAATGCCTGGCCACGATCGCCCGGGGCTCCATCAGATTGTCGCGCAGATAGCCGGTCAAATCGACGCCCTTGTTGATCGAGCCAACGAACATATGCAGCTCGACGTGCTCGCCCAGCAGATGCTTGCGGCACATAATCCTGGGATCGACCATCCACATGCGCATAGACTTACCCTTTCTGGCGAAGGCGATAAGCAGCCTGTTCGCAGACCATAGCACGTTCGTTGGCACGGCGCAATACCATAATATCATCCGCCTTGCGGGCTCGTGTACGGGCCTTGGCTGCCTGCGCATCCCAATATTCTGCCGACTTGGAATCCCAATTAGCGGGCATTTTCATCTCTCGGATCTGCTGCGACCAGGCCATGAAAACCTCCTCTCGTTTTCTGGTCCCATTATATGGTGGAGCAGATCGCCAAGCAACACCTAATCTTGATAATAGCCGAGCTCCTTCAAGATTTTCTCGGCCTCGGTTTCATACCATTCATAATCAACGTCATCCGGAAACGCCTCGGGTAAGACCATCAACGGCTTGGCGCCCTCGGACCGCGGCACCTTGTTACCGTTCTTGGCATACACAATCTCGCCTTCCCTGTCATCGGTGGCGTAATACCAGCGGATCGACTTGCCCAGGAAGACGCCATTCTTCACTGCCCCGCCCGTCACCGAGCGGACGCAGATAAAGCGTCGGATATCGGTACAGGCCCTAACGGTCTGATGGATCGGGGTCCCGTTCGTCAAGAAGGTAATCACAGCATCGGAGCTGACCAGCGCCGTCGGATTCTTGGACAGGACGCTGTTGCTCGCCGATCCCCTTTCGCAGTATGCGCCCTTGGTCTTGCAGCCCAGGCGCTCGTCCAGGAACCGCGCCTTCTCGTTGCCGCCCTTTTCCTTGATTGCGATATAGTTGTTGACATCCCGCGACAAGACCATCTTATACTTGGTCTCCTCGGTCTTGAAACGTGTTTGCTCTTCCCAGCCCTTGACGATCGCCTCGAACTCGTCCTTCCTGTTGGTCGGGCATTCGATGACCACACCGTCCGTGTTGGCGCTGAGGACCGTGAACCCGGCCATCTCGAACCGCTCGATCAACATGAGCAGCGCCAGCTGCCCGGTCAACGTAACCTGGATCAGCAGGTGCGGGGAATACAGGGCCGAATAGGGCGAGCCCAGCTTGCCGAACGAGCCATTGATGGTGATCTTCAAGGAGCTCGCCGTCGCCTTGTCGCCGGTGTGCTTGGCGGTCAAGCGTCGGGCGACCAGCTGCCCATAGACCGGCAAGAAGGCGGTACCCAGGTGCTGAGGGAAGAGCCCCTGGTTCAGGATGATGGCCGGGTAGTAGGATTCAACGTCAACGTCCCGGAGCTCGACCTCCGGCCCGGCCCGATGAATGACTGTGGACTCCGAACTGTGAAGCCCGCCGATGCCCATACGGTAGACGCCCTGGGCGATCGGGATCTTCAAATCGGCAAGCTCTTGAGGCATCCCGACCGTGCCGTCCGCGCCGACGAAGAACCACGTCTGGCGCACGCGGTCCAAGACCCATTGCATGGTCGGGCTGGCGTACTGGATAAAATGCGGAACGTTGTACTTGAAGGCGGTACCGGGCTCGATCTGCGGACGTTGCGGGCGATGACCGTTCAGCTTCCAGATCTCGTGGGCGATCACGGCCTCGGCCACCTGGGCGTCGGATTTGGAGCGCAGATCGACATCGTACTCACGGCTCATGGACTCGCGCAGGGCGATCGGCTCCTTGAGCTCGTTATAGAGCAACGCAGTACTGTTCAAGTCGTTAACGCAATACCAACGCACAATGGCTTGCTGTTCAGGCGAAAGGATCGTGCCTGGTACGAATGGGAGGTCTTGCATTCGTTGAGTGTGCAGGCGGCCGGCGTAAATCTTCAACGATGCCCGGAGTGGCGCCACCTCGATCAAGTCGATGTGGTCGATCTTGAGCTTCTTCACCTTGAACGAGCGCAGCACGTTGCCGGATCGCTCGCCCTGAAGGATGATACGCTCGGTGGCGCTGAACAGCTGCGAGCACGACTTGCCGGCGATCGCCAAGGTGGTCAACGGCACGTCATAGTCCCAGCTGTTGAAGCCGATCGTAAGGAAGCTTTCCATGACCCAGCGCAGCTTGGCGACGTTCAGCTGCCCGCCTGGGCAGAGCTCGAAATCAACGACTTTGCCGCTGACCAAGGATTGGAACGCGATCAAGAAATAATTTGGTTAATACTCAATATCGTAGACCAGCCGTTCCTTGGCGATCGCCGCGGCGACAAGCTCCTCGTCCGTGAAGTGGTCCACGTTGAAGGCGAGCGCCTCCTCCAGCCCGGGCAAGTAGTCAGGCCGTAGCCACACGGGCTCGGGCGGGGTGCGTTTGATCTTTTCTTTCGGCGGGGGCTTCGGCGGTGGCGTGTCGTCCCAGAACATACCCGCCATATCTGGTCTAAGCGCCATTATCCCCTCATGCCAACGATGGCCCCGCGCAGGCTCTTGCCGAAGAACATGCAAGGGTTAGGATAGCTCGACAGGTCGATCTTTTCAACAACGTCCTGGAGCAGGCCCAGGTATTTCACGTTAAAACACCCTGCCACCACCAGGCCAGGCACGGCGAACGAAGCCCCGGCGCCTTCGACTGGCGACGTTGCCACCGCCTCGTTTCCCAGGTACAAACGCCCACCCTCCTCAACGAAGGGCTTGAGGGTCTCGACGGCCTCCCAGAAGGTGTCAGGGAGAGGTTTGGGGTCGGCCTCACGGTTCAGGATCGGGCTGAGATCAGGCCAGCTGGTCTCGTATAACTGGGTGCGGAGCCAGCGGTTACCGGCTAAATGGAATGTGACGCTGTTCTTGGATACCTGCAGCGCCTCGGGCTCTTCGTCGATCCGGAGGAGCTCGGCAACGGCGGTCTTCGGAATGTTTACCTCAATCGGGAAGTCATAGCCCAACCAATACTCGATGAGCACGACGTTGTTGGTTGCGAAGGCCGAAGGGCCGCGGAACATTATGCCCCTCGCCCACGGCCGCGATGCGTCCTCTGCGATAAAGGGCATCAACGTGCGAAGCGCCGCCAGGAAACCGCCTTCCGGCTTGATGGGCTCGCCTTCGGGCTCGACGTCCGGAAAGGGATTATCCGTGCACTCGACGAAAGCCTTGAACGAGCCGGACTTGATCGACAAGCGCCCGTTGGGCGTCATGTGGATGGCGATCGTTTCCCTGCACGTCTCGATGGCCTTGACGAACTGCGCC
>Ga0172373_10003389_pt1 | contig 23358 bp, 23 predicted proteins | sample Lak10m_2_FD_114546 | JGI IMG/M metagenome (GOLD analysis project Ga0172373, IMG submission 114546) | Freshwater microbial communities from Kabuno Bay, South-Kivu, Congo - kab_092012_10m | ecosystem: Environmental > Aquatic > Freshwater > Lake | place: Democratic Republic of the Congo...
CTGAATTTGGCTTCGCTGATTTTAGAACGGCGGTAATACCTATTTTTACTAACCATATTAGGAAGTTATCACACCTCAATAGGTGCTTTGCTTCCTAAGACCCTACAAAAATATAACCGCCAAGAACCCTAGTGCCCACATGATTTATCCTTTTTCTTTTTTTGGAAATTCAAAGTCAGGCCCAGATAATGATGCGCCCTGAACGCAGCATCTTATAAATCAATTGCTACCCCCAAGGATTAGCCAGCGGTACCCCAGTAGCAACAAAATCATCAACATTTCGCGTCACGATGGTCATGCCATGAACAAGCGCAGTAGCCGCGATCAGGCCGTCACGAACTGGGCTAGGGTTGGGCACATGCAGTTTTGCACTACGTAGCGCGACTGTAGTGTCGATGGGCAGGATACGGCCAGCGAAAGCCGGTAAAACATGGTTGTTTAGCCAGGTGCGTAGCATCGCACCTTGTGTCGGGTCGCGGCGTTCGGCCAGCAGTACGCCGATTTCCAGCTCCTGAACGGTAATCACCGACAGGTACAAGTCGCCGGCGGCAACGCTGTCGGCCCATGCCGCGACTCCTTTGTCGGCTTTGCCCAGCTTGACCTTGCGCAGCTCGGAGACGACGTTGGTGTCGAGGACGTACATCAGAAAAGATCTGCCACTTGCGCCAGGTCACTCAAGCGCGGCGGCTCGAATTCGATATCCTCGATGCCGGGCATGGCGAGCAGGTCGGCAATTTTCTGCTGGCTGCCGGTGAGCCGCTGGTAGTCTTCGATGCTTAACAGCACATGCGCCGGACGCCCGCGGTCGGTGATGAATACCGGCCCCTCGTTGGCGGATTTTTTGACATCGCTGGCGTGCTGGTTGAATTCCCGGCTGGATACGGTGGTGATGGCCATGGAAGTTCTCCTGAAAATGATTGTAGTGATGTTACTACTATCGATGTGCTCGAACAATACCGCTGACGGCAAAATCCGGTCGCACCATTTACGTGAAAAAACAGATAAACGCCAAGACGCCATGGCCGCTGAGAAAATCAATAACGTATAGATTTTGGAACACACTCCATTGATAAGATGGCTCTTATCGCTAAGTCAATGAAAATCCTTGGCGATCTTGGCGTCTTGGCGGTTCGAATACGGTTTTCAGATTTATCGGCTAAAATTGCGTCCAACGATTTTCACGAGAACATCATGACCCAACTGCAGAACCTGGCGCCGGACTACGTGCGCGCCATCGCCCCCTATCAGCCGGGCAAGCCGATCTCAGAACTGGCACGGGAAATGGGGCTGGAAGAATCCTCCATCGTCAAACTTGCGTCCAACGAAAACCCGCTGGGCGTGAGCCCCAAGGCCATGGCCGCGATGCAGGCGGAACTGGCTGATATTGCGCGCTACCCGGACGGCAACGGCTTTATCCTGAAAGATGCGATCCATAAGAAGTTCGGCGTCAGTCATGCGCAGATCGTGCTGGGCAACGGTTCCAACGACGTGCTGGAACTGGCCGCACGGGCTTTTCTCGCGCCCGGCGTTTCGGCGGTGTATGCGCAGCATGCGTTTGCGGTGTATCCGCTGGTGACGCAGGCGACGGGCGCGCGCGGCATTGCCGTGCCGGCAAAAGATTACGGCCACGATCTGGACGCGATGCGCCGGGCGATCGCGGCGGATACGCGGCTGGTGTTCATCGCCAATCCCAACAACCCGACCGGGACGTGGCTGCCCAAGGCCGCGTTGCATGCCTTCCTCAAGTCTGTGCCGGACAACGTGCTGGTGGTGCTGGATGAAGCCTATGACGAATATCTGGCCGACGACCGCAAGTCCGAAGCCATCGCCTGGCTGGCCGAGTTTCCCAATCTGATACTGACGCGCACATTCTCCAAGGCCTACGGGCTGGCGGGTCTGCGTGTCGGCTTTGCGCTGGCGCATGCCGAGGTGGCCGATATCGTCAACCGCGTGCGCCAGCCGTTCAACGTCAACAGCATGGCGCTGGCTGCCGCTGCTGCCGCGCTGGATGACGACGATTTCGTGCGCCGCAGCCGCAACCTCAACGATGCAGGCATGGCGCAGATCACGGCCGGGGTGCAGGCGCTGGGGCTGGACTACATCCCGTCCTATGGCAATTTCGTCAGTGTGCGGGTGGGTGACGCCGGGGCGATTTACCAGAAGCTGCTCAAACAAGGCGTGATCGTGCGCCCGGTGGCCGGCTACGGCATGCCGGAGTATCTGCGCGTGAGTATCGGGCTGGCGTCGGAAAACGCTCGTTTCATCGAGGCGCTGCAAACCTGCCTATGAGCGACGCCGAGAAATACCGCCTCGATAAATGGCTGTGGGCCGCGCGCTTTTTCAAGACGCGCGGGCTGGCGGTGGACGCTATCGGCGGTGGCAAGGTGCGTGTGGACGGCCTGCATGCCAAGGCGGCGAAGGAGCTGAAAGTCGGATCGGAAGTGCGGGTGACGCGCCCGGACGGCGAGTGGACGGTGATCGTGAAGGTCTTGTCGGCACAGCGCCGTTCCGCGCCGGAGGCGGCATTGCTCTATGAAGAAACCGAGCAGAGCCGTATCAGGCGCGAAGCCGACGCCGAACGGCGCAAGGCTGAGTTCGGTGACCGGGAGCGCGGGGCAGGACGGCCGACCAAACGCGACCGGCGGTTGATACATCGCTTCACGGAATAGACTTCGCTGTTACCTGAACCCCATATTCGCAGCCGCTCCTGCTGCGACAAAACTTTTTACTGAAATTTATATCCCCGATGACACAAGACGCTGTGCAAACCATAGAGCTGGCAGACTACGCGCTGCCGCCTTTCCTGATCGATACGGTCGATGTCGACATCAATTTCCAGAAGGGGGAAGCGGTGGTGACCGCGCGCCTGGCGGTGCGGCGCAACCCGGCGGCGAATACGCCAACGGCGCCGCTGGTGCTCGATGGCGAAGAGCTGAAATTGCTAACCGTGAGCCTCGACGGCGTGGAGTTGACGCCCGCTCGCTACCGCGTGAGCAGCAGCCAGCTGACGCTGCCCGATCTGCCCGATGTGTTCAGCCTGCAGACGGTGACCCGCATAGACCCCGACAGCAATACCCGCCTGTCCGGCCTGTATCGCTCGGCCAACGGCTATTTCACCCAGTGCGAGGCGCAGGGCTTCCGCCGTATCACCTGGTTTATGGATCGCCCGGATGTCATGTCGCGCTATACCGTCACCCTGCACGCGGACAAGACCGCCTTGCCGCAATTGCTGGCCAACGGCAATCCGGTCGCCAGCGGCGACGAGGATGGCGGCAGGCACTGGGCCAGATGGGAAGACCCGTTCCCCAAGCCTTGCTACCTGTTCGCGGTGGTCGCCGCCAGGCTGGATGTGCTGCGAGATAGCTACCGCACTACCTCGGGGCGCGAGGTGCAGCTGGCGATCTACGTCGAGCCGGGCAAGCTCGACCAGTGCGGGCACGCCATGGCCGCACTGAAAAAGTCCATGTGCTGGGATGAGCAGACCTTCGGCCTGGAATGCGACCTCGACCATTACAACATCGTTGCCGTCGGCGATTTCAACATGGGGGCGATGGAAAACAAGGGCCTCAACATCTTCAACACCAAATACGTGCTGGCCCGGCCGGATACGGCCACCGATGCCGATTTCGAGAACATCGACCGGGTGGTGGCGCACGAGTATTTCCATAACTGGACCGGCAACCGCGTGACCTGTCGCGACTGGTTCCAGCTGTCGCTCAAGGAAGGACTCACCGTTTTCCGCGATCAGGAATTCGGCGCCGATGTGCACAACCGTTCGGTGGCCCGCATCCGCGAGGTTCGCAGTTTGCGTGCGATACAGTTCCCCGAAGACGGCGGGCCGATGGCCCATCCGGTGAGGCCGGCGTCGTATATCGAAATCAACAATTTCTACACCGCCACCGTCTACCAGAAAGGCGCCGAGGTGGTGCGCATGATACAGACCCTGATCGGCAAGCCGGCCTTCCGTCGCGGCATGGATCTGTACTTCGCGCGGCACGACGGCCAGGCGGTCACCTGCGACGACTTCGTGGCCGCCATGGCGGATGCATCGGGTGCCGACTTCAGCCAGTTCATGCGCTGGTACGAGCAGGCCGGCACGCCGCATGTCCGCGCCAGCGGCCGCTACGACGCCGCCAATATGCGCTACGTGTTGAGCTTGAGCCAATCCTGTGCCGCCAAGCCGGGCCAGCCGGCCAAGCAGCCGTACCATATTCCGGTCACGGTCGCCCTGGTCGGCCCGTACGGGCAGGACTTGCCCTTGCATATGGCCGGTGACAGCGCTGGAGCTGTGCCCAGCCAGCGAGTGCTGTCGCTGCAGGAAGTTTCGCAGGAATACGTTTTTGAGAATGTCCGCGTTGCCCCTGTGCCCTCGCTGCTGCGCGATTTCTCGGCCCCGGTCGTGCTGGATTTTGCCTACACCGACGCCGAACTCGCCCATCTGTGGGCGCACGATAGCGATCCTTTCAACCGTTGGGAAGCCGGGCAGCGTCTGGCCGGCAAACTGATTCTTGCTGCGACGGCGGCGATCAGTGCGGGTGGCGAGCCAACCTGGCCAACCAGCTTCGCCGAGGCGGCGGCAAGGGTTCTGGCTGAAGCCGATGCCGATCCGGCTTTCGTTGCCGAAGCCTTGTCGCTGCCGGGTGAAGCAACCTTGGCAGAACAGCTGGAGGTCGTTGACCCCGATGCCTTGCACGCTGCCCGCAACGGCCTGCGCCGCTTTCTGGCCGAACGGCTGGGGGCGGAACTTCGGGCTTGCTACGAGCATCTGGCGTCTGGCGACGGTTATAGGCCCGATGCGCAGGATGCCGCCCGCCGGGCACTGCGCAACCTGTGCCTCGGCTACCTGTGCGAAACGGATACGGCTGCGATGCGGGCGCTGGCAAAGCAGCAGTTCGATGGCGCCGACAACATGACCGACCAGTTTGCCGCGCTGGCGGTGCTTGCACAAGGTGAAGGGGAAGAGCGGCAGCAGGCCCTGGACGCCTTCTTGCAACGCTGGCAAGGCGAAGCGCTGGTCATCGACAAGTGGCTGCAAGTCCAGTCCACCAGCCGGCGCCCCGGCACCCTGGCGGAAGTCCAGCGGCTGGTCGAGCATCCCGCTTTCGACTTGCGCAACCCGAACAAGGTCTATGCGCTGCTACGGGCTTTCGGCAGCAACCATGTGCGCTTCCACGCCGCCGACGGCAGCGGGTACCGCTTCATCGCCGAGCAGACGCGCAAGCTGGACGGGATCAATCCGCAAGTCGCGGCGCGCCTGGCGCGCAGTTTCGATCGCTGGAGAAAGTTCGACGCCGGTCGTCAGGCACACGCGCATGCCGCACTGGAATCCCTGCGCAGCCATGCCGGCCTGTCGCGCGACGTGTTCGAGATCGTCGAGAAGTCCCTGGGATAAGGGCGGGGCGCTTTATCCGCCTTGCTCGGCGTAGGTGAACTCGCGCCGGGCCAACAATGCCATGGCGCCGGACAAGGCCGCAACCGCAACGACCGCATTGAAGATCAGGCTGGCAACCAGGTCTTTAAAGCCGCTGTCCGCGGCGCCGGGGTCCAGGCTCACGCTGGGCAGCAGCACACGCCATGCGTAACCGAGAGACTGGTCGACCAACGCCAGGCCATAGCGCAGGTTAAGCAGCTTGAGCAGCATGAATACCAGCGCGCAAAGTATCAGCAGGCCCAACTCGCCGAAATTGATGGGTACCGTGGAGAACAGCGCGATCACGGCAGCGATGGCGGCGACCTGCAGGCATTGTGCGGCGAACAGAAGTGCCAGGCTGGAAACGGCCTCCGCATCCACGCCATGATGCGCGACATAGGACAGGTGCATGAACAGCAGCACGGCAGCGCCCACGCTGGCCAGCGCCGCCCATTTGGACAGTACGTAACTGGCCCGTGTCAGCGGCCTTAACAGCACCAGCTGGATGGAGCCGCTGCTGATATCCCGGCTGATCAGGCCTAAGCCCAGCAACCACAGCAGCATAGGCAGCAGGTAATTGCCGCCCGAAACCAGGCTGCCGATGCCGCTGATCGGCGCGGCATTCACCCTGACTTCGCCGCTGACAAACAAGTAGAGCAGCAGCGCCAATAGCCCCGCGATCACCAGACGCACAGGTGCATCCATCTGGCTACGCAGGGTGTTGAGGAAAACCGGCTTATTCAGTGTCACGCGCGCCTCCCAGGAAATATTTCTCCAGATCGCCCTTGAGCAATCCTGCCGTCAGTACCGGCACTCCGGCTTTGGCCAGGGCGGACACCAGCCCGGCTGCCGCCGCTTCATCGGCCACATCGGCTTCCAGGCCGCGCTTGCCTATTTTGGCCGTATCCAACCCCAACTCGGCCAGCACGGCCCGTGCCTTGTCCGTGGCGCCATCGGCTGCCAGCCACTCCACGAACCAGCGCAGCGTTGTCACGTTGGCCAGCCGTTCGGTTTCTTCCAAACGGCCTTCTTTCAGGAACACCACCTGATGGCATAGTTTGGACACTTGCTCCAGTTGATGCGAATTGATCACGACTGCGCCGCCTCCGGCAGCAAAGGTCTGGATGCGCTGGCGGGCCTGCAGCGCACCTTCCGGATCCATGCCGCTGGTGGGCTCGTCCAGAAACAGGATGCGGGGCCGGCCGACCAGGGCCTGCGCCAAGCCGACGCGTTGCAGCATGCCGCGCGAGTAGCCCTTGATCGGACGCGACCATGCCTGCGGGTCCAGGCCTACGTCTTCGAGCGCTGCTTTTACCGCGCCGTTGCGTTCGCTGGCCGGCAGGCCGGCCAGCGCATGGTGGAAGGCGACGAAATCGATACCCTTCATCCAGGGGTCGAAACGCAGGCGTTCGGGCAGGTAGCCCACCAGCGCGTTGGCCTGCAGGCTTCCGGAAGCGTGTCCGCCCAGGCGTGCCCAGCCCGTATCCGGCTCCAGCAGCCCCAGCAGGCAAGCCATCAGCGTGGTTTTGCCCGCACCGTTGGGGCCGATCACGCCGAGAATCTCGCCCGGACGCACACGCAGGCTGGCATCGACGAGCGCAGCACGTTTGCCGCCACGGTAAGTCTTGCTCAGGTCGGAACCCTCGATGAGGAATTCTGTGTTTTCTGTGGAAATCAGGGTTGCTCCTTTGGTCGGCGACGGGCGTAAAAAAACCCCGGCATGCCGGGGTTTTTCAATTTCCCGAGTAATTACTGGGGAACGATGTTTGCGGCTTGCTTGCCCTTGGGGCCAGTCGCTTCATCATATGTCACGCGTTGATTTTCGCGCAGGGTCTTGAAACCGTCAGACTTGATCGCGGAGAAATGTGCGAAGAGGTCTTCGCCACCGCCGTCCGGAGTAATGAAGCCGAAACCTTTAGCGTCGTTGAACCACTTAACAATACCTGTTGCCATGCTATCTTCCTTTAAGACTAATTTTAAGATTGGACGGATGTCCGGACTGTATGAAATCAAGGAAAATATCCGACAACATTCGATGCTGCTTCTACGTCTTGAATCCTACAGATTCGGGCATCATACATACAATTTCGATTGGTGCAAACTATTTGTTAAAAAACTTTGGGAGCCCCGTCAACCCTTATAATGACGGCTTTTGATTCATTGCTGCAGAAATGGCCTTTCGTATCACGTTTCCCAAACCCGGAGCACTGCTCCGTCACCCCCGACCGCGTGGTTCGGCTGACAGCCTTTATCTGGCGCAGCTCAAGGCTGCCACGACGCAGACCCTGGTCGTCGTTACCGAGTCGCCGGCCGATGCGCAGCGGCTGGTAGAGGAAATCCGCTACTTCGCGCCGCAACTCTCAACACATTTGCTGCCGGACTGGGAGACGCTGCCATACGACCACTTCTCGCCGCATCCCGACCTGGTGTCGGAACGTCTTGCCACCCTGTACCAGATTTCCCAGCATGCCTGCGACATTGCGGTGCTGCCGGTCAGTACCGCAATGATGCGCCTGCCGCCGCAATCGTATCTGGCGGCGCATACTTTCATGCTCAAAAAAGGCGAAAAGCTCGACCTCGATGCCTTGCGGGCGCAATGCGCCCGGGCGGGTTACAGCCATGTCAATCAGGTGGTCAGCCCCGGCGAGTTCAGCGTGCGCGGCGGCCTGATCGACCTGTTTCCGACCGGGGGCGTGCTGCCTTTCCGCATCGACTTGTTCGACGACGAAATCGAAACCATCCGCACCTTCGATGTCGATAGCCAGCGCAGCCTGTATCCGGTGGGCGAGATCCGCATGCTGCCGGCACGCGAGTTTCCGCTGGACGAGGCCGGCATCTCGCATTTCCGCCAGAGTTTCCGCGAGGCATTTGAAGGCGATCCTTCCAAATGTCGCATTTACAAGGACGTCAGCAACGGTCTCGCACCGGGTGGCGTGGAGTGGTACCTGCCGCTGTTTTTCGACGAAACTGCCACGTTGTTCGATTATCTGCCTGTGGACACTCTGATCTGCCTTCATGGCGACCCCAACCGCGCGGCCGAAGCCTATCTGACCGAAACCCGCACGCGTCACCGTCTGCTCGACCATGACCGCGAACGGCCGATCCTGTCGCCCGACCGGCTGATGCAGACGGTCGAGGATTTTTTCAAGGCCACGCATGCATTTGCCCGCATTGCCTTGAGCGAGAACAGCGATACCACCGCTGCCGTGCCTGACATTGGCATCGATAGGCGAGCGGACAATCCGCTCTCCCGCCTGAAGAGTTTCGTCGACGGCTACAAGGGTCGCATATTGCTGGCGGCAGAAAGCCTGGGCCGGCGCGAAACGCTGTCGCAATTGCTGACCGAACACGGCCTCCAGCCGCATAGCTGTGACGACTGGACAGCATTTACGCAGTCCAAGGGGCATTTGCTGTTGGGCGTGGCCCCGCTGCATACCGGTTTTATCGAAAAAGATTTCGCCATCATCAGCGAAGGCGAGCTGTATCCGAGCCAGGTGCGGCAGCAGCGTCGGCGCGAGAAGGAAAAAAACCGCAACGCCGAGGGTATGCTCAAGGATCTGGCCGAATTGCGCGAGCACGATCCGGTGGTGCACGAGCAGCACGGCGTCGGGCGGTACCGCGGGCTGGTCAATCTGGATTTTGGCGAGGGCGAGACGGAGTTTCTGCTGCTGGAATATGCCGGTGACGACAAGCTGTATGTCCCCGTATCGCAATTGTTCCTGATCTCGCGCTATTCCGGCGGCCCGCCCGAATCCGCCCCGCTGCACAAGTTGGGCAGCGGCCAGTGGGACAAGGCCAAGAAGAAGGCGCTCAAGCAGATCCGCGATACGGCGGCCGAATTGCTCAACCTCTATGCCCAGCGCGCAGCGCGCCAGGGGCATGCGTTCAAGCTGAGCCTGCACGATTACGAAAGGTTTGCCGATGGCTTCCCCTTCGAGGAAACCACCGACCAGCTTACCGCCATCGAGGCCGTCATCGGCGACATGCAATCCGGCCGTCCGATGGACAGGCTGGTGTGCGGCGATGTCGGTTTCGGCAAGACCGAAGTGGCCCTGCGCGCGGCTTTCGTCGCGGTGATGGGGGGGCGGCAGGTGGCGGTGCTGGTGCCGACCACGCTGCTGGCCGAACAGCATTTCAATAATTTCAGCGACCGCTTTGCCGAGTGGCCGGTGAAGGTTGCGGAAATTTCCCGTTTTCGCAGTGCCAAGGAGCAGACCGCCGCGCTCGAAGGGCTGGCCAGAGGCGAAATCGACATTATCATCGGCACTCACCGGCTGATCCAGAAGGATGTCAAATTCAAGAACCTCGGTCTCGCCATCCTCGACGAGGAGCACCGCTTCGGCGTGCGTCAGAAAGAGCAAATGAAGGCATTGCGTGCCGAAGTGGATGTGCTGACGCTGACCGCGACGCCGATCCCGCGCACGCTATCGATGGCGATGGAAGGGCTGCGCGAGTTTTCCGTCATCACCACGCCGCCGCAGAAGCGCTTGTCCATCAAGACTTTTGTCACGCCGTGGTCGGAAGGCGTCATCCGCGAAGCCGTGCTGCGCGAACTCAAGCGCGGCGGGCAGGTGTATTTCCTGCACAACGAGGTCGACACCATATTCAGCATGCGCGAAAAGCTGGAAAAGATGCTGCCGGAGGCGCGGATCGCCATCGCGCACGGCCAGTTGCGCGAACGCGAACTGGAACAGGTGATGAAGGATTTTTACCAGCAGCGTTTCAACGTGCTGCTGTGCACCACCATCATCGAAACCGGCATCGACGTCCCCACCGCCAACACCATCGTCATCAACCGTGCCGATAACTTCGGCCTTGCGCAGTTGCACCAGTTGCGCGGCCGCGTCGGCCGTTCGCACCACCAGGCCTATGCCTATCTGCTCACCGATCCACATATCAAGCTCAAGGCCAATGCCGAAAAACGTCTGGAAGCGATCCAGCTGCTGGAAGACCTGGGCGCAGGCTTTCATCTGGCCATGCACGACCTGGAAATCCGCGGAGCAGGGGAGCTGCTGGGCGACAGCCAGAGCGGCGAGATGCACGAAATCGGCTTTGCACTGTATGCCGATATGCTCAACCATGCCGTCAAGCAGCTCAAGGCCGGCAAGGAACCGGATCTGTCGGCGCCATTGGGCGTGACGACCGAGATCAACCTGCATACGCCGGCCCTGCTGCCGAACGACTACTGCGGCGATGTGCATGAACGGCTGGTGCTATACAAGCGCCTCGCCGGCAGCACGCGGCTGGATGACTTGCAGGATCTGCTGGAAGAGTTGATCGACCGTTTCGGCTTGTTGCCGTCGCAAGCGGAAGCGCTGATGGAGTGCCATCGACTGCGGATTCTGGCCAAGCCGCTGGGCGTGACCAAGATCGATGCCAGCAGCGAGTTTGTGCAGTTGCAGTTTGCCCAGGACACCCCCGTCGATCCGATGGCCTTGCTCAAACTGCTGCAGAAGAGTCCCGCCTACCGCATGAACGGTCCGGACAAGCTGCGTATCGCCGCACGGCATGAAGACATCGCGCCGCGCGCGGACTTTATCGAGGGGATACTGCGGGAACTGGTGGCGACCCGCTAGGCTGGACGATCAAGTCGGTTGAGGGAGGACACTCGACAGATGGTGCGCCATGTGCCGGTCGCTTTTGCTGGTGTGGTTGGCAAACCAGTCGAGCAGCAGCAGTTGTGCGCGAAAGCGCAGTACGGGGGGATCTTGCCGGCCGTCGCCTATCTGGTCGGCAAACCTGGCAAGATATTCGCCGAATTTCCGGTGCTCCTGCAGGTGGTCCTGCATCATGGGATAAGTGTGGCGCAGCATCAGCGCTTCTTCCTGGACGAATAGCGTATCGGCCTGGGTACGCATTGCGACGATGGCTCGCAGGCTTGCATCGCGGTCGCCGCCTTCTAACGCCGCAATGACCATGTTCATGCCGGATAGCAATTCCCGGTGCAGTTGGTCGATGTCATGCATGCCGAGCAAATAGTCATCGCTCCATGCCATGGCGCAGCCGAGCGCATCCATGTTGCCATCGGCATGCGTCTGGCAGCGTTCGATGTAGATCCGGGCGACATGATCTTCCGGCACGGTAGCCAGACATTCCTCCAGCAGCGGCAAGGCCTTTTGCGGCTGCTGCATGTGATAGAAGGCCAGCGCTTGCTCGAATTTGTCCTGAGTCGCCTGCTTGCCCCGAATGAGCGCGGCTTCGTCGGGATCGAATGCTTCGTACACGGAGACGGGGGTCGTCCGGCCCTTTACCCGGATCCGGTCGACAAAACGGATGTGGTAACGGGAAGCATCAGTCAGCCCATACAGCGTGTGTTCGCTGATGAGTAGAGGCGCCTGGTAGGTTTTTGTCATGTCTTCCAGGCGCGAAGCCAGATTGACGGTATCGCTGATGACCGTACCGTCCATGCGTTTTTCCCCGCCTATCGTGCCCAGCATGACCATGCCCGCATTCAGCCCGATCCCGATTTGCAGGGAGCTATAGCCGGATCTATGGCGATCCTGATTGTAGGCCAGGAGCTGTTCCAGCATCGCGATTGCGCCAGTCAGGGCATCGTCGGCACTGCCCGGAAACAGCGCCATGATGGCGTCGCCGATGTACTTGTCGATAAATCCGCGATGCCGTTCGATCACAGGCTCCATCCTGCTCAGGTAGGAGTTGATGAAATTGAAGTTCTCTCGCGGAGTCATGCTCTCGGACAGCGTGGTAAAGCTGCGGATATCCGAAAACAGGATAGTCATTTTGCGCTCGGCCTGGTCGCCGAGTTTTATATCGATGATGCTGTCGATGTCGAGCAGATGCAAAAACTGCTGCGGGACGAAACGCTCGTAGGCCAACACGGTTTTATGCAGAATCCGGTTGGTCTGCTGATGGGCGAACACTTCGCGCTGGTGCTCGAGTGCGCGGGTGACGGTCAGCTTGAGGTCGTCCGGCTCCCAAGGCTTGGTCAGATACTTGTAGACATTGGCCTCGTTGACGCATTTCACCATCGACTCCAGATCCGAATATCCCGTCAGCAGGATGCGTACCGCATCCGGCTGAAGCTGCCGGGCCAGCGTCAGCATCTGATCCCCCGTCATGCCAGGCATGCGCTGATCGGAAATGATCAGATCGACAGGGTGCTGCTTGAGCAAAGCTATCGCCTCATTGCCGGAAGTTGCCGTCAGGACGGTGTACTCACGGCGAAATAGCCGATTCAGGCTGTCGACGATGTCCTGCTCGTCGTCCACAAATAACAACGTGTAGCGGGATGAAGCGGCCTGGGGTTCGTTGATGCGAACGGGTTCCGTGTCCATGGCGTCAATTCATGTTTTCACTGCCACCGGGCAGTGATTTTCAATGAGTTACTTCTTTACCCAGCCGCTCCCGTCCTGATACCACCAGCCGCCCTGCGCTTTTTGCACCCAGCGCTGGGCGAAGGTGCCGCGCACTTCGGACTCCCATTCCGGGTGGCCGTTGGCGCTGGCGATTTCCTTGTAGAGGGCATTGCGGTCATTGTTTTCGGCCGAGATCAGGCTGTTGACGCTTTGCCTGTCCTTGAGTGGTACGGCGTTGGCGTCGTGCATCGCGACCAGCCCGTCGCGTGTCAGGCCGACCGCACCGCTGGCATAGTACGCGGCCAGCTGGCCGTGGCGCGCCTGCATGCTGTTTTTCAGCGAGCTGATGGCGGGTGTATTGATTTCAAGGTCGGCAGCGGCGATGGCCATGGCAGGCAACAGCAGCAGGAGTGCAAATAGTTTCTTCATGGTCGGCTCCTTATTTGGTCTCGGCGGGCTTGTCGGCAGGCGCTTGTTCGCCTTTCTTGATCTGCCACACTTCGTCGATGATCTTGTCGGCAGCCTTTTCCGCAGCGGCGGCCGGGAAATAGATGTTGATGGTGACGCAGGCCGACAACGCGATGGCGACCAGCAGCGCAAGCGTGATTCCAATGATTCGCATGATGTTCCCTTACTTGATGACAGGTTTGTTGCCCGCCGTTATGCGCTGAACGCGCTCCAGCAACTCGTTCCAACTGACGCTTCGATTGTAACCCAGCACCGTGATGGCCGGGATGCCGCTACCCTTGACGATGACATAGCCGGACTTTGCCGGTTCCACGCCATCCATGGTGCATACGCTATTTCTCAGCTTGCAGGAGAGGCCGATTTTCGCGTAGTTGAACTCATTGAAAAACTTTAAAAAACTGCGCTGTATCGCGGCCGCAGCGCCGGCGCCGCCCAGTGCCGAGATGTTTTCCACCGCGCGCTGCGAAATCTTGCGCGGATAGTTGCCGGGGCTGCTGCGAAAACTGGCATCGAACTTCACCGGCTTCCACGACGACAGCTCCATGTCCGTCACATCGCCGTCCAGGCGGCCTTTCATGGCGCCGAAGGAGAAGGTGCGGGTGAGCAGGTCCAGGTCCATGTTGCGCATCTCGATATCGGCTTTCAGGCGCGGCGCCAGCCCCATTGCATCACTCATGGTGAGCTTGCTGACAGCGACGCGGCCATCGAACACATCGAACTGCATCGCGCCATCCATCGCCAGCGTCCCGGCAGAATAGGTGACCAGCGGAATGCTGGCCGCCAGCTTGCCCTCCATGTGCGGCCATCCCATCGCATGCGAAAACTCGCCCATCGAAATCGGTGCCAGGCGCGCGGCAAAATGGCCGTGCCATTGCCCGTCGCGCAATGCCGCGGACACATCCTGCAAACTCACTACGCCATCCAGCATCGGCAGGTTCCACTCCTGCGCACTGAGCGACCAGCCTTCCAGTTTTGCCGTCAAATCCGTTTCGCCCAATGTTAACTTTAATGCACGTCCGCCACTAAACCGCACTTTGGCGCGCGTTGCCATATTCAACGCCCAGGGTACGTTGGCGTTGACCTTGTAGAGCGCGAAACGACCGGTTTTATCCTCTATGTCCATGCCATTCAAGCCGAGCTGGAATCCACGCAATTCCCCGTTCTGTAGCCGGGCATCGATATCCACGAGGCCCGCCACCTCCAGATTGCCCAGCATGGATTTCTCAAAAAACGGCTTGGCCAGGACCTCGTAGCCTTTGCCCGCCTGCAAGTCGTGACCAGAAACCGACAGGTTGGCAATAGTCTTTTCCGGCAGCTTCAAATCGCCCTGGAACGCGACAGTGCCGATCCCATCCAGCTTGAATTCGCCTTGTTCGATATGCAACTGTGCCGGCGACCACACGCCCTGTGCCGTAAGCTTATGTCCGGCGGTGAGATAAAGCGGTTGCCAGAACGCCTCGCCTTCGCGCCAGTCCAGCCCGACCTGCCATTGCCAATGCGGGGTGTAAGAAGCGTCGGTCTGGCGCGCGACGATGCGGGCCGTGCCGCTGATTTTCTCGCCCGCGTGCAGGCCGGATTCGTCACCGAACGTCACATCGCGCAGATTAATGTCTGCCTTGACTTGGTCAAGCGCCAGATTGTTGCCGGAAAATTCCGCGCGGCCTTCCGCCGCACCCTTGCTCAATGCAACGGGCAGTGCAATTTCCCTGGCAAGCTGCGCGAGGCTGGCCTGCTTCAGTACGGCTTTGCCCTGCCATCGGCCATCGGCCGTCATGGAGGCGGAAAAATTCTCGATCTGTGCCGCAGGATGGCGGATTTCGCCGATGTGAATGTCGATGCTACTGACGGCCCAGGCTGGGAATGCGGCGAGCCACAAAGCAAAAAGCCCCGGCATGTGAATTGCCAAGGCTTTGATGTTCCTGGTGGGCGGTACTGGGATCGAACCAGTGCCCCCTGCCGTGTGAAACCGAGTGTTTTTTAATGTAACTAAACAAATCAACATGTTACGCCAAATTGCTCCGCGTGACTTTGACAGTAATTGACTCGAAATGCCGAAAGCTGAATCGTGATCGTCACGATATTGTCACGATTCTGCGCTCTACGCCAGTTCACGAAAGCGGGGCGATACGACTGCTTCTCGGCCGTTGCTGCCGTTGGTGTACTGCTCCTTTCAAGTCGGCTTCATTGCCGAAAGCCGACCTTGGGGGCTTCAGTCCATCGAGCGTCTGCTTTTCAAACTGACGTACTCACACTTTCGACCCTGAGCTGACTTTGGCCAAGGTCCGCTTTAGGTAAGGCTGTTTTCAGAACTGAATTTCAGCATCGCAGACATAGCTGACCCCCAGATCTATCCATTTAAAGCAGAAATTAGCAAGCGCCGTATTCCAGTAGCCTAGATCAATCATCTCCTTCGCGTTCACCACTACAAATTCCACCTTCGCGACTACTCTTGTGACATTTGACGCAATTATCAAAATCGCGAATTCCTTCCTCGATATGTTCCCCACGTATGTTAGCCAGGGAGTGCTCATGGCAACCATAGCAGGTATATCGACTGTAATCGTTGCGTACATTACATGTGACACAGCGGGTATTATGGTCATTATCCAGAGCGAAATGCTTGTCATGGTTGAAGGACGCCGGTGTCCATTTGTCTTGTTTATGGCACTGCGCGCAAAAAGCTGGATGCCATGAAGATGATTTAGTGCTTGACGTGGACAGTTCCGGATTGTATTGTATCTACATGGATATACTTTCAAAGGGAATGAAATGAGGCTACTGGTCGCGAAATGGGGCAACAGCTTGGCGGTTCGGCTGCCAATGGAAGCAGTGCGTGCTGCCGGCCTGCATGAAGGCGACAGCGTTGAGGCCAGTATCACACCGGCGGGCGAAATCACTCTTGCTCGTGAACGCGTGTTCGATAAGGCCGCTTTCATCAAGCGGCTGGCAAAACTTCACGCATCCATGCCGATGACAGAGCCAGTAGTCGAGCGCATGCGGCAAGAGGATCGGTACTAATGATCTATGTCGATACCAGTGTCATGGTTGCATTGCTGACAACTGAGCCGAAAACACCACAAGTGGCCGCGTGGTACGCAGGGCTGAATGAAATCCCGACCGTTTCAGACTGGATATTGCCGGAGTTTTCCAGCGCCTTATCCATCAAGGTTAGAACCAGCCAACTTTCCGAGCAACTTGCGAAAAATTCCCGTGATGAGTTCGATTTACTCATTGATGGAGGCGTGAGACTGGTTGCAGTGAGTCGTGAAGCCTACAGAAAGGCGGACGGGATTGTGCGAGCGCATCAGATCGGGTTACGCGCTGGCGACTCATTGCATCTTGCGACTGCATTGGAATTAGGCGCAAGTCACATGGCGACACTGGACGGCAATCTGGCTGCAAATGCCAAGAGGCAAGGGTTAGAAGTTATAGGGTTTTGAAGCGCCATTTACGACATGCATAGACTCGAAAGAGACTTGATGCTGTGAAATGATTTGACATGGTTCCATTATTTGATACCATAACCGTATGAATTCCACCCATCGTAAAACACTGGAAGCCATCTTTACTGATCCGGTTTCTAAGTCGCTGGAATGGCGAAGAATCGAAGCTCTATTGGTGGCTGTTGGTTGTCAAGTGATTGAGGGCAATGGGTCGCGGGTAAGGTTTGAGAAGGATGGGCATATCGCCACCTTTCACCGGCCACATCCAGCCAAGGAAGCCAAGCCATACCAGGTGCGCGATGCACGGCAGTATCTTGAAAATCTTGGGGTGAAACCATGAGCACGATGACACACAAAGGGTTTGCTGCCCGTGTTGAATACAGCGAAGAAGATGGATGTTTTATCGGCCATATCGCCGGCATCCGTGACGTAATCGGCTTTCACGGTGAGAGCGTGGCAGAACTGCGCGCCGCCTTTGAAGAAGCCGTGGAGGATTACCTGGGGACTTGCAAAAAGCTGGGGCAGGAACCCAACAAACCCTATTCCGGCCAGTTCAGATTGCGCCTGGCCCCTGAGTTGCACGCGCGGGCCGCGATGGTAGCAGAGGCGCACGGCAAGAGCCTGAATACCTGGGTTTCCGATGTGATCGAACGGGGTATCACCGCCGCCTGACGGTATCAGGCAAAGCGGGAAGGCTGGTAAACCTTGCAGGGCGCTACCAGCCAACCCTAACCACAATGACCTTCACAACAGGCCAACCTCCTCATGGGTTCTGGCTCCTCGAAGACGAATCGAACGTCCGACCTGCTCCTTTTAGGAGCCACAAATGAATAAGCTTTGAGGTGAATATCCGTATATTATCCGTACAAACAAAAATGGCTCGCAGTATGTATTCTGCAAGCCATTGATTTGTTGCGGTAATTATGGTGGGCGGTACTGGGATCGAACCAGTGACCCCTGCCGTGTGAAGGCAGTGCTCTACCGCTGAGCTAACCGCCCAAGAGGCCGGCATTAAACCACAGCTCGCGTTAGCGGTCAATTTCCGATGCCTCTTAACCTTTGCGCGCTTTCTTGTCCAGATCGCGCAGGTGGGCCAGTTTCTCGCCGATTTTTCCTTCCAGTCCGCGCGGCGTGGGCTCGTAGAAGCGTAACGGTTGCATGTCGTCAGGCAGGTAGCTTTCGCCTGCCGCGTAGGCTTCCGGCTCGTCGTGGGCGTAGCGATAGGTTTTGCCGTAGCCCAGCTCTTTCATCAGCTTGGTCGGCGCGTTGCGCAGGTGCAGCGGTACCGGCCGCGATTTATCCTGGGCGACAAAAGCCTTCATCTTGTTGTAGGCCATGTAGGAGGCATTGCTCTTGGCGGCGACGGCCAGATAGATCACGGCATTGGAAAGTGCCAGTTCGCCTTCGGGGGAACCCAGACGCTCGTAGATGGTGCAGGCTTCCACCGCCATGGTCTGGGCGCGGGGGTCGGCCAGACCGATATCCTCGATTGCCATGCGCACGATGCGGCGGCCCAGATACAGCGGGTCGGCGCCGCCGTCCAGCATGCGCAGGAACCAGTAGAGCGCTGCGTCCGGATTGGAGCCGCGCACCGATTTGTGCAGGGCGGAAATCTGGTCGTAGAACGCCTCGCCGCCCTTGTCGAAGCGGCGCAGTTTAAATGACAGCGTGCTTTCGAGAAATGCGGTATCGATAGCGTTGACGCCTGCCGCATGAGCGGCATTGAACAATTGTTCGGCAAAGTTGAGCAACCGCCGCGCATCGCCGTCTGCGTAGGCCAGAATCTGTTCGCGCGACTCGTTGTCTATCGTCAAGCCGCCGGATTCCAGTTCCAGCGCGCGTTCGAACAGGATGCCGAGTTCCGCTTCGGCCAGCGCGTTGAGCACGAACACCTGCGCCCGGCTCAGCAATGCACTGTTGACCTCGAACGAAGGGTTCTCGGTGGTGGCGCCGATGAAGGTCAGCAGACCGCTTTCGACAAACGGCAGGAAGGCATCCTGCTGCGATTTGTTGAACCGGTGCACTTCATCGACGAACATGATGGTGCGGCGGCCGGATTGCTGCAGAGTGTGCTGGGCGCGTTCCACCGCTTCGCGGATATCCTTGACCCCCGACAGCACTGCAGACAGCGGGATGAACTCGGCATCGGCGGTGTTGGCGATCAGACGGGCGAGGGTGGTCTTGCCTACGCCGGGAGGGCCCCACAATATCATCGAGGGCAGCTTGCCGGAGGTGAACGCCAGTCGTAGCGGTTTGCCCGGGCCGAGCAGGTGCGATTGTCCGACCACTTCGTCCAGTGACTTGGGGCGCAAGCGTTCGGCAAGGGGCGCAGCTGGTTGCGTGGGCGAGAAAAGTTCTGTCATAGTTAAGGGGCATTTGACTAAAATGACCCTGTAAATCTAATTGAGCTGGCATTTTACGTCCAAACAAATTATTGCGCAGTTCCAATCCAGCCATGTCAAAACGAGTAAAACGATGAACGATCAAACAAAAATCCGACTATCCAAGCTGATGTCGGAGCAGGGCCTGTGTTCGCGCCGCGAGGCGGATGTCTACATTGAGCGTGGCTGGGTGCTGGTGGATGGGGTCGTTGTCAGCGAGTTAGGCGCCAGGATTTTCCCCACACAAAAAATCAGTCTGGCCAAAAACGCGCAATCGCAGCAACAATCGCGCGTGACCATATTGCTGCACAAACCGGTCGGTTATGTTTCCGGCCAGGCGGAAGACGGGTACAAGCCTGCGGTCACGCTGGTTTACGCCGAGACTCGCTGGAAGGACGATACCTCGCCGCACCAGTACAGCCCGGCGCAGTTGCGCGGCTTGGCGCCGGCCGGTCGGCTCGATATCGATTCAACAGGCCTGCTGGTGCTGACGCAGGATGGGCGAATTGCCAAACTGCTGATCGGCGAAGATTCCCCGATCGACAAGGAATATCTGGTGCGGGTGCAGGGCACGCTTTCCGAAAGGAGCCTGGCATTGTTGAATCATGGCCTCTCTCTGGATGGTGCAACACTCAAGCCGGCCAAGGTCAGCTGGCAAAATCAGGATCAGTTGCGGTTTGTGCTGCGAGAAGGCAAGAAGCGCCAGATTCGTCGCATGTGCGAACTGGTCGGGTTAAAGGTGACCGGCCTCAAGCGCGTGCGTATCGGCAAAGTCCGCCTGGGCGACTTGCCGCCAGGGCAATGGCGTTATCTGCGCGAAGACGAGCGCTTTTGATCGACACATAATAATCGGATGCGCGAAATAAGCGCGTGCATGGAACCGTTCCAGAACCATACCAGACCGCATGCCCAATACAGGCACAACGATGCCGGGGCATTGGCTGCCCTAATGTAAGCCAGCACCTCCGGGTTCTTGAAGTTCCAATACAGGCAATAGCAGCCGTCAACCGTCCACCATGTTGCCAGCAGCATGAGTGGAAAATCCTTCCATCTGCGTTCCACCATGACGTGCATTGACCATCCTGCCGTCAGGTAAGCGAAAAATGCCATGATCAGGCTAACGGGGATGTCCCAGTCAGGGGCAGCCTGGTAGATCGCCCCTGCAATAAGAAGCGCAAGCCCGATAGCGAGGGTGCCGAGTTTCCATGGTCTCAGGAGTTCGTCCATCAAAAAATTCTATACCGAACTTTTAACGAAAAAAATGGCAACCAAGGGGAGTCGGTTGCCATGCAGGGTACTACAGGGAGGAATCAACATGAAGCATTTCGCTCTGTGTCGGAGGCTATTAAACGCGGTGAACCTTAAGATCGGCTTAACTTCAAAAAAAAGGCAGCTAAAAAGCTGCCCAAGGGGAGGAGATTCAAGTCTACAGAGAGTTAACGATACATTGGAGATATCAGCATCCGAATAGTTCCGTAATTCGGAAATATTTTTGCATTCCCTGATGCAGCCAGAGTTGCTCGGATTGCCGAGCAAATCTGGCAGGAATTTTCTTGACCTGGATCGAAAATCAGGAGCAAGCGAAATGCATTACCTTCTGCTTATGCACAATTATGGTGCTTGTCAATCCTGTATCGAAGTTTCTGCTTCGGCAGGAGCGAGTATTATGCAAGTATATGATTGTTAACGGCTAATGCGATAGCCTAAAAAGTAGGCAGCTAGTAAAAAAGCCAATCGGATATATGACTTAGCTAATTTCTCCGGAACATATTCACAAACTTATCCACAGATTTTGTGGGCAGTTGAAAAAGAGCTTACGGTTTATACTGTTATGATACTTTTCATCATTTCACAGTAGGCGCATCGATTAACTCATTACCCGACTAAATTTTCCATAAGACGCTGAAATGTCGATAAAGGCCATTGCCGGTATTTGACCTTGGCACACAAGCGATGAGTTTTTTGCGGTTCTGTCCGACAAAAAAATGGCAACCCGGGGAAGAGTTGCCAAGTAGAAGGGAGAATTAATACAAATTTCTGTATCAATTACCCGTTTGAGATTCAATCATGTGGATAGTTCACATGCTTCAGGAGATTTTTTGCCTTCTCTCGGCTATTCGGTCGAGTTCCGCTTGCCAGAAAAAACGGAAAACCAATTTGTCGGCCGGCGTTTATTTATCGCCCGGCTTACGCCCCGGCGCTTTAGGCGGAATGTACCCCAGAGGACGATAGATAACGCCGTCGATTCTATTGCCTTCGATGAAGCGCGTAACGGTGCATCTGGAAACCTGGCCCTGGGTTGATAGCGTTGCGAGAGCAAGTTGAACATCGCTCAGCGGCAAGCCAATGGCTTGCGCAATGTCAGCTTCAAGTTGCTGGCCGTGTTTTTTTAAGTAGTCAAGAATCAGTATCGAGTGCATGGATGGAATCGTATCGGCAAATCGGCTGACAGCCAATCAGGAAAATCCTGATTTTTACATCAGATCAATCCTATGGGAATAAAAAAGGCCGAACGTGCTGTCGGCCTCTTCTGGTTTTTGCCATGGATCACCACAAAAGTGCGATGGGTAGTGCTGCATGGATACAAATCTACAGGTCAAACCATAATATGGCGGAGAGGGTGGGATTTGAACCCACGAAAGGCGTAAACCTTTGCATGATTTCGAGTCATGTGCATTCGACCACTCTGCCACCTCTCCGGGAGGCGTGGATTATAGCTTGTTGGGAGATATTAAAAAAGAGAGCGGGCCCTGGAATTTGAAAAGGTGACAAGCGCTGCATCTCAAGCAGAAGTTTGGTATATCGCGGATTCCGGCGCAGTATAATTCAATAAGAATCTTGTGGGTTTTTCGGGGAGCAACATGATGTGGAAGAATACCTCTGAGCGTTACAGCACTATTTCAATCGCATTGCACTGGCTGATGTTGGTGCTGATGGTCGCAACTTACGCATGCGTTGAGTTGCGTGAACTGTACCCCAAGGGTAGCGACCCGCGCGAGGCGCTGAAAACCTGGCATTTCATGCTGGGTCTGTCGGTGTTTGTGCTGGTGTGGCTACGTCTAGTCGCGCGGGTAGCCGGCGGTCCTGTCCCGCTGATCGTTCCGGTGCTCGATGGCTGGCAGAACGCCGCGGCCAAGGCGGCCCATGGGTTGTTGTACTTGCTGATGATAGCCATGCCGCTGGCCGGGTGGGCGATGTTGAGTGCAGCAGGCAAGCCGGTGCCGTTTTTTGGTCTGGAACTGCTGCCTCTGACCGGGGAGGATGAGGCGCTGGCCAAACAGATCAAGGGAATCCACAAACTTGTCGGTGAAGCCGGCTATTACCTGATCGGTCTGCATGCGGCAGCGGCTTTGTTCCACCATTATTCCCAGCACGACAACACATTGACCCGGATGCTGCCGTTTCGACGCTAACGGCTCCTTGAGAATTGAGGGGCTGTAGGTTTTTGGAAAAACTGCGGCAATGGATTGAACCCGGATAATCCGCTGGTGGCTTCAGCACCTATGAATTATCCGGGGTGGTGGGCTTGATATCCTTCTGCTAAGCCTGCTTTATTTGCTTTCGCTGATTTTCTTCAGGTTATCCAGGCCGCCCTTGTAAACACCGGTGATGGCCTTTACCGCATCTTCATCGCCCTGTCCGGCCGCTGGTTTATCCGAAAGATCCTTGCGCTTGAAATTGCCTTTCCAGATCACCAGCGACTTGCCGTCCTTGGCCTCGCCAACGGTCAGGGTAGAGACATAGTTGCTGACGGGAAGCACACCTTCTACGATCTCGTATTCAAAGGTTCTTTCCTTGAATTTGTAGGTGAGCAGTTTCTCCTTGATGGTACCGCCATCCTGTAGCGTCAGGAGCCGTACCGCGCCTGGCTTGTTGTTTTCGCCGCCAACGATTTCCGTTTTTTTGACGGCCGGGTGCCAAGCGCCCATGTCGCCAAAGTTATGCAGTTTGGTCCAGACCGCTTTGGCTGGCGCATTGACTTCAATTTTCTCTTCGATACTAAGTACGGTTGCCTTTTCAGCGAATGCCGAAATGGGGAATACGAAAGCGCTGGCGACCAGTGCAAGGGCAAGTTTCTTCATCAGGATTTCCTTTGGACAATATTTAAGAATAGAAATAGCTACCTGATCTCAGCACGATTCGGATTGCATCCATGCTGCATCATTCACTAAACGTCCTCAGGTTAATTACCGAACATTATGCAGAGCTTAACGCTAGCTAGGGAAGCCCTGAACAAGCCATCGTTCGGAGCTTCGTGTTTTGCAAATTGCCATTCTTGGCCGGATTTTTGTCTGAATCCGACCAGAAACAGCGGATTATCTTCCCAATCACCGGGCTTC
>Ga0172373_10003392_pt1 | contig 23355 bp, 26 predicted proteins | sample Lak10m_2_FD_114546 | JGI IMG/M metagenome (GOLD analysis project Ga0172373, IMG submission 114546) | Freshwater microbial communities from Kabuno Bay, South-Kivu, Congo - kab_092012_10m | ecosystem: Environmental > Aquatic > Freshwater > Lake | place: Democratic Republic of the Congo...
CACACCATGCAGATTCGCCGCGTAGCGCTCTTCCAATGTCGCCGTACCCATGGTCAATCCCCCCATCCGCAGTCAGGCTTCAATCGTAACCCCTGTTTGGTTCCGGCTCGTCCGGCTTAGGGTAGATTTGCGCGCGCTCGTAGGCCGCCTTCCAGGGTAGAACTTCATCCTTGTGGGAAAGATTGGCACGCTTGAAGGTTTCCGCCACAACCTCTACTGCCAGGCCTTTCAGTACCTTGTTTTCCAAGTACTGGAAAGGAAAAGCCTCCTCTGTCACGAGGTTCAGTGTCTGGGCATGTCCGAACGTTGGCGGAAGAACGACGAGCAGGGCGAGGATGGCAAATCGGGACTTGACAGGTTGCATGACCATCTCCTTTCTCAAGCATGGCTGCCGCGTCCGGCTGGAAACTGCAGATGCATTGGTGATTCTATTCTCCGGCGCTGAATTGGTGGTCCCGACAGGGCCGGGATGCAGGTGAATCTTCCGCTTGGCAGCCGGTGGAAAAGGGGGGCAAACATGGCTGACTTCCCGATTGCGAGCGGCGTCGACTGGGCGCAGCATATGCCGAATCCAAGCACCAAGAAGAGGATTTCACCCATGCGTATCCAATCCGTCGAACTCGTTTCCCTGCCGAATGCGCCGGCATGGCAGGAGAAGGTTTACCGTGCCCATCTCGAGAACGGCGAAGACCTTGATCTGTTTCAGTCACATTGGGACGTTCCCCTGCCCCCGGAGAGCTTGATAGGCCTGACCGTGGAAGAGGCCCGCATCAAGCGCAACGAGCGGATGTTTGCCATCGCCTCGGGAAATCACTGATCCCCGTTTTCGCCGCGGGCCAGTCTGTAAGGTAGCCGGGCCGAGGATTCCTCGGCGTAGTCCTGCATCGCTAGATCCTCGCGCCTGACGAAGTCGGCGACCGCTCGCCGCATTCCCGGATCGGCGATCCAGAATGCCGACCAGGTCGGAGACGGCTCGAACCCGCGGGCCAGCTTGTGTTCTCCCTGGGCACCGGGTTCGAAGCGGGCCAGACCGTGGCGGATGCAATACTCGATGCCCTGGTAATAGCAAAGCTCGAAATGCAGGCCGGGGACATCAAGTTCAGTGCCCCAGTGGCGTCCGTAGAGCGTTTCATCATCACGGTAACAGATCGCCGACGCGACAACGCGATTGTCTCGACGGGCCATGAACACGACGACGTTGCGGGCAAGCGCTGCCGAGACCCGGACAAAGAAGTCTTCCGAAAAGGCGGGGTGGTTGCCATAGCGATGGAAAGTGCTGGCGTACTGCCGATGTACTGTGGTCCAGTGGTCGCGGTCCATTTCGTCGCCATGGCGGACATCCATCTGCAGGCCGGTGTTGGCCACGCCGCAACGTTCGCGCCGGATTTTCTTGCGCTTGGCCGATACGAAGCCGGCAAGAAAAGCGTCGAAATCAACGTAGCCGCGATTGCTCCAGTGAAACTGCACACCCCGGCGCATGAGCAGGCCGCGTTCTTCCAGGAGCTGCCTATCCTCCTCGTCGACAAACAGGCACTGCCAGGACGATGCGCCAAGTTGTGCAGCAAGTGCAGGGGCGGCGTCGGCGAGCAAGGGCGCGACCTTGTTTCGGGCCATGCCCCTGCGCACGAGCAGGCGCGGCCCCGGTGACGGGGTGTAGGGAATGCCGCTGACGAGCTTGGGGTAGTAGGGCAGGCCCGCCCGTTGCCAGGCGGCAGCCCAGTTCCAGTCGCGCGAAAAATCGCCGAACGAATGCTGGCGCAGGTAGGCAGGCAGGACGCCGATGACGAGTCCATTCTCCTTCAGCGCGATGTGTTGCGCCTGCCAGCTCAGCTCCGGCCCGGCAGCGCCGGTCTGTTCAGCAGCGGCAAGGAAGCCGCGGGTGAGGAAGGGATCGCGGCGGCTCTCCATTGCCGCCCAGTCGTCCTCAGCGAGATCCTCGGCGGAAGCAAGCAGTTCGATGTCCATGGCGCGTTATGGTACCGGGGCCGTAGCCGTCGGCGGCAAAATGCATGCAAGCAGGCGAGTGGCAGCGGTATTCGGCACTTCGTCCGGTTTCGACGATCGGATAAAATGAGTCCTCAGGTTTTGACCCGCTTGACCAAGCTCCCATGCGCATACTGCTCAGCAACGACGATGGCTATCTTGCGCCTGGCCTGGCCCAGCTGGCATCCAGCCTCAAAGGCCTTGGCGAGATCGCCGTGGTGGCGCCCGAACGCAACCGCAGTGGCGCCAGTAACTCCCTGACTCTCGATCTGCCCCTGCATTTGGGCAAGGCGGCGAACGGCTACATGTTCGTCAGCGGCACTCCGACGGATTGCGTGCATCTGGCTGTGACCGGCGTGCTCGAAACGCAGCCTGACATGGTGGTTTCGGGCATCAATCTCGGCGCGAACATGGGCGACGACACGATCTATTCCGGTACGGTTGCCGCGGCAACCGAAGGCTATCTGCTCGGCGTGCCGGCGATTGCCGTCTCGCTGGCGAGCTTCGCCGGCAAACATTTTGATACCGCCGGTCGGGTGACGGCTGAACTGGTGGAACGCTTCACGCGGTACCCGTTCCCCGAGCCGGTTCTGCTGAATGTGAATGTGCCGGATGTTCCCTACGGGGAACTGCGCGGGATCCGGGTAACCCGCCTGGGACGACGCCACAAGGCCGAGCCGGCAGTGAAGTCCGTCAGCCCGCGCGGCGAAACGCTTTACTGGATAGGTCCGGCGGGCCCCGCGGCAGACGCCGGCGAAGGCACCGATTTTCACGCCGTCGAGAACGGCTGGGTTTCGGTGACGCCGCTGCAGATCGACCTCACCTACGCAGCGCAGATGGGCAGCGTGCGCAACTGGCTCGGAGGGCAGGGATGAACTCTGCGATGCTCACCGGCATCGGCATGACGTCGGCCCGGACACGGGCGCGCATGGTCGAACGGCTCAAGGAGCAGGGAATATCAGATCAGCGCGTGCTGCATGCGATGGGTATCGTGCCGCGCCATGTCTTCCTCGAACCGGCGCTTGCGCAACGGGCGTATGAGGATACGGCCCTGCCCTTGGGGTTCGGGCAAACCATTTCCCAGCCCTATGTCGTTGCGCGCATGATCGAGATCCTGATTGCCGGCCGCGAACTGGGCAAGACGCTTGAAATTGGTGCCGGTTGCGGTTACCAGGCGGCAATCCTTGGCGTATTGTCCAAGCAGGTATTTGCCGTTGAACGGATTGCGCCGTTGCTGGCGCGGGCACGCGACAACCTGCGGCAGGCCAAGCTGTCCCACGTGCGCCTGAAACACGCGGACGGAAACCACGGCCTGCCCGAAGCGGCGCCATTTGATACCATCATTCTTGCCGCGGCGGCCAGCAGCGTTCCGCAGAAGCTTCTGGGGCAGCTCGCCCCGGGCGGACGTCTGGCCATGCCGGTAGGTGGCGCTGAGCAGGTCATCAGCCTGATCGAGCGCGGAGAAAGGGGATACATGGAGAGTCGCTTCGACGCGGTGCGTTTCGTGCCATTGCTGCCGGGGGTCGAATGATCCCCGTGCGTTTGACGGGAGTGGTCAGCGGACTTGTGCTTCTGGGCGCCTGCTCGACCAGCCCGGTGCCGGCACCGGTGGAGGAGCGCGGCCGTCAAGCCTCGCCGGCCGTGACGGCAAGCCCGGCCGCCGGCGTGGTGGCGGCCTCGGCGAACCACTACACGGTCAAGAAGGGCGATACCCTTTACAGCATTGCGTTGGACCACGGCCAGGACTACCGCGACATTGCCGGCTGGAACTCGCTCGACAACCCTAATGTCATCAAGGTGGGCCAGCAGTTGCGGGTATCGCCGCCCGACGAAGGTGCGCCGGTGGCCGTTGCAAGGCCGGTCACCAGCAGTGGGCCCGTCGAAGTCCGCAATGCAGGCCAGGCGCCGGTTCGCAGCGATGGTGTCAAGCGCGAACCAAAGGGTGGCAAGCAGCCATGGTCGGAAGAGGCGCTGGCGCGGGCACGGCAGGGCAATGAGGCGGCGAGACAGGCCGAGGCGGTGCCGGCGACTGAAAAGCCGGCGGAAAAGCCAGCCGAGAAGCCGCCGGAGAAGCCTGTGGCGCAAGCAAGCGGTTCGGATGAGGTTGAATGGATCTGGCCCAGTTCCGGCAAATTGATGACGACATACTCCGAGGCCGGGAACAAGGGGCTGGACATCGCCGGCAAGCAGGGCGACCCCGTTTTCGCAGCCGCCGGCGGGACGGTGTCCTATGCCGGATCGGGCTTGCGTGGCTACGGCAATCTCGTGGTACTGCGCCACAACGCCAATTTGCTGTCGGTATACGCGCACAACAGCAAGCTGCTGGTCAAGGAAAAGGACCTGGTGACCAAGGGTCAGAAAATCGCCGAAGTCGGCAGTAGCGATACATCGAGTCCGCGCCTGCACTTCGAGATTCGTCGCCAGGGCAAGCCGGTGGATCCACAGAAGTACCTTCCAGCCCGCTGACCGATGAATGACGACGGCGACGATGGACGACGCGGTGACTCCGGCGCCGTGCCTGACGACGGCGATGCCGGTTTCATCGAAGACATCACGCAGGTTTACCTTCACGAGATCGGCGCTACTCCGCTCCTGACCGCCGCGGAGGAAGTCACGCTCGCCCGGGCCGCCCATGCGGGGGATTTCGCCGCTCGGCAGCACATGATCGAGGCCAACCTGCGGCTCGTCGTCAGCATCGCCCGGCACTACCTGCATCGCGGCCTGCCGCTGGACGACCTGATCGAGGAGGGCAATCTCGGGCTGATCCACGCACTCGAAAAATTCGATCCCGAGCGCGGCTTCCGCTTTTCGACCTATGCGACTTGGTGGATACGCCAGAACATGGAGCGGGCGATCATGAACCAGTCGCGGACAGTCCGCCTGCCGGTCTACGTGATCAAGGAACTCAACGTGGTGCTGCGCGCCATGCGTGAGCTCGACCGCCGGCGCGGCACGGAAGCCGAGTCTTCCGGTGCCATGCTGGAGGACGTTGCCCATCTGCTCGACTGGTCCGTGGATGAGGTCCGTCGGCTGCTTATGCTCAATGAGCGCCCGGCATCGCTGGATTCGCCGCTGGATATCGATCCCGAGCTTTCGCTTTCGGATGCGCTGGCCGACGAAGCGGTCGCCGATCCATCGACGCAGATCGCCCAGCATGAGTCGGAAGCCATGGTGGCGGAATGGGTCGGCCAGCTCACCGAGCGGCAGCGGCTGGTGATCGAGCGGCGGTATGGCCTGGGAGGTCGTGATGCGGCGACCCTGGAGGTGATCGCCAGGGAGTTCGGGCTGACACGCGAGCGCGTGCGGCAGATCCAGATGGAGGCGCTTTCCAAACTGCGCAAGCGCATCGCCCAGGACGGCCTGACCTCGGCGTCGCTACTCTGAAGCGGACAGCGCGGCGGCGAAGTCCATGACCGTCGCGGCATAGAAGCTGCTGCGGTTGTAGCGGGTGATGACGAAGAAATTGGCATAGCCCGCGCGGTATTCCGTCGGCGCCTGCGGCGTTGTCAGGTCGATCAACGCCGCCGGCAGCGCCGCCATGTCGCCGCCAGCCATCGCTTTCGCCGTATCGCCAGCGCCGACTTTTGTGGCCTGTACTCCCAGGGAAGACCATTCCGCGGGCAAGCGGCGCGGCACGATGCCTTCGTCCAGCAAGGCCTCGATGCCGGGCCCCGAAACCTCCACCGTGTCGGCGATCGGCTCAGCTTTTCGCCAGCCGTGAACGGCAAGAAAGTTCGCCACGCTGCCGATCGCGTCGTCGGCACTTTCGCCAAGATCGATACGCCCGTCACCATCGAAATCCAGGCCCCAGCGTCGCCGCGACGACGGCAGGAACTGGGGCAGGCCGAGCGCGCCGGCGTAGGACCCGCGGTAGTCGAGCGGGCTGAGCCCCTCGTCGCGTGCCAGGAGCAGGAGTTCTTCGAGTTCGCGACGAAAGAGGTCTGCCCGAGGCGGGTAGTCGAAGGCCAGCGTCGATAGCGCGGCAAAGGTATTGAAGCGTCCCATCACCTTGCCGTATATGGTTTCGACACCGATGATCGCGGCAATCACCGATGCCGGCACACCGAATCGGGTCTCGGCTTCGGCGAGCCTGCTTGCGTTCACATGCATGAAGCGCCGCCCGGCAGCGAGGCGTCGCGGCTCGATGAAGCGGGCGCGATACGCCTGCCAGGAACGGATCCCGGGGTCCGCTGGTGGCTTGATCGCCTTGATCACCGCCGGCAGTGGGCGGGTCTTGCTGAACAGGGACGTGAGTTCAGCGCGATCGAAGCCATGGCGCTGGCCCATCTCGGCGATGAAGTCTCGTACGTCCTGTCGCCGGGAAAAACCGGCGGCATCGACATCGGCATGCGCAAGCATGGTGAGGGCAAGCAGGAAGCCGCGAATCATGGGCGAAACTCGGCTATCGCCCGGCGCATGCGATCGAGGTCTTCCCGGCCGGGCGACGGCGCGTAGCGCAGGTCGGCGTACATCTCGGCAATCCGGCGAACGGCGGCGGCGAGTTCAGGCCGCTGGTTCTGGACCCGGTCGGCGAAGGCAATGGGGCCCTCCCAGGGCTGCCAGGGAACACCGCGTGCCGCCAGCCGCGTCGTGAAACGGCGCCATGCCGCCAGCGCCGGATCGATCGGGCGACGGTGGCGCAGTACCCAGACCGTGAGGCCGAGCAGGACCAGACCACACAGCACCGCAAGTGCGGCAGTCATGCGCCGCCAGTCCGGTTCGCCAAACCCGAGGCCGCTGAGGAGGTCGCGTTGTTTTTGCGGGTTGTAGCCAAGCACCCACTGGTTCCAGCCATTGGTCACGGCATCGAGCCGGTAGCGAATTTCCCGGATCCAGGCCAGGTTGGTTCGCGCCAGGAAGGGCAGTGCTTCGCCTTCCGGCACTGCTGCAGCGAGGTTTGTGTTGATCCGGCTGGGCGCTGATATGGCGGTTGGATCTATGCGTACCCAGCCCTGGCCGGCGATCCAGGTTTCGGTCCAGGCGTGGGCATCGTACTGGCGCACCACGAGGTAGCCATCCAGGGGATTCACTTCGCCGCCCTGGTAGCCGGCGACAACCCGCGCCGGGACACCGGCCGCGCGCAGGGCGTAAACAAAGGCGGCGGCAAAGTGTTCGCAGAAGCCGCGCTTGGTGTCGAACAGGAACTCATCGATCATGTCCGGGCCGAGCAATGGCGGATTCAGGGTATAGATCAGCAACTGCCTGCTGAAGAACTCCTGTGCCGTGGCGAGGATGGCGGCACCATCGCCGCCGTGGCGTTCCCGCCACTGGGCCGCCAGCGCACGTATGCGGGGATTGCCGCCCTCCGGTAGCGCCAGCGAATCGCGCAGGACCGACTGCGATTCGTTTATCCCCGCCTGGGCCTGCGGCCATGCCCGCTGCGTGTAACGCATGCGATTGCGCACGACCTGGCGCGCAATCGGCTGGTAATCGGAGGTCAGGGCGCTGTCCGGCGGCAGGTCGCCGGGCATCTCCAGCGCAAAGAGCCAGAACTTGCCATGGGATTCCAGCGTGATCTCGTATTCGACCGGGTTGCCGACGAGGTCGTAGGGGACTTTTGGATAGGTTCCGAGGGTCTGTCGAACCGACCAGGTTCGGCCGTCGAAGCGGGGCATCACCGGTCCGCGCCAGTAGAGCTGGGACTGCGGCGGAACCTCACCCTTGAATAGAACCCGAAACGCGATCGCATCAGACTGCGAAAGGCTGGCGATCGATCCCGGCGACATGCTGTCGGAAATTCCGGAAACAGCCGCGAACCTGTCCTGCGGCAACCCCCACAACGGACCCTGGACGCGCGGGAAGAGCACGAACAGCAGCAGCATGAAGGGCATGGCCTGGGCCAGCATGAGGGAGGCGCGCTTGAGTTGTGCCTGCAGCGACGGCCGGTCGTCGCTGGCTGCCAGCATGGTTGCGGTGGTGATCAGGACCGTTACGCTGGAGAGCAGCGCCGTCGGTATGGTTTGAGTGAACAGGAACTGGCCAAGCACGAGGAAGTAACACAGCAGGGCCGTGACGATGGCGTCGCGCGCGGCCCGCAGTTCGAGGAGCTTGAGCGCCAGGAATACAACCAGGAGCGCGATTCCCGGGGTACGGCCCATGATGGTGCGGTATTGCAGGAACACGCCTATGGTGCCGGCGAATACAAGGACCACGAGCAGCCAGCGCGGCGGCAGGTGCCACTGCCGCCAGGTCAGCGCCGCCCGCCAGGCGAATGCGGCCCCCGCGGCGAGAGCCAGCCACAGGGGAATCTGCTCGGTCAGTGGCAGGAAGGCGGCCAGCGCGCCGGCAAGCAGCCACCACGCCTGGCGTCTGCTGACAGGACGGTTACTGCGCGCCATGATTGAAGAGCGCCAGCCCGCGCAAGGCCGCTGCCAATTGGCCGCTGCCGTTGTCGGGCGCTAGCTTCAAGCCAGGAATGCGCAATCCCCAGGCAAGCCCCAGCGCATCTGCTTCCAGCACCCAGCGGGCAAGAACGGAAAGCCTGGTTTCGATGTCCATCCCGGCTGGAAGCGCCTCCCAGTCAAGCCAGACCTGTTGCGCCGTCGAGCCTGAAAACAGCTTGGTCAGCAAGGGTCCGTCCAGTTGCCGTGCTACCGACTTCCAGGCGACATGGCGTGGTGAATCGGCCGGCTGATGATCGCGCATTCCGGCGAAATCGTCGGCGCCGCGACCTTCCCGCGAGATTCCGCGCGCGGTATCACCGCTCCAGGGCAATGGCGGCGCCTTGTCGGCGGGGGCAGGGTAAACCAGGCAGGTCAGTTCGGGCATCACATAGCTCCAGGCGCGCACCAGGCCAAGCGGCCAGGTGGTCTCCAGCGTTACGCGTGGCATGCGCAGCCAGCCGCGGCGATCGGCCGCCAGCGGCAGCAGGGCAATCCCGCTGGCATCGCCGCCGACATCGACTTCCACCGGGTCGCCGTCGCCGGCGAATACGCGCAGGCTGGTCCGCGCATCGGCGCGGCGATTCTCCAGGACGATGGCGAACTGGGCTATTCCGCCGGCAAATACCGGGTCGCAACGGCCTGGGCTGACTTCGAGCTGGACCAGGTTGCGAAAGGTGTGCAGGATCGTGACGATGCCCAGCCCGGCGAGCAGGAATACCAGGGCGTGGCCCAGGCTCAGGTTGTAGTTCATCGCGCCAAGCAGGATCACGATCAGCGCGGTTCCGTACGCCAGCCCGGCCGCAGTCGGCAGGACATAGACGCGGCGCTGGCTCAGCACCACCGGTGCCGGCTCCGGTGGGCGGACCGGTACCGCCCAGCGCAGGAAGGATTCTTGGACGCGGTGGCGCAGGGCTGCCAGCATCACGGGCCGGGTCATCGCTAGGGGAGGGGGACAGCCTCTATCAGGGCGGTGGCGATGGCCTCGGCATCGTGGCGCGCGATCTCGTCCACCGGCCGCAAGCGATGGGCGACGACCCCGGCCAGCACCGACTGAACATCCTCCGGCAGGACGTGATTGCGACCGTCGAGCATTGCCCAGGCGCGTGCCACCGCCAGCAAGGCCAGGCAGGCGCGCGGCGAAAGCCCGGCCTGCCAGCGCGGCGACGTTCGCGTATGGGTGGCCAGAGCCTGGACATAATCGATCAGCGCCGCAGAGGCATGGATGTCCCTGGCGGCGGTCTGGAGTTCAATCAGACGTTGCGGCGAGATGCGCGCCGCAAGACTGGCGACCATTTTCTGCCGGTCGGCACCGGCAAGCAGTTCCCTCTCCGCGACCGGATCGGGGTAGCCCAATTCGATTTTCATCAGAAAGCGGTCGAGTTGGGACTCAGGCAAGGGGAAGGTGCCGATCTGGTGGGTCGGGTTCTGTGTGGCGATGACAAAGAACGGTTCGGGCAAGGGGCGCGTCTGGCCCTCTGCCGTAACCTGACGTTCCTCCATGGCTTCGAGCAGGGCGCTCTGAGCCTTGGGCGTGGCCCGGTTGATTTCGTCGGCGAGAACCACCTGGGTAAAAATCGGTCCGGGATGGAAATGAAAGGTTCCACTGCCGCGGTCGAAAATCGACACGCCGAGGATGTCGGCCGGGAGCATGTCGCTGGTGAACTGGATACGCTGGAAGTCCAGGCCGAGCACCCTGGCCAGGACGTGGGCCAGCGTCGTTTTGCCGACGCCGGGAAGGTCCTCGATCAGCAGGTGCCCGCGGGCCAGCAGGCAGGCCAGCGCAAGCCGGATAGGTCGTGCCTTGCCAAGGATGATGCTGTTGATGTCGGACAGGGTGGCATCAAGTTCGGGGAGTCGCATGGGTCGGGGGTTTTACGCGGACTTTGTTGGATAATAGGCTTTTGGATCCATTGTAAGTCATCAGGCCAAGCTTCCGTCATGACGATCACCGCCTTCATTACCCACCGCGACTGCTGGCAGCACGACATGGGCACGCACCATCCTGAATGCCCCGATCGGCTGGGCGCGATCAGCGATCGGCTGATTGCTTCCGGCCTGGATGTCTACCTCCAGTTCCATGACGCACCGCTGGCCGACGAGGCCCAGCTCCTGCGCGTTCACCCCAAGAGTTATATCGATCATGTGCGCAACAGCAGCCCCGCGCACGGCATCGTTCACCTCGATCCGGATACCGCAATGTCACCAGGGACGCTCCAGGCCGCACTGCGCTCCGCCGGTGCAGGCTGCCATGCCACCGACCTGGTGATGCGCGGCGAGGCGCAGACCGCGTTCTGCGCCATCCGGCCTCCCGGGCACCATGCGGAGCGTGCGCGGGCGATGGGCTTCTGTTTCTTCAACAACGTGGCGGTTGCGGCCCGTCATGCGCTTGAAGCCTGGGGATTGTCGCGTGTCGCCATCATCGATTTCGACGTGCATCACGGCAACGGCACCGAGGAAATCTTTGCCGGAGATTCGCGCGTGTTCATGGCGGGGATTTTCCAGCATCCCTTTTACCCCTACTGCGGTACCGAGAATCCGGCATCGAACATGTGCAATGTGCCCTTGCCGGCGGGAACCCGGGGTGAAGACTTTCGCAACGTCGTGGCCGACATCTGGATGCCGCGCCTGCGCGAATTCAAGCCCGAAATGATCTTCATTTCGGCCGGCTTCGATGCGCATTACGAGGACGACATGGCCTCGCTCGGCCTGGTCGAGTCCGATTACGCCTGGGTCACGCAGCAGATAAAACAGATTGCGGCCGAAAGTGCGGGTGGCCGCGTTGTTTCGCTGCTCGAAGGCGGCTACGTGCTGTCCGCGCTGGCACGCAGCGTCGTCACCCACATCAAGGTGCTGGCCGATTTGTAAGCAGGGGTTGCGCATGGCGGGCCGGCGCGCCTGATCAGTTAAAATCGATTTTCGCGTCCGGCAGTCCGTCCGGACATTGTTTTCGGGATTTCCATGAAGACCATACAGGGAGCCATTCCCGCAATCATCACGCCGATGCACGGTGACGGTTCGCTCGACCTGCCGGGCTTCGAGCGCCTGCTTGACTGGCACATCGCCGAAGGAACCGACGGCGTGGTGGTGGTCGGTACCACGGGTGAGTCGCCCACGGTGGACGTCGAGGAGCACTGCGCCCTGATCGAGACGGCGGTACGTCGCGTGGCCGGCCGCATTCCGGTCATCGCCGGCACGGGCGCCAACTCGACAAAGGAGGCCATCGAACTGGCCCGGTTTGCGCGCAAGGCCGGGGCCGATGCCCATCTGTCGGTGGTGCCTTACTACAACAAGCCGACCCAGGAAGGCCTGTACCAGCACTTCAAGGCAATCGCCGAGGCAGTGGAACTGCCTCTGATCCTCTACAACGTTCCCGGCCGCACGGTTGCTGACCTGGCCAACGACACCACACTTCGCCTAGCCCAGATCCCCGGGGTCGTCGGCATCAAGGACGCGACCGGGAATATTGAACGCGGGGCGGATCTGCTGAAGCGTGCTCCGGCCTCGTTCAGCGTCTTTAGCGGTGACGATGCGACGGCAATCGCTCTGATGCTGCTCGGCGGCAAAGGGTCAATATCGGTTACGGCGAACATCGCCCCCAGGCTGATGCACGAGATGTGCGCAGCGGCGATCGCCGGTGATGCCGTTATGTCACGGCAGCTCAACGCGCGCCTGCAGGGGCTGCATCGCAACCTGTTTGTCGAGGCCAATCCGATTCCCGTCAAGTGGGCGGCGACGGCGATGGGGCTGGTAGAGGCAGGCATACGCCTGCCGATGACACGGCTTTCGCCGGAGTATCACGAACGCGTTCGCCTCGCGATGGCCGACGCCGGCATTGCGGTCTAGCAGGAAGGGCAAAGCCGGATGAACAGTACGCTATTTCGCATTTCGATTCTGGCCGCGACACTTGGAGTGCTTGCCGGTTGCAGCGGCAACATCCTGCCGGAATCGAAGAAGATCGAGTACAAGTCGGCAGGCAAATTGCCGCCCTTGGAGATCCCTCCGGATCTGACGCAGCAAAGCCGCGACGAGCGTTACAGCGTGCCGGACGTCGGTGCCGGCAGGGGCACGGCGACCTTTTCGACCTATTCGAACGAGCGTGGCGGACAGGCGCGGACGACGACTGCGCAGGATGTCCTGCCAAAGGTTGACAAGATGCGCATCGAGCGTTCCGGAAGCCAGCGCTGGCTGGTCGTTCAGGGCGCGCCAGAGCAGCTCTGGCCGAATGTCAAGGAGTTCTGGCAGGAGCTTGGCTTCCTCGTCAATGTCGAACTGCCGGAGGCCGGCATCATCGAAACCGACTGGGCCGAGAATCGCGCCAAGCTGCCACAGGACATCATTCGCGGGACCCTCGGCAAGGTATTCGACAGCCTGTATTCGACCCCGGAGCGGGACAAGTTCCGCACCCGGCTCGAAAAGGGAAGCGAGCCGGGCACCGTCGAGATCTATATCAGCCATCGCGGGATGTACGAGATCTACACCAACGAAGGCAAGAGCGAGACACGCTGGCAGCCCCGGCCGGCCGACCCCGAGCTGGAGGCTGAGATGCTCAGGCGCCTTATGGTGCGCCTCGGCGTGGACGACGCTCGCGCTCGCACGATGGTTGCGGCCGAGCAGCGTCAGGAACGTGCGAAGCTCTCGCGCGCTGCCAATGGCGTTGGCGCCGTGCTGGTCGAAGAGCCTTTCGATCGCGCCTGGCGGCGGGTCGGGTTGGCGCTGGATCGTGTCGGCTTCACTGTCGAGGATCGCGATCGTGCGCAGGGTCTGTACTTCGTCAGGTATGTCGACCCGGAAGCAGACAACAAAAAGGAATCGAAAGGCTTTCTTTCCAAGCTGGCGTTTTGGCGCGGGAGTGACAGTGACAAACCCAACCAGGCGCAATACCGCATCCATGTTGCCGCGCAAGGGGAATCGACCAAGGTCGAAGTGCTCACCCGCGAGGGCGGGGTAGACCGCTCCGAGACCTCGCGGCGCATCCTCGGCCTGCTCCACGAACAGTTGAAGTAAATCGTGTGAGGTTCGCTTCGCTCGGCAGCGGTAGCCGGGGCAACGCGCTGCTGGTCGAGGTGAACCAAACCCGCGTTCTGATCGATGCCGGATTCGGGCCGCGGGAGATTACCCGTCGCCTCGCCGCCTTGCGGGTCGATACCCGTGAAATCGCTGCAGTGCTTGTGACACATGAGCATTCGGATCATCTGGGGGGCGCATATGCCTGCGCCAGAAACTTCGGCTGGCGCGTGTTCATGACGGCCGGGACGTTTGCCGCGAGCGGCGACCGGCACGGAGCCTGCAGGCCCGATCTGGTCGATAGCCACCAATGCTTTCACTTGGGGGATCTGCAGATCGCCCCCTTTCCTGTGCCGCACGATGCACGCGAACCCGTCCAGTTCATCCTTGGCGACGGTTGCAGTCGGCTCGCTGTCCTGACGGATGCCGGCCACGTCACACCGCACATGGTGAGCATGGTGGATCAGTGCGATGCGATCGTGCTCGAATGCAATCATGATCGACGCATGCTGGCGCAGGGGCCCTATCCCGAGCACCTGAAGCGACGCGTCGGCGGCCCGTTGGGGCATCTCGACAACGATGCCGCAGCGTCCTTGCTGGCCCGCATCGACCAGTCGCGCCTGCGCCATGTCGTCGCCGCGCATCTATCGGAAAAGAACAATTCACCAGATATGGCAAGGCGCGCCCTGGGCGATGTTCTTGGCTGTGCACCGGAGTGGGTCGGTGTCGCCGATCAGACCAGGGGACTTGATTGGCGATCGCTTTAGGACGAAAAAAAGCCAGCCCGAAGGCTGGCTTTTTTTGACGCTGCGAGAAGTTACTTCTTCTCGGGGGCGGCAGGAGCGGCAGCCGGGGCAGCGGCAGGAGCGGCGGCCGGGGCAGCGGCGGGAGCAGCGCCAGCAGCAGGGGCGGCAGCGCCGGCGGCCGGGGCGGCAGCGGGAGCAGCAGCCGGAGCGGCGGCTTGTGCGTCGGCGGGCTTCGGAGCTTCGGCCGGCTTCGGCGCCTCAACCTTGGGCGGTTCGGCGGGCTTGGGCGGCTCTTGCTTGCTGCACGCGGCAAGGGCGACGGCCAACAGGGAGGCGAGAAGAAGGGAGTTCTTCATTTGCAGTTCCTTTATCAATAGAGGAGTGAGTAAAAGTCAAAACCTGTCGGTAGCGATCCGACAGCCCACCATTTTAGCCGTTCTCGTCGGCATTTCCCATCGCCGTCGCCCCATTTAGAGGGGAACGGCTTCGTCTATTCAATGGCGGTCAGAGGCCGGTCGCATTGGCGCTGACGCAGGGGTGTGACTCGGCCCAGAGTTCTTCGAACCGGTCCGACCAGGGCTTGAGTCCGACCGGGTCGGCGAGCATTGTCGCGAACCTGGGCTGGTTGTACTGGAAACGCCGGACACCATGTTCGCCGTCAGCAATGACATGGGTATCGGCAAGGTGGCGAAGATTCTCGGGTGTCTGGCGAATCTCCAGCTGATGTGAAAACCGCGAAAGTAGTTGTATCAGCCGCGGTGACTTGCGCGTGACGACATCCGGGTCATGAACCACGATGCGGATCCGCCGTGCGCGGTTACCGGCGATGAAGGCATCGAGCAGGGCGATTCGTGCGGGCTCTTCCAGGCGCGGTGCCGACAGATCGTGATCGAAAATGATGAGTTCCCGACGCGCCAGGCCTATTGCGACGTCGATTGCCTGGCGATACTCGGTTTCGCCGGACTGTAGGGTGTATGCGGCTTCCATGGATGCTCTCCCATTGAACGGTCGGCAGGTTGGTCGAGGTACCTTGCCATGCCGACGGGTCTCTCCCGCGACGGACTGGGTTACGGGATAGGTCACCTGCCCGATGATTATAATCTGCGGCCTTTTCGAGGTACGAGTCTGACATGCCGATAGCTGCAATCGAGTCACTGGATCACGACGGACGCGGCGTTGCTCACGTCGATGGCAAGGTCATCTTCATCGAGGGCGCCCTGCCGGGAGAGATAGTCGAGTTCGCCAGCTATCGGCGCAAGCCGCGTTATGAGAATGCAAGCACGGTGGCGGTGCTGCGGGCATCGAGCCAGCGCGTTGCGCCGCGCTGCCGCCATTTTGGGATCTGCGGCGGGTGCTCGATGCAGCATCTCGACCGGGCCGGACAGGCGGCGGCCAAGCAGCGGGTTCTGGAGGACGCATTGCGGCATATCGCCGATGTCCGGCCCGAAGAAGTATTCCCGCCGATCTCCGGCCAGCCCTGGGCGTATCGATATCGCGCGCGCATGTCGGTGCGCATGGTGCCGCGCAAGGGCGGCGCACTGGTCGGCTTCCATGAACGGCACAGCAGCTTTGTCGCCGTCATGGATTCCTGCGAGATCCTGCCTGCCCGCGTTTCAGCCCTGATACCGCCTTTGAAACGCCTGGTGGAACAGTTGTCGCGACCGGAGCGTTTGCCGCAGGTTGAATTTGCAATCGGCGACGCCACTACCACGCTGGTACTGCGGCACCTGGAAATCCTCACCGACGATGACCATGCCTGCCTGAGACAGTTCGCGGATACGCATGGCGTTGTCTGGTACCTGCAGCCGGCCGGGCTGGACTCGGTGGCCTTGTTTTACCCCGTGGCGCAACCGCTGCCAAGCTACACCCTGCCGGATTTCGGCCTGGAACTCGCATTCAGTCCGATCGAGTTTACCCAGGTGAATCCGGCCTTGAACCGGATGCTGGTGCGGCGGGCAATGGCCTTGCTGCAACCCCGGGAAGGCGAGCGGATCGCCGACCTGTTCTGCGGCCTGGGCAACTTCACCCTGCCGATTGCCTGGCATGGCACGCGAGTGACGGGGATCGAGGGCAGTGCCGCACTGGTCGCGCGGGCAAACGCAAATGCCAAACGCAACGGACTGTCTGAACGTTGCGAATTTGCCGTGGCAAACCTGTTCGAGCCGGTGACGGACGGGCAAACGCCTTATGCCGCCTTCGACAAGCTGCTTATCGACCCGCCACGGGAGGGCGCGGTAGAGGTGGTGAAATCGTTGCCGGAGTCCGGCGGGCCGCAGCGCATCGTCTACGTCTCGTGCAATCCGGCCACCCTGGCACGCGACGCAGCGATCCTGGTGCATGAAAAAGGCTATCGCCTGTCGGGCGCGGGCATGGCCAACATGTTTCCGCAGACCTCGCATCTCGAATCCATCGCGCTGTTTGAGCGCTGATCCGTCCGGAAAGCAAACGGCGGCCCGCCAGGCCGCCGTTCGAGTGAAGCGCCGTGTCGCCAGCGCCGACTTTTAATCCCGTTCGCCCGAAAAGGCCATCAGCAGGTTCAGCAGACTGACAAAGACGTTGTAGACATCCAGATACACCGCCAGCGTGGCCGTGATGTAGTTGTCTTCGCCGCCGTGGACGATGCGGTTGATGTCGTAAAGGATGTAGGCGGAAAAGATCACCACCGCAATCGCCGAAATAGCCAGCGCCAGCGCCGGAATCTGGAAGAAGATGTTGGCAACGATGGCGACCAGCAGCAGGATGACCCCGGCGAACAGGAATTTGCCGAGATTGGAGAAATCCCGCTTGGTGGTCGATGCCACGCCGGCAAGGGCGAAGAAGATCGCGCCGGTGCCGCCCGCCGCCATGGCGATGAGGCTGCCGCCGTTGGAGAAGCCGAGCGCTACCTGGAGGATCCGGGACAGCATCAGGCCCATGAAGAAGGTGAATCCAAGCAGGATCGCCACACCCATGCCGCTGTTCTTGGTGCGCTCGATTCCCCACATGAAGGCCCAGGCTATGCCGAGGAAAAGCATGAAGGCAATGAAAGGGCTTCCGGCGAGGAAGGAAAACTTCAACTGGATGCCGACAAGCGCGCCAAGTACTGTCGGAACCATCGACAGCGCCAGTAGCGCATAGGTATTGCGCAGCACCCGATGCTGCTGCAGCGCGATGTCACGAGTTGCGGATTGCGGGTGGGTTTGTATGGTTTCCATGGCTATGCAGGTTCTCCTTGCGCACGCTAACGAGGATCAAGACCGTGTTTTAGCACGGAAGTTCCGTGGTCTGGGGCGGTGCCAACCAGGCTTTGGGGTCAGGCGCATGCTTTTCGGGAGTTGGACGACAACCCCTTTCCCACCCGGCACAGAACCCGGAGCCTGTGCATAATGCGCGGACTACCAAGCACGGGAGAGACTGTGGCGGCGCTCGATCGCATCCGGACCGAAGGCTTCCGGCGCTGGTACGAACGGCAATTGATCGAATGCCATGCCTGGCTCGTGACCTGGTTTCTAGGCTTGATCGTCCTCGTCAGCGGGGTCGAACTGACCGGGGCGGGCAGGAGCTCGCTGTTTATCGGGGCGGTACTGATAGTCAGTGGTTTGATGGTGGCTCTGCTCAGCTGGAAGCGCTATCGCTTGATGCTCGAAGTGGCAGAGCGCCTCGGGGAACAGGCGGCATGTCCCGCCTGCCTGGTGTATGCGCGATTCTCAATTGAATCGTCCGGGCCAAATCCGCTCCCGGACGGCGGTGACGAGGCACTGCAGGATAAGGGCGGCGGAATTTGGCTGCGGGCACATTGCAGGTCGTGCGGCGAAAAATGGGTGATGCGCTGATCCCCGTTGGCGCAGCTGTTGTCTGCGGCAATTCCGATCGCGTTTGGGGTCCACTGCGCCTGGGGAGTTGCGTCTGGGCGGGCTTCGCGCTGCTGCTGCCGACCGCCGGAATGGCGCACGCCGGCTTGCCAATCCCCGGACTCCGGTTAGCAACCGAAATGCGCGCGTCCGTGGACACGGTATCGGCAGGGGGTACGCAGATTGACCGCCAACGCCGGGCGGAGTTTGAGCCTCCGCGACTGAAGATCGACGGAAATCTGAACAGCCCGGGCGCGAACGGGTCAGCCGCCTGGCGCTTTTTTCCTCCTCCGGGTGAGCTGAATCGATTCGGCATTTCGAGGGCCGAGCGATTGACCTGGGAAGATGGTGTTCCGGTGCTCGAAGGCATTCGCGGCAATTCTGCCAGGGGGGACTGAGCGAGTCCGATGCTGAAGGAAGTTCCCGCGCGTCCGCGGCGGGTGGTGTCCCGGGCGGGGCGGGAATGCCCATCTGGACTTGGCGGATGGGGTGGGATTCGAACCCACGGAAGGCTTGCACCTTCGCCGGTTTTCAAGACCGGTGCATTCAACCACTCTGCCACCCATCCGTCGGGGCGCGAATTTTAGCACTGGCCTCACTTCGATATGAGGGCGGTGGCGTGGGTGTCAGTTGAAGCGGCTGAAGTCCGGCGTGCGCTTTTCGAAGAATGCGGCAAATGCCTCCTTGGCCTCGGGGGAAAGCAGGCGCTGGCGGAAGATGTCTGCCTCGGCATGCATCGTTTCGCTGATCAGCTGCCGCTGCGCCCGCCTGAGCAATTGCTTCGTCATGCGGATGGCGGCAGCCGGCTGTCGGGCGAGCTTGCGACAGCGTTCCACGGCGAAATCGAGTACTGAGCCCTCGGCAACCACGGCGTTGATGATGCCGAGCTCCAGCGCCGTCTGCGCGCTGAACACTTCGCCGAGCATCAGCAGCTCTGCGGCGCGTGCATGGCCTGCGCGCGCCGGTAATAGCAGGCTGGAAGCGGCTTCGGGAGTGAGGCCAAGGCTGGCGAAGGGCAGGGCGAATTTGGTCGTGGGCGAGGCATACGCAAGGTCGCAGTGGAGCAGCATGGTGGTGCCGACACCTACGGCAACACCTTCAACGGCGGCGACAAAGGGTTTCTCAAGTACCGAGAATCCCTTGATGAAGCGGAATACCGGTGCGCTGTCGTCCAGCGGTGGCGTGGCGAGAAAATCGGCGAGATCGTTGCCAGCGGTAAAACTGCCGCCACTGCCGGAAATGAGGATGACGCGCACCGCCGGATCGCGGTCAGCCTGCTCAAGGGCATCGGCCATCGCCTGGTACATGGTGGCGGTGAGGGCGTTCTTCTTCTCCGGCCTCTCCATCCTGAGATGGCAGATGCCGTCGATGACCTCGACATTGACATTGACGTTGTCGCTCATTTCCTGCTCCGCGACATGAAGGCCTCCATTGCGGTCTTTCGATCGTCATTGACTTTCTGGGCGTGGGGCCGTTCGCCAATGAACTTGAGGTAGGCCCTGGCCTGCGGCACGAACTCGTCGAGGAGATCGCGGCCGTAGATCTTGCGCGTGGCCTGGCTGACGAGCGGCAGATGTACCCAGGCGGCGCAATCCGCGTGGGTGAACGCGTCACCGGAGAGATACGGCGTGATGCGCGCCAGCCGGTCGAAGCTGCGCAATCCCTTCTGCAGCAGTGTCAGCACCTCTTTCTTGGTCTCCTCCGATACGGTGCCGCCAAAAAACGCTTCGGCGTAGAGTCGCCGCACCGGAAGTTCCAGGTGCAACTCAATGTGCTCGATCAGCTCGCGGCAACGCGCCCGGGCAAATGGCTCGGCCGGATACAGTGGCGGTTCGGGCCAGCAGTCCTCGATGTACTCGGTCAGTACCTGCGACTCCGTGAGGACTCCCATCGGCGTGCGCAGGAAGGGCACCTTGCCCATGGGGGATTCGCTGAGGACCTCGTCGTTCTGCGATGGAAACACCTGGGCCTCGGTGAAGGGAATGCCTTTTTCCAGCAGGGCGAGCTTGACCTTGTTGTAGTAGTTGCTGACGGAGAAACCGCAAAGAGTGATATGTGCGCTCAATTCATGCTCCCGGGAAACGGTAGTCGCTGAGGCGTTCCCGCAACTGCAGTTTGGACAACTTACCCGTGGCGGTGTGTGGCAGATCATCGACGAAGACAACGTCATCGGGAATCCACCATTTGGCAACCTTGCCGTCGTAGAAGGCAATCAGCTCGTCGCGGCCGACCTCCTGCCCCGGCTTCCTGACGACGACCAGCAAGGGCCGCTCATCCCACTTGGGATGCGGCGCGCCGATCACCGCGGCTTCGGCAATTGCCGGATGGGCCACGGCGATGTTCTCCAGGTCGATCGAGGAGATCCATTCGCCGCCTGACTTGATCACGTCCTTGGAGCGATCGGTGATCTGCATGTAGCCATCCGGGTCGATCGTCGCGACGTCGCCGGTGGGAAACCAGCCGTCGCGCAGCGGGTTGCCGCCTTCGCTCCTGTAGTAGCCGCTGGTGACCCAGGGGCCGCGCACCAGCAAGTCGCCAAAGGCCTTGCCATCGTTGGGCAGGGTATGGCCTTCGCCATCGACGATCTTCAGCTCGACACCGAATATGCCGCGTCCCTGCTTCAGACGGATCCGGTCGCGTTCCTCGGCGGAAAGGGCAAGGTGCTTCTGCTTGTAGGTGTTCACCGTTCCGAGCGGGCTCATTTCGGTCATGCCCCAGGCATGGAGGACGGTGACGCCGAACTGCTCGTCGAAGCTGCGGATCATGGCAGGTGGTGCAGCCGAGCCACCGATGACCAGGCGCTTGACGGTCGACAGCGTCAACTTGTTGCCCTGCAGGTACTGCAGCAGGCCCAGCCAGATGGTCGGTACGCCGGCCGACATCGTGACGCCTTCTTCCTCGAACATGGCGTAGAGGCTGGCGCCATCGAGGTGCGGCCCTGGCATGACCAGCTTGGCGCCGGTCAGCGCGCAGGTATAGGGCAGGCCCCAGGCGTTGACGTGGAACATCGGGACCACCGGCAGAATGCAGTCGCGGGCCGATGCGCCGAGTGCGTCGGGCAGGGCGGCACCGTAGGCATGCAGCACCGTCGAGCGGTGTGAATACAGCACCCCCTTCGGGTTTCCGGTGGTGCCGGAGGTGTAGCAGAGCGAGGAGGCCGTGTTCTCGTCAAACTCCGGCCAGACGAAGTCGTCGCTCTGGGCGGCGACAAGATCCTCGTAGCAATGCAGGTTGGCCAGCGACGTTTCCGGCATTTCGTTGCGCTGGCAGAGCGCAATCCAGCCTTTTACTCCCGGACAATTCGGTGCCAGGGCCTCGACGAGTTTGGTGAATGTCAGGTCGAAGCAGATGAAGCGGTCGTCGGCGTGGTTGACGATGTAGGCAATCTGTTCCGGGAAGAGGCGCGGATTGATCGTGTGGCAGATTGCCGCCGTGCCCGACACCGCGTAATAGATCTCGAAGTGACGGTGGCTGTTCCAGGCCAGCGTGCCGATCCTGTCTTCTGCCCTGGCGCCGAGTGCGATCAGTGCCTTGGCCAGTTGCCGGGATCGCGCCGCCGCGGCAGCGTAGGTGTAGCGGTGCGTGCCGCCGACTGCCAGGCGGGACACGATTTCGGTATCGCCATGATTGGCTTCCGCGTGCTTCAGCAGCGCAGAAATCATCAGCGGCTGATTCATCATCAGGCCATGCATCGGGGATTCTCCTCTGTGCGTGTGCCGGTTGTCGTCCGGCATCGGGACGGCAACCTTAACACCCAATATCTGCCGCGACAATCAGGCTCGCGTGGTGGATCATGAGGGTTCCGCTGGGCGGAACGAATGCCGGGCCGGGCACGATCAGGCGCGGTCGTCGCGGTGGGCGTCGGCCCAGCAGTTGGGCGTTTCGTAGAGACGTATGCGCTCCAGGCGCAGCCGGTTGCCGTAGCTGTCGCGATACAGCGGATCGAGGATTGCGAAGGCAATGCGGGCAAGGTTCTCGGCCGTCGGTACGTGCTCCAGCAGCACGGTCTTGTGGCCCGGAATCCCGGCGAGGAAGTTCGCCATTAGCGTATCGCCGCGCCAGGCCAGGAAGGCATGGTCCCAGAGATCGACCACATGGCGCCGGGCAATCGCCTTGACTTCCGAGAAATCCATCACCATGCCGTCGTCGGGCCGGTCGCTGGCCTCGATGACATCGCCGGCCAGGGTGATTTCCATCGCATAGCGATGACCGTGCAGGTGACGGCACTGGCTCTCATGGTTGGGGATTCGGTGTCCCGCGTCGAACTCGAGACGGCGAGTGATGCGCATGGTCTGGTACGCCTGGATTTGTGGCAAAGTGTCCGCGTATGCCCGCGGATGGCCGGCGCGAATTATAGCGGCCGCCCGTCGCCGTCCTGCCAGCGCCGACTTTTGACCACCACCTTCGCGATTCCCGTGCCCAGCCATTCGCTCCGCGTCGATGACCATTCCCGTGACAGCGCCGGTATGCGCTACGTGTATCCCGTGGTGTCGCGCCGCGCCGGCGGGGTTTCGATAGGCATCAACCTGAATCCCAACAACGCCTGCAACTGGCGCTGCATCTATTGCCAGGTCCCGGATCTGAAACGTGGCGGCCCGCCGCCCCTGGACCTCACGCGGCTGGATGACGAGCTTGAACGCTTCCTGGCGTGGGCCATCGACGGCGATTTCATGCAGACCCTGGTTCCGGATGGCGCCCGTCGGCTGGTCGACATCGCATTTTCAGGAAACGGCGAACCAACCAGCGCCGCCGAGTTCGATCGCGCGGTGACCGGTGTCATCCAGCGCATGTCGCTGCGCAAGCTGGAGCAAACCCTGCTGCTGCGGGTGATCACCAACGGCAGCCTGGTCGATCGGCGCCACGTCAGGGAAGGGCTTGCGGCGATAGGGCGGGTCGGCGGCGAGGTCTGGTTCAAAGTCGACACGGCCACTCCCCTCGGCTTTCAGCGTGTCAATGGCAGCCGGTTGGCCCCGGGGGCGGTGGCGCGCCGGCTCGATGTCTGCGCCGGGTTGGCCCGGACATGGGTGCAGACATGCGTCTTCAGTCTGGACGGCGAAGCTCCGGCCAGCGCTGAGTTCGCAGCGTATCTCGAACTCTTGCGGCCACTTGCCGGGCGTCTGGCCGGTGTTCATTTGTATGGTCTTGCGCGACCTTCGCTGCAACCCGAAGCTCCGCGCCTGGGGCGATTGGGTGTCGCCGCCATGGAGGAACTGGCCGGGCGGATACGGCAATTGGGGCTGACGGTGACGGTCAGCCCCTGATCCGGCCGCAGGGCTGGCAAATCGCCCAGGGCAATCGCATGAACGTCAGCCGAGTCCGAGCAATTGAGCGCGATAGGCATCGGAGGTTGCGGCGATGAGGCGACGCACCTTGAGACCCCCCTTGCGCTTGACGGGGGCGAGGCGGATG
>Ga0172373_10003395_pt1 | contig 23345 bp, 19 predicted proteins | sample Lak10m_2_FD_114546 | JGI IMG/M metagenome (GOLD analysis project Ga0172373, IMG submission 114546) | Freshwater microbial communities from Kabuno Bay, South-Kivu, Congo - kab_092012_10m | ecosystem: Environmental > Aquatic > Freshwater > Lake | place: Democratic Republic of the Congo...
ATAAAAAATAAAATATATATTATAAAAAATAAAATATATATTATAAAAAATAAAATATATATTATAAAAAATAAAATATATATTATAAAAAATAAAATATATATTATAAAAAATAAAATATATAATTAATTTATATTTAATTACAATTTTATATAATTTTTATATAAATAAATGAATGAATTTATTTTTAAATGTGGAACATGTAATTATTCAACATTAAACAGACAATCATTTGAAAGACATTTAATAACAGAACGTCACCAAGAATGTTCTGAATTCCAAAAATATATTTGCGATTGTGGCAAAAAATATAAACATAGACAAAGTTTGTACAATCATCGAAGAAAATGTCAATCATGTATAGATTTTGATAATGAAAATAATTTAAAAATAACTACAAGAATGGTTTACGATTTATTGCAAAAAAATAATGAATTGCATCAAAGAATAATGGATATAACAGTTGGTAATTGTACTACATTAACAACACAATTTAATACAAATAATATGAATAATGATGGAAATAATACAATTGTAATAAATAATACAGCACACAATTCAACTTTTAATTTAAATTTTTTTTTAAATGAAAGATGTAAAGATGCAATGAATATTTCTGATTTTGTAAATTCTTGTAAAATTGAAATGTCTGACTTGGAAGAAACAGGAAATTTAGGATATGTTGAAGGAATATCAAGAATTGTTATGAGAAATTTAGAAGAATTAGGAATAGATTTAAGACCAATGCATTGTTCTGATATTAAAAGGGAAATAGTTTATATCAAAGAAAATGATGTTTGGATTAAAGAACCTGAAAATCAAGAAAAACTTAAAGATATCATTAAAGAAATTTCTAATAAAAATTTTAGACAAATATATGAATGGCAAAAAATTAATCCAGACTTTTGTAATCCTCATTCACAAACAAGTGATAAATATCAACAAATTTTATGTAATAGCATAGCAGGAACAACTAAAGAAGAACAAAATGAAAATATAAATAAAGTTTTAAAAAATATTATTAAACAAATAGCAATTAATAAAAAAATAAATTATTTTGAATGAGTTATTTTGAATGCGTTATTCAGTAAATTATTAATTATTCAATAAGTATAAATGTTTAAAATTGTTGTTGCAAGATATAATGAAAATATTAATTGGTGTAAAGAATTTGAAAATGATGTTATAATATATAATAAGGGTAATAAATTGGATATAAATAATGAAATTCTGTTAGAAAATGTTGGAAGAGAAGGACATTCATACTATAAATACATTTATGATAATTATGACAACTTATCTGAATATACAATATTTTTACAAGGAAACCCATTTGATCATTCACCAAATATAATATCAAACATTAAAAATTTTATAAATAATTCAAATTTAAACATTAATTTTGATTTTTTAAGTGAAGAACTTTTACATTGTAATATCAATGGATGTAGATTTAAAATATGCGAATTAAAAAATATATATAAATTGTTATTTGATTGTGATGTTGATGATGAAAATTTTGTTTTTGGAGCAGGTGCACAATTCATTGTTTCGAAAAAATGCATTTTAAAAAAATCTAAAGATTTTTATATAAAAATTGTCAAATTATTAGAATATTGCAATGATCCAATTGAAGGACATGCAATTGAAAGATTCCATTGTTTAATATTAAATGATGGCAATTATTCAAATATGTTAAATTTAAATGTTTATTAATTGTTTTATAAAAAATATATAAATATATTGATTTAAAAATATATTTTTATAAATTGTAATAAACACAAATTATATTAAAAAAATAAAAATGTGTGGAATTTTTACTATTATTAATAGTGATTATTATGAATTTGATAAACAAATTATAAAAAAATCATTTAAAAATGGAAAATCACGTGGTCCAGAATTTTCATTAATTAAATATTATAAACAATACAATTCAATAATTGGCTTTCATCGTTTGGCAATTAATGGTTTAAATAATATTTCGAATCAACCAATTACCATTGGTGATATTACTCTTATTTGCAATGGAGAAATATATAATTATAAAAATTTATATGAAATTATGAACATTGAACCAACTACACAAAGTGATTGTGAAGTTATAATTCATCTTTTTAATAAATATGGAATAGATCAAACATTAAGAATAATTGACGGGGTATTTGCATTTGTTTTATACACACCAACGAATATTTATGTTGCACGTGATCCATTTGGCATTAGACCATTATATTTTATTGAAGATTTAGATAATTGTTACTTAATTGCATCAGAAATGAAAACATTAATACCTATAGCGTCACAAAACAATCTAAAAATAAATCAATTTAAACCAAGTACTTATACAAATATTCAAATTTATAAGAATGGTTCAACAAATGGAATAGTTAGTATTTATTCAATTAATACTAATTATAATATTATGAATATTAATGCAAGAACATTTTTTTATAATATGAATGAATATGAAAGAAAATTAGATGAAATATATGATACATTAAAATTAGCAGTGTTTAAAAGATGTGAAACTACTGAACGGCCAATTGCATGTTTATTATCTGGTGGATTAGATAGTAGTTTAATTGCTTCATTAGTTTCATTGTATATGAAAGAGCATAATTTACCACCTGTTGAGACTTATAGCATTGGATTAGCAGAATCTGAAGATATAAAATTTGCTAGATCAGTTGCAAATTATATTGGTTCAAAACATACTGAAATTATAGTTACTGAAAATGAAATGATTGATGCAATACCTGAAGTGATACATGCAATTGAAAGTTATGATGTGACGACAATTAGAGCAAGTATTGGAAATTATTTAATTGGGAAGTACATCAAGGAAAATTCTTTGGCAAAAGTTATATTTAATGGTGATGGTTCAGATGAATTGTGTGGAGGATATATTTATATGAATAAATGTCCTGATGAAATTGAATATGACAAAGAAACTATGAGATTGTTGCAAGATATTCATATGTTTGATGTTTTAAGATCAGATAAATGTATATCCTCGCATGGTTTAGAACCAAGAACACCATTTTTAGATAAAAATTTTGTAAATTGTTATTTGTCAATTCCAGTTCAAAATAGAAGACATCCAAATATGGAAAAATTTATGTTGAGAGAAGCATTTTCTGGAAGAGATTTATTACCAGAAGAAATAATTTGGAGAAAAAAAGAAGCATTCAGTGATGGAGTTTCATCACATGGAAGGTCATTATTTCAAATTATACAAGAATACATTATAAAATGGAGTGAATATGACGAAAATTATATATCAGATTTATCTAATATTGAATTGGAAAAAATATTTTATTTAAATTATTTTAATTATTATTATCCAAATCAAGAACAAGTATTACCATATTATTGGATGCCAAAATATACAAATACAAATGATCCAAGTGCAAGAACATTAGAACATTACAATGAATAATAAATAACAATTGATGATAAATAACAATAAAAATAAACAATAAACAATAAATAATAAAAATATATTTTTAATAAAAAACTTAAAGAAATAATATTAATATTATTAATAATTAATGGAAAATCAAATATTAGAACAAAAAAAACAAAATATTATTTTAGAAGATATTGATGAATTAGTAAGGACAGATAATTCATTGTCAGATTTAATAAAATGGGCTAATATGGGTTACATAATTGTTTTAAATTCAGGTAAATATGCAAGATGTTTTGTTAAACCTGAATTTAAATCTTCAGATAAATTAATACAAATAAACTTAAAATTACAATGGAAGTCTTTGATAAATGATGGTGAATGGCCTTGGTATTTATGTAATAATGGAAATTGTGTAGAAATGAATAGTGAAGATTTTAATAAAATTAAATTAAAAGAAATTAGACAATTTGATCTTTAATTTATTTTATTTTTTTAAATGTTTAAGTTAAAATATATATTATTTAAAATAATATATATTTATTTTTTGTTTAAAAGTAATATACATTATTTAAAAAAAATAATAAAAAAAGCATTTTATATAATAATATAATGGATGATTTTAAAAGTATTTCATGGGACATAATACATCGTTATTTTAAGGATAATCCTTATAATTTAGTAAGTCATCATATTGACTCATACAATGATTTTTTTAGCAAAGGAATATATCAAATTTTTGTTGAAAATAATCCAATTCGTTTTGTTGAGAGAATGATTGATGAAGATGGAAAAGCAAAAGACAAAAATACTTTATCTGAATGTCTTCTTTATATGGGAGGAAAAGATGGAAATAAAATATATTTTGGAAAACCAATAATTTATGATGATTCAAATTATAATAATTCAAAAGAAAATTTTGTTCATTATATGTATCCAAATGATGCAAGACTTAGAAATATGACATATGGAATTACTATTCATTATGATATTGACATTGATGTCAAATACACAGATGAAAGTGGGGAATTTGTGTCTAAAAATATAACACTATCAAAAATATTCTTGGGAACTTTTCCAATAATGTTACATTCAAATTTGTGTATATTAAAAGGTTTAAGTACTGAAGTTAGGTATAATATGGGTGAATGTAAAAATGATTTAGGTGGATATTTTATAATAAATGGAAAAGAAAAAGTCATATTATGTCAAGAAAAATTTGGTGATAATATGCTTTATGTAAGAAAAAATAAAGAAGATGAACTATATAGTCATTCATGTGAAGTTCATTCAGTGTCAGAAGACAGTTCAAAACCAATTAGATACACATCTGTTAAAATTATTGGTCCAAATTCAAAATATTCAAATAATCAAATTGTTGTTGATATTCCAAATGTAAAAAAACCAATTCCTTTGTTTATTCTTATGAGAGCATTAGGTATAATATCAGATAGAAGTATTATTGAATGTTGTTTATTAGATTTAGATAAAAATAGTGATATGATTGATTTATTTATTCCTTCAATACATGATGCAAATAAAATATTTAATCAAGAATTGGCATTAGAGTTTATGTCAAAATTCACAAAAGCTCAAACAATTTCTTCAATACAAAATATTTTAATGAATTATTTTTTACCTCATATTGGAGAAGATAATTTTATAAATAAAGCATATTACATTGGGTTTATGGTTTATAAAATTTTGCGTGTTTTTACAGAAAAAGAGAAACCAACTGATCGCGATAATTTTAAATTTAAACGAATTGAAACTTCAGGATCATTAATTTATGATTTATTTCGTGAATATTATTTATTACAAAAACAACACATAAAACTTGTAATTGATAAGTTATGGTATTATGGTACAATTGATTATCATACAAATTTAACATCTCTTATAACACAAAATGAAAAAGATATATTTAAAGAAAGAATTATTGAAAGTGGTTTCAAAAAAGCATTTAAAGGAAATTGGGGTGCAACAGAACAAACAAAAAGATTAGGATTAGTTCAAGATTTGAATCGTTTATCATGGTTTACATTTATATCACATTTAAGAAAAATTAATTTAGATTTACCTGCAACAGCTAAAATAGTTGCACCACATTTATTACATAGTTCTCAATGGGGTATTATAGATCCAGTTGATACACCTGACGGTGGTAATATTGGTTTGCATAAACATATGGCTATAAGTGCAACAATAACAAATAAATTTTCTTCTTTTGGAATTATAAGATGGATAAGATATAATTTAAATTTATTATTAATTACTGAATGTACACCAAAAACATTATCAAGTTATACAAAAGTATTTGTTAATGGAAATTGGATTGGAGTTGTAGATGATCCAATAAATTCAGTATTAAAAATGAAATTATACAGACGAAATGGATTGATACCAGTATATACAAGTATATTATTTCATTATCAAACAAATACTATATATATTTATACTGATGGTGGTCGTTTAATAAGACCAATATTTTACAGAAAAATTAAATATAATTATGCATTAAATATAATAAATTATGATAAATGGTCTTTTGAAAATATTACGGATGATATGAAAACAAAAATTAAAAAAGGTGAAATTAAGTGGTCATCTTTAATTTCAGGAATTAAAAATAAATTTGATGAAAATTTTAATATTCGTAATAATATAATTTATTTTAATGAGAATGATTTATACACTAATGTATCAGATGAAGAATTAGAACAAAATAGTTCAATTTTAGAATATTTAGATGTATCAGAAGAAGAATGTTCTTTAATTGCAACAAATATTGAAGATTTAATAATAAATGATTCAATTGAGGATTCGTCATTAATTACAACACAATCATATAAAAATTCAAATGTAAATATAAATATTAAACAAAAATATTATACTCATTGCGAAATAGAACCATCATTAATGTTTGGTGTTATGGGAAATTCAATTACTTATCCTGAAGCTAATCAATTTCCACGTAATTGTTTTTCATGTGGTCAAAGTCGTCAAGCTGTATCACTTTATAATTCAAATTATCAAGTTCGTTTGGATAAAATGGGTGTAGTTTTGAATTATGGACAAATACCATTAATAAAATCAAAATATTTAGAATATATAAATAATGAAGAAATGTCGTATGGTGTAAATACTGTTGTAGCAATTATGTCTTATACTGGTTATAATGTAGAAGATGCAATATTAATAAATGAAGGATCAGTTAAAAGAGGTCTTTTTAGAACAACATATTATACATCATATGTAGGATATGAAGAAAGCACAAAAGTAATGGGTTCATCAGTAGAAAGTTATTTTACAAATATTGAAAATAAAACAGGAATTCAAGGATTAAAAGATGGATATGATTATAGTAAATTAGATGAGAATGGATTAGTGAAAGAAGGAACAATAATTGATGATAAAATTATTTTAATAGGACAAGTAACTAAATCAAGCGAAAATAAAGGAATTTCAATTGATAATTCAGTAACTACAAAAAAAGGACAACTTGGAGTTGTTGATAAATCATTTGTTACAGAAGGTGAATCAGGTTTTAGAATAGCAAAAGTTCGTATATGTGAAGAAAGATTACCAGCAATCGGTGATAAAATGGCTTCAAGATGTGGCCAAAAAGGAACAGTTGGTCTTTTAATTCCAGAAGAAGATATGCCATTTACTTCTGATGGAATTAGGCCAGATATTATAATTAATCCTCATGCAATTCCATCACGTATGACAATAGGTCAATTGATTGAGTGTTTATTTGGTAAGTTATGTGTAATAAATGGATGTTTTGGTGATTGTACTGCTTATTCTTCAAAAGGTTCAAATTATGATATATATGGTGGATTGTTGGTTAAACATGGTTATCATAAATCTGGAAATGAAATATTGTACAGTGGAATAACTGGAGAGCAATTATATTCTGAAATATTTATTGGACCTACATATTATATGCGTTTAAAGCACATGGTTAAAGATAAAATTAATTATCGTTCAACTGGAAAAAGAAGTTCATTAACAAGACAAACAAATCAAGGTCGTGCAAATGATGGTGGTTTAAGAATTGGAGAAATGGAACGTGATGGAATAATGGGACATGGCATGTCAAAATTTTTAAATGATTCATTTATGGTTAGAGGAGATCAATATAAAATGGCAATTTGTAATAAAACTGGTGCAATAGCAATATATAATGAAGAACAACAATTATTCTTAAGTCCATTTGCTGATGGACCATTAAGATATGAAATAGAAAGTAAAACTAAAGCCGTCATAAATTCAATAAGTAAATTTGGAAGGTCATTTAGTATAGTTAAAATACCATATTCATTCAAATTATTAATACAAGAATTACAAGTTATGGGAATTCAATTGAGGATTATAACAGATCAAAATGTAGATCAATTATTAAATTTATCATATCAATCAAATAATATAAATAAATTATTAAGCATAACTGAAAATATGGATAAAGAAAGCATGGGAGAAATGTTGAAAAAATATGTTAATGCAACAATAAATAAAAAAACAGATGAATTTTATAAAACATACACAAAGTATAATAAAGACAAAAATAAGGATAAAATTCGATCAATAAATCAACTTAAAAATGGAAATTCCATAATTTCTTTATCAGAAAAAGATGCTAAACACATTTTTCCAAATAAAGATAATGTTGATTATACTAAATTACTCACGACAAATGTTGGAATATACAGTGCTTCAGCAAATGTTGCTTCAGAACAACTAGTAAATATAATAAAGAACAATATTGAAAAGGAACCATTCAATACAATTGTTACTGATGGAACAGCAAATATAGGATCAGATACAATCAATTTAGCATTAAATTTTAAATCAGTAAATTCTTATGAATTAGATCCAGTAAATTATTCAGCATTAGAAAATAACATAATGCAATTTAAATTGAACAATGTAAAAATATATAATAGTGATGTTACTGAAACATTAGGAAATGAACAAGATGTGATATATATAGATGCTCCATGGGGTGAAAATTATAAAACTAATAATAATTTATCACTATATTTAAGTGGAATTGAAATTGCTAATTTTTATCAAAAATTTTCTAACAGGGCAAATTTATTTATATTTAAAGTTCCATTAAATTACAAGTTTAGTAATTTTCAAAATTTAGGAATTCAAATAACTCTTGAAAATTTTATTTTAGCTGATAAACCAATTTTTACATTTATAATAATAAATGGAAATTTACAACAATCAAGAACAACATTATCAACTACATTATCAACATCAATGAGAGGAGGTTCAGAAAATAATCAATTAAATCCATTAATTGAAGGAAATGAATTATTTAAAAAAATATTTACATCTTTATCTCCTGAAAAACAAAGATTAATAAACAATTTGGAAGATAATATTTTAATTGATACAATGAAAAAAATAATAGAAAAAATTTCTGAAACAGGTACAAACTTATTTGAAGAATCTAGTATTATGGATGGTGGTAATTCAAATGATTTAAATTCTATGTTTGTTACATTACCAGAAAAATTTAAATATGATGCATTAGGAGGTGCATATATTAAAGCAGGAGAAACATTAAAAACAATTGGTGGAAATATTGAAGAAAAAGAAGAAATAATTAGAAATGATGATAAAATTCCTTTTAGTCTTAAAGTAGATGATATAAATGACAAAAATATGAGTAATATAAGTAATAATATTAATACAAATGAAAATAGCAAAATTAATGTAAAAAAAATTGTTATGTAAAAATATAAATAAAAAATATAAATAAAAATAAAAATATGAATAAAAATAAAAATATAAAAAATTGAATAATTTTAATTTATATTATTTTTTTAATACAAATTATAAAAATAATATATAAAAATAAATATATAATTTTATATTAAAATGAGTAATCAAAGTAGTTTAATATCATCAATATATAAATCAAGAGAAATTATTTTAGAACAATTAGAGTCACAAAATTATAATGTTCAAAATTATAAAAATTTCGATTTGAACGAAATTAATGCTTTATATGAAAATCAAATGTTAGATATTTTGGTTGAAAATGTTGAATTAAATAAAAAAATGTATGTTCATTATTATTTACCTGGTAAATTAACATATCAAAAAATATATAGTTTAATAGATGAATTATATGTTGTTGAAGAAAAATTAAAACCAACAGATACATTGTATATAATTTCTGAAAATGAACCAAATGATACAATAAATACAACAGTCAAACATATTTGGGAAAAAGATGAAATATTTATAATAGTTCAATCATTAAAAAGATTAAAATTTAACGTAATGAAACATGTATTAGTTCCACCACATAGAATATTATCAAGTGATGAAAAAGATTTAATTAGAAAAAAATATAACATTGTAAATGATGAAAATTGGCCTGATTTGTCAAGATTTGATCCAGTTGCAAAGGCAATATTTATAAAACCTGGTGAAGTTTGTGAAATTCAACGACCAAGTAAAACAGCAATGGTTGCAAATTATTATCGTATTTGTGTATCAATTTAATTTTTTTTATTATAAAAATATATATTGCAAAAAATATATATATTTATAAAATATAAATGTCAAACATAAATCAAAATGGAAGTGAATATGATTCTTCAGAAAAAATAAATAATTTAAAAAAATCTTTTAATTTTGCTTTAAAAAATTTTAAAAAAAATTATGTAAATTATAATTTAAATCCAAAAATTGATACATATGAAAATAATTTATATACAAGTAAAAGTCAATTACAAGAAATAAATAGTAAACTATATGATTTAACAAATAATATTAAAAAAGGAATAATAGATTATTATGAAAGAAATCGAGATAATATAAAATCTTTATCTGAAAGTAAAGAATTATATGAATTATCTAAAAATGAATTAGTAAATTTAAATGATAAAAATAAAGCTTCAAAAATCTTAAATGAAGATTATCAGGACATTCACGATAAACAATTTTATTATAATTTAGAAATTTTTATTGGAATATTAATAATAATTGGTTTAACATATAAATTAAAAACAATATAAAAATTATAATTTATATTATTAAAAATTATAAATGTTGCAAGAATTGAATATTCATGAAAATATAAAATTAAAATTAAAATACTTTTATGATATACATAAAATACCAAATTTATTATTTAATGGTTCTTCTGGTTCAGGAAAAAGTAAAATAGTAAATGATTTCATAAATATGATTTATGATAATAATTCAAATATTATAAAAAATTTTGTTATGTATGTAAATTGTGCTCATGGAAAAGGTATAAAATTTATAAGAGAAGAATTAAAATTATTTGCAAAAACAAATATAAATTCAAATAATGGAGAAACATTTAAAACTATAGTATTATTTAATGCTGACAAATTAACAATAGATGCGCAATCTGCTTTAAGAAGATGTATTGAATTATTTAGTCATGATACACGATTTTTTATTGTTGTTGAAGATAAAAATAAATTATTAAAACCAATTTTATCAAGATTTTGTGAAATATATGTTCCTCATCCTATATTAAATGGCGTTTTAATTGATAATTTATATAAATATAATAATTTGCAAAATTTTAATATTGAAGATATAAATAATGAACGCTTATTTAGATTAGTTAATTCTATTTCAGAACAAAATTTTTACAATGAAAAAATGATAATGGATTTTTCTGATAAAATTTATAATGATGGTTATAGTGCATTAGATTTAATAAAAGTTTTAGAAAATAATATGATTGAAATAAATGAAAATAGAAAATATGATTTATTATTCACTTTTGAAAAAATAAAAAGTGAATTTAGAAATGAAAAATTATTAATTTATTTTATAATAAATTTTGGATTCGTCGATTTAACAACAAGTTTAGAAAATATTAGTTTCATGTAATTTATTATTGAAACGGAATTATTTTTGCAACGGAATTATTTTTAACAATCAATTCTGATCCAATTTGCAGGACATAAATCACTAACATCATTATGTGCCAAATCTTTTCCAAACCATACACTTGGATAAGTCACTATTTTATCCTCATTGCTGTTAAAATAAGCTCCCCACCAACTAAAAGAACTATTTGGTATGATATTATGTTTGCATAAACTCATTAACATCATTTCTTCATAATCTTCCAATCCAACTTGTCTTATGAATTCTATATTTGGATATTTTTTTTTAATATCATTTATTATTTTTGAAACAATCATGATATCATCTAGATTATTTTCGCAAAAATATAAAAATTTATATGAATTAATATCACACAATTGTGATGATAGATAATTTAAACAATTTAAATAATATTTTGTTGTCATTAATGGATGGCAATTTTGTATTTGTTTATAATCTCCCAATCTAAAATGAATACTAATTACATTATTATATAATTGTAAATCATTTTCAAAAATAAAATTATTTTGTAAATTTAATGGATTTTTTAAAACATTTACTGAAGAAATTTTTTCTAATAAATTATATTTTTGTTGATTAATATTCAATAAATTATAAATTTCTTGATAATTTTTTTCAAAGTATTTATAACTTTGAAAATAACCATATAAATATATATTTTTTGATGAATTTGTTAAAATATTTAAAATTAAATTATTATAATCAACATAATTAAAAGATTGTTCTCTTATAAAAAGACAATTTGGAATAAATTCTTTGTTTAAAAATTCATCAGATCTTAAATATTGTTTTAATAATAATAAAAAAGAATTCCAATACGCATTTCTTTTGGAACATAATTTTTCTTTATCAGAAAAACAGAAACTAATATTATTATCAATTGATAATGAAATTGTGGTAAAAATTTGAAATAATTGATTTCCCAATCCTCCCATTATATGTGATGAAATCATTTTAATAATTTATATTTTTATTTTTATTCTTTAAATACTTTTATAAATTATGCATTAATTAATTCATTATATGCTTCATAAATACAATTTTCAAATTCTGTTGTATTTTTAATTACTCCATTTTTAAAAGTTAATATTACATTAATATCATTGCCTGATGATATTATACTATAAATAATTTCATTTCTTTTTGGTCTCAATAAAAAGTGCATGTCATTAATATTTAAACCTGTTTTTTTTAATTCTTCATTTGATGGCCCAATAATATTGGTAAATGAATAATCAACATATTCCATAGTTATTGAATATAAATATAATAATGTTTCAACATCAATAAAATTTCCAATAAAATTAGTAAATGATGTGTAAAATGGGACATATAGTGAATATTTAAAATTATTAAATCGTTCATTAACTTGTTTTAAAAGTTCCAAATTATCATATGAATTATTAAACATGTTTAAAAGCATACAAAAATTTAATTTATTTTCCATTTTATTTATATTAATTGGAAATCCTACAAAAATATTTTTATTAACATTATTATATAATTTATCAGTTTTAATCATCAATGAATGTAAAAAATCATTAATTGTTATTCCACATTTTTTTGATTTTTTTTTTATTTTTTGCAAATTTAATGGTTTGCAAATAATATAATCAAAATCATTTTTTATTTCTGAATTTGCATTTTTATTTATTCTTATGTTTTGATTTATATTTATATTTCCAAAAAACATATTAGCAAATGTATCAATTATTTTAGAAATATATATTTTACTTATAATAAACATTTCCATAAAAAATATTAAAAATGTTCCAAATACATAATAATACATTGATTTATAATGAGGTGTTTTATGAATAATTTTAATATTTTCAGTTGATAATGCTTTTACTAACATATTTATTAAGGTATAACCGTCAAAATAAGCATGATTTACTTTAACAATAACAATATTTTCATTATTATTATTTTGTTCGTTTTCATTATTAATACAAATTATTGAATGAAAAATTTTATTTTTTGGTAAAGGTTTATTCAACAATTCTTTTAAATATATGTTATAATCTTCATTATGTTTTATTTCATAAAATGATTTAACATTATTAGAATGTTTTTGCAATTCTTTATTTTCTATGAACATTTTTTTTATGTATTTAAAAATAAATTTTTCATCAATTAAATTATTTATTTTAAAATATGCAATAATTTCATAAGATTTGTCATCATCATTATTTAAAATTTTAGAAATATAATTTTCAATTGACATTTTATTTATTAAAATATATATTATTAAAAAAATATATTTTTTCTTAAAAGTATAAATATATTTTTGCTATACTTTTATTAAAAATATATTAGTTTAAAATTAAAAAAAATAAAAAAAATATAATTAAAGTAAATTATGGATGATTTTAATGTAAGTGCGTTGCATGAATCTAAAAATGAATGGGGAGCTCGTTTATTGGTAATTTTAACTCCTTTAATAATTGAAGGTTTTAGATCAATTTTTGATGAAGCTTATAAAATGTGCAAAGAAAATCGTGAAATGGATAAATATTTATTAACATTTCAAAATCTTATTATAAGAATACCAAAATGGAATGGAACAATAATTGAAAAAGAAACAAAAAGAATAATTGAAAAAAGTTGTTGCAATTATTTAGAAGATTTAGTTACATGCATTCATATAATTCAATTAAAATTATTAACATTAATGCGTGTAGGTCAATATCAAAAAAAAATTAATATAAATATACCTAAATTAGATGATTTTATTCATAAAGTATATATAAATGTTGCAAGAAAAATATATAAAAATGTATATTTATTTGAAGTTAAAGTAACACCATTAGAAACTCAAAAAAATAATAGAGAGTTAGAAATAATAGTTCAAGAATGTATATTGAATACAATACGAGAAAATATCCCAGTTGCTGAATTGCTCAAGGCTTACATGGATGAAACAATTGAAGAAGATGTTATAGAAGAAATTAAGGAAAAACCAATTGAATTACCAAAACATTTAGATAAACCAGCAGAAATAATTAAAGAAATACCATCAAATTATGATAATGATAATAATGATGGTACTATTAACAATGTTAATAATAGATTATCTTTTAATAATATTGATACAGTTTTAACAACTGATGGAAAAAAAGAAATTATTGAAGCTCCAAAAGATATCAAAACATTAGAAATGAAAAGTGAAGAGTATAACGCAAGAAGAAAAGCTGAGGCAATGGCTGATGATGATGATGAAGATGATGAAAAATTAACAATATTGGATGATGAAGTAGATTTAGATAAATTGTTAGATATAAATGATTTGTATCCTGAGGCTAGAAAAGAAAAAGAAGAAAATATACAATTGGATATTGAAGAAGTTCCATTTTAATATTGCGTTAAAAAACAATACTATTTGTAAAAATATATTTTAATTATGAAAAATATATTTTTAGTAGCATTAGCTATATCATTTATATATATAATTTTAAATTTATTAGAAACAAAATATTATAAATCAAATGAAGATGAAAATAATTTAAATAATATTAAATCTCCAAAACAAATGATTAAAGAAGGATTATTAGTTTATTTATCTTCCATTTGTGGATTTTATGTAGTTCAACAATTTACTCCTGAAGTAGAAAAAATAGTAAAAATGGAAACATCACCATTAGTTTTTATTGATAATCCACCATTCTAATGAATAAAATATTATTACATAAATAAACTTAAAAATATTATTTTATTTATATAATAATATGATATATCACACACATAATATAAATATAAATATTTTTTTTTATACAACTATTTTATTTTCTTCAATTTATTTATTTGGTACAACATTAAATTCTTTTAACGAATTTTATGTAAAAACTAACAATAAAAAAATACCACATGAATTTTTAATTTTAAATGTGCCAATGTATTTAACATGTTTATCAACAAATTTATTTTTATTTTATAAATTATTAAAAATATAATAAATATTTTTAATTGCATAAAAATTAAAGACATTAAATTTATAATTTTATCTTTAAGTTGTTTTTACAAATATATATTTTATTTTTCAAATATATATTTTATCTTCCAGTCCAAACTTTTACAACACTGTGATAAATTCGTTTATTATTGAAATCATTTATATAATCAGAATAATTATATTGAAATGATTTATAATGTTTAATTATTTCTCCAAATAATGATTTAATATTTTTTAATTGTGGATATTCTTCACAAAATAATAGTCCAAGTATTCTTTCTAAAGTACATCTATCTGTTCTACAATTAACAAATTTGACAAGTCTTGTTATTCCATATTTTCTTTCTAATCTATCCAAAAAATTTAAATTAATAAAACATTGACAACCAAAACAAATATTATATTTATCATTGTTAAATCCTAATATTTGTGGTTCTTTTCCATATATTTTAGAATATAATTTAAGATTATTTTTTAATCCTGTAACTAATCTCACAGTATTTTGAATATTTTCTTTATCTTGCGGATGATGCCATAATGGCAATACAGGACATCTTAAAATCTCAAATGGAATTCTTTTATGTATAAAAACACTATCATGAATAATAACTGCATTTTCAAACCATCTATATTTTAAAAAATATATATATGGTAATAATTCACCTCTTTTAGGATATTCTGATTGTATAATTGTTAAATTTTCATAATTATTATCTGATTTTAAAAATTCATTATTACTATTATCATCAATAATAACAATTTTTTTGTTTGGATAAAGTGTTCTGATAAGTTTAACATTTTGATTCCAATATTTATTTGTTTCTTCAGAATTTACATGTCGAATTATAATAAATCCATATGTCATTTATATTTTAACAAAATTATATTTTTGCAAAAATAATTAAAATAAAAATTAATTGTAAAATATAAATGCGTTAAAATATATATAATTTTTTCTTTGTATATATATTTAGGATTTTTTTTCAAAACCATTAAAAATTTTGGAAGCCCAGCAAAGTGAAAAGTGGATTATTTTTTTTAACCCCCATTTGAAACTGAAAATTTAAGTTTGGACATTTTTAGCAAAATACTTACGCTTACCAACACAGTCTCAACTTTTGTTAAAATACAATATAATATGTTACTGAAATGGTCACATCTTTTAACAAAAATATGGAAGTATTAGCGTAAGTATTTTGCTAAATTATGGTAACAAAAATAATTAATGAAAAATTATTTTCTTACTTAAAATGATGTCAAATATAATAATATTTTAGCGTAAGTATTTTGCTAAAAATGTCCAAAATCAAATTTTCAGTTTCAAAAGGGGGTTAAAAAATTTTTATAAATTTTATTTTTTTATAAAAAATACATAAATTATAAAAAAAATATATATTTTTTATAATTATTATTTATTATAGTAATATATTATAACATTATGAATACTTCTCCAGAACAATTAATGATTTCTCAATTAATGAAAAATCAAAAAATAAATGATTTACTTGAAATGGCTTCTAAATATGTTGATTGTGATGAAGAATGTCAACAAAATAAAAAAAGTCAGGAATTATATCAGAAATTTTCAGAATCACAAGATAATTTAAAAAATGCTTCAAAAAAATTAGAAAATAATAAAAAAAAATATTATGTTTATACCTATGGTGAAGAATATTATAGAAAAATAAAAAATGATGAATTAAATGAAAATGCAAAAATTATTTCAGAAGAATTGATGAATGAATTTAATGAACAAATTAAAAATGCAACAATAATGAATTCTTTATATGTAACAACATTAAAAACAAATGGATCATGTTTGGATGAATATCCAGAACTACAATTATTTATAAATAAAAAATTAAGTAATGAATTCAGAGAACTTGGTGTAAATAGTAGAGAAGCATATTATACAGATATATCAACAGATAGAATTAAATTATGGGGAAAATTTTTATTATACATTTATTATTTTTGTATAATTATTTTTATGATTTTTTGTTTTCCAAATGATACAAAAAAATTAATTTTTTATTTTGGAATTCCAATTGCATTGTTTTTTTTATATCCAATTGTAATACAACATCTAACATTTTACATTTATAATAATAAATTTAATATTTTTTTTATGATTTTATATATCATTTTAATATTAACAATATTACTATTTATTTTTTATAAAATGGCAACTACTTTTAAAATAATTTTGACAAATATAATTGACTTATTTCAAAAAAAATATATATAAATTCCAAAAAAATATATTAATTTCAAAAAAAATATATAAATTTCAAAAAATATATAAATTTCAAAAAATATATAAATTTCAAAAAAATATATAAGTTTCAAAAAATATATAAATTTCAAAAAATATGTTAATTTCAAAAAAAATATATAAATTCCAAAAAAATATATAAATTTTAAAAAAATATATTAATTTCAAAAAAATGCAAAATATAAAAAACAATTCAATAAAAATATTTTTTTAAATTATTTATTACTATTATTCTTATTTAATTTCATAAATTTAAAAAATAAAAATTGAAAAAAAAATGAATTAGAAATATCTTTACATACTATATCAATAATTATGGAAAAAACATATTCAGATCTTAAAACATTTCTTTACAATCATCGGGCTAAAGAACTTAATAAAGAAACAACACATACAAGAATTGGATATTATCCAAAATCTGAAAATGATCCAAATGAAAAAATTTTTGGTGGTAATTATCACATAGATAAAGATGAATTACCAATATTTTATGAATTATATTATAATGATGTTTTTGTAAGAAAAAATGATGAATATTTGACAGAAATTCAAAATCGTGAATGTGGTCCAATATTAATAGATTTTGATTTTAAATATGATACTGATGTTACAACTAAACAACATACTGACCAAAATATGTCTGATATTGTTCAAGAATATTCAAATCAAATAAAAAAAATGTTAAAATTCAATGATGGTGATACTTTTCCAATTTATGTATTGGAAAAGGATAACGTAAATAGATTACCAAATGTAACGAAAGATGGAATTCATATGGTTATTGGAATAAACATGGATAGAACAATGCAAATTATATTGCGTGAAAAAATATTAAAAGAATTGCCATCAATTTTAAATAACTTAAAATTAAAAAATGATTTTGATGATGTTATAGATAAAACTATTGTCCAAGGAACAACTGGATGGCAAATGTATGGTTCTAAAAAACCATACAATGAACCTTACAAATTAGTGTCAAAAATAAATGTTATATTTTCAGAAGAAGAAAATGATTTTGAATATATAAATGATAATAAGATAAAAAATAAAAATTTAATTGAAAAAATATCAGCAAATTGTATTTATGAAACATATGAAATTAATCCAAATTTTGAAAATGAATATAATTCAAGAAAACAACCATTGAATTTTAAAATTAAATCTGAAAATAAAAAAAAATCAAATATAGATGAAAATTTATCAAATGATTTAATAAATACAACTGAAAATACAAAATTATTATTTAGCAAACTAAAATATAATTTTAATGATATGAATAATTTTTATAGTAGAATATCAAATCAAAAAGATTTGGATGATGCTATTAGTATGATAATGGATAATTTACAAACAAATGAATATTCAATAAAAGAACTTCATGAATATACACAAATATTACCTGAAAAATATTATAAATCTGGTTCAAGTCATTTATTAAATAGACAAGTTGCTTTTGGATTAAAACATAAAGATGAAAGATTATTCTTATCATGGGTAAAATTAAGAACAAAAGCAAATGATTTTGATTATTCTGATATTCCTAATTTATACCGTCAATGGTCTCATTTCAGTAAAAAAGAAAATGGAATAACTTATAAATCTATCATGTATTGGGCAAAACAAGATGCTTTTGAAGAATATAAAAAAGTAAAAATGAACACAATTGACAGTTATATTGAAAATACTATGTTCAGTGCTGGTGATTGGGATTATGCAACAATTTTACATTATATGTATAAAGACAAATTTATTTGTGTAAATTTAAAAAATGGAAGTACATGGTACATGTTTAAAAATCATAGATGGGAAAAAGATGATGGTTTAACATTGAGAAAATATATATCAACTAGATTATTTCAATTATATTCAGATAAGCAAAGTCAAATGCTTCAAGAAGTTCAAAATTTTGAACCAAGTGATGAAACACACGGAAATATACAAAGAAAAATAAAACAACTTGCAAATATTTGTATAAAATTTAAAGATTCAGGACATAAAAATAAAATTATGCGTGAAGCATCTGAATTATTCTTTGACAGCGATTTTATTAAAAATATGGATTCAAATCCATATTTGCTTTGTTTTGAAAATGGTGTTTATGATTTTAAAAACAAAGAATTTAGAGACGGTTATCCAAATGATTATATTACAAAATCAACAAGAACTACTTATATTAAATATGATGAAACTGACTTAGAATTATCAGCAGTTTATTCAGAAATTCGTGATTTTATGAATAAATTATTTCCAGAGCCAGAACTATGTCGTTATATGTGGGACCATTTAGCTTCTACATTAATAGGAATTAAAAGAGAACAAGTATTCAATATTTATAAAGGTTCAGGTAGTAATGGTAAATCAATATTAACAGAATTAATGTCTCTTGGTTTAGGAGATTATAAAGGAACTGTTCCAGTAAATTTAATTACAGATAAAAGATCTGCCATTGGTGGAACAACATCTGAAATAGTTGCATTAAAAGGTGTAAGATATGCAGTAATGCAAGAATTAACTTCTGGAGTTACAATGAATGAAGGAATAATGAAAGAAATTACAAGTGCAACTGAACCATTACAAGGACGTGCACTTTGGTCTGAAAGTGAAACATTTGTTCCACAATTTAGTTTAGTTGTTTGTACAAATGTTTTGCCAAAAATTAAAAGTAATGATGATGGAACATGGAGAAGAATGAAAGTAGTCAATTTTATGTCAAAATTTATAAGTGAAGGAGAAATTCATTATCATGAAAATAATTATATTTATCCAAAAGATAAAACATTAAAAGAAAAATTATCTATGTGGGCACCAATATTTATTGGTATGTTAGTAGATATAGCATCTAAAACTGATGGTGAAGTTATCGATTGTGCACAAGTTATTGAAGCATCAAATAAATATAGAGAAAATCAAGATTCTTTTTCAAAATATGTTAATTCAAATGTCAAGAAAGAAGATGGATCATTTATAAAGAAAACCGAATTAAATAATAATTTTAAAATGTGGTATATTGAAAATATTGGAGAAGGAAGAGTTCCAAAATTGCAAGATTTAGAAGATTTTATGAATAAAAAGTTTGGTCCAATAACTTCAAATGGCAAATGGATGAATGTATCATTAATTATTCATAATGATGAAACTTTATAATTTTAATATTTTAATATTTTTAATGTTTTATAGTTTATAACAAATTATTTTTTATAAAAAAAATTGAAAATAAATTATAAATATTTTAATTTATAATTTATAAAAATAATTTAAAAATAATATAATAATTTTTAAATAATATATAACATGCATTTCTGTAAAATTTGCCAAAATATGTATTATATTGCAATTGATTCTGAAACTCAAAATAGTTTAATTTATTATTGCAGAAATTGTGGAGATCGTGATGATAATACAAATTCAACCATGTTATCTAATCCTGATAATATTTTCATTTTAAAAAGTATTTTAAAAAAATCAGAACAAGAATTCAGTCATATAATTAATCAATATACAAAATTAGATCCAACATTGCCAAGAGTAAATAATATATTATGTCCCAATGAAGAATGTCCCACAAACATCAATCCAAATAATAATTTAAGAGAAATAATATATATAAGATATGATGATAAAAATATGAAATATGTTTCGTTATGTTCTACATGTGATACTGTTTGGAAAATGGAAGAAAATAAATGATTGAACTTTAGTTGTTATTTATTTAATTTTATGAGTAATTTAATTTTATACAATTTATAATTTATTTTTTTATATTTTTTATTTAAAAATAAAAATTAAATAAAAATTAAATAAAAATAAATGAAATAAAAAATTGAAATATTATTTAAAAATATTTAAATAATAATTAATATATAATAAAATGTCATACTATGATGATGATGATGAATATTTAAATAATAATGACGATTTATATGATGAAAGTGATGATGAATTTATTGCTCCTTCTAAACCAATAAATATTAAAAGAATAAAAAATGAATCTGATGATGAAAATGATTTAAATGGTGGAGGTTTAGATGGTGAAGATGAAGATGAAGATGAAGATGAAGATGAAGATAATGATAGTGAAAATGATGAAGACAATAATTATGATAATGAAGATGGAGATGAAATCGAAGATGAAGAAGATGAAGATGAATTAGTTGATAATGAAAATAAATATGATTATGAAACTAAAGATAATTATGAAACTAAAGATAACACAAATAACACAAATAATGCAAATAATACAAATAATAAAAAAACAACAGCTAAAAAAAGCAATAAATCAAATAATAAAAAAAATATAATAGAAAATGAAAGTGATGATGATGATGACGATGACGATGATGATAAAAATTATTTGCAAAAATTTAATGAAGGTATAAGTAAAAATTATATAGTTGATTATCATCCAGAATGCATAGTTCATAATTATAATGAAGTATTAAGTATGTGTCAAGTTATGAGAGATGTTAATGGAATTATAATTGATGATTTACATATGACAATACCACAATTAACAAAATATGAACGTGCTAGAATATTAGGATTGAGAGCAAAACAAATAAATTCTGGTGCAACTCCATTTATTAAAGTTCCTGAAGGAGTTATTGATGGATATGTAATAGCACAAATGGAATTAAAAGAGAAAAAAATTCCTTTTATAATTAGAAGACCAATGCCAAATGGAGGAAGTGAATATTGGTATTTGAAAGATCTTGAAGATCTTTTATTTTAAAACTAATGATATTGGAATCCATTTTTCAAATTTATAATTAAATTTACAAATCATTAAAATATTTTCTTGTTTTTTTTGTTCATTTTCTTTTTCATTTTCAAAGCAATCTTCATCATCACTATCTTCTAAATAGTCTAAATTATTTTGATCTTTTAATTTATTAAAAATTTTATTCATCATTATGCTTGTTTTATAGTTAGGAATAAATGCAATACTATGAAATTTATATTCTTGATTTTCATCATTTGAATATAATTTATATATATCTGTTTGATTAGTTTTGCAAACTTTAAAAATATTACTTTCAGAATAATTTTTATATCTATGATATGAGTGAATAACTGTGTCGTTTAATATATAAGTTATTTCTTTTATTTCATATGGTGAATTTTTTATAAGATTCAATAATTTTGAATAATTGTTATGAATTAATGGTGTTCCAAATATAATTGAATTTTTTTCATCTGAAAAAAATATTTCATTTTTTAAAATATTATTTATGCAATTAATTTTTGTTAGAAATGAATTTTTGTTAGATATAATATTCATATCAATATTTTTATAATTAAATAATTCTTCAATAAAAAAATATAATTTTTCATTAATTATTAGATTTGTTCCATAAAATATTGCATTTGTTAAATCATTATTAAATTGAACGTTTATTGTATATGCATTTATTATTTCATAATTATTGTAAGAATTTGATATATTTATTAATATTGCTACAGGAAAATTATTATAATTAGTGAACCATACAAAAGATTTATTTCCTTTTGGTATTGCCAATAAATATTCATAACTATAAACTTTTTTATAAATATGATTATAAAAAAGTTCAATATTTGGGAAATTTTTTAAAAATGAATTGTTAATTTCTATTTCTGGAATAATTTGTAACATAACAAAAAATATTTATTAATAATATATATAAATTATCTTTATATTATTTTATATATTTTTATTTTATATATTTTTATTTTATATATTTTTATTTTATATATTTTTATTTTATATATTTTTATTTTATATATTTTTATTTTATATATTTTTA
>Ga0172373_10003396_pt1 | contig 23339 bp, 22 predicted proteins | sample Lak10m_2_FD_114546 | JGI IMG/M metagenome (GOLD analysis project Ga0172373, IMG submission 114546) | Freshwater microbial communities from Kabuno Bay, South-Kivu, Congo - kab_092012_10m | ecosystem: Environmental > Aquatic > Freshwater > Lake | place: Democratic Republic of the Congo...
AAATCGTTTAAGACAAAATTTAAAAGGAGATTTTCAAGAGAAAGTGGATACATTGAATAAAATAACAGCATCATTGGTTGAAAAACAAAAACCAAAGTATTGGTGGGATGTGAATTTGAAAAAGAGTTTTGCCTATACGTTTGGGGTATTAGGTATTTTAATAGCTGGACATATATTATTTAGTTTGCTACCTCCAGTAACGATTTGGAATTCATCGGTTGGTTTATTAAATGAGTTAAATGATGATTTTCTTTGGTTTATGTTGGGTGGATTCATTGCACAAATGATTGACGGAGCGCTAGGTATGGCCTATGGTGTGAGTGCAACCACTTTTTTATTGTCATTTGGCGTTAGTCCGGCGGTGGCGAGTATGAGTGTGCACGCTTCTGAGATTTTTACAAGCGGAGTTTCAGGACTAATGCATTTAAAGTTTGGAAATGTTAATAGTAAATTGTTTAAGAATATTGTTTTGCCTGGTGTAATTGGTTCAATTGTAGGAGCGTATTTACTTTCTGAATTCGAAGAATACAATACCTACATCAAACCTATTGTTGGAGTATATACTTTAATATTAGGAGTTATAATTATTTTAAAAGTAATTCGTAATCAACAGAAAAGAAAGAAAATTAAAAATGTGGGATGGTTAGCTTCTTTAGGTGGATTTTTAGATGCGATTGGAGGGGGAGGTTGGGGACCTGTTGTTTCTTCAACATTAATAGCCAGAGGTAAAAACCCAAGAATGGTCATTGGTTCGGTGAATTTGGCTGAATTTTTTGTTTCATTAGCAAGTTCCTTTACATTTTTTACGTTAATTGGAGGTTCTGGTTGGCAAACTATTTTAGGATTAATTTTAGGAGGCGTAGTAGCAGCTCCAATTGCTGCACACTTTTCTAAAAAGTTAAATGTGAAAGCAATGATGATTTTAGTTGGTATTGTTGTTATCATAGTGAGTTTACGTATTATTTATATGTCTATCTTTAAATGATGAAAATTTAACGTAAAGAGATTGTACCATTGAGAAATTTAGAAAATAAGAGTTAGATAGATATAGTGTTAGTTTCATTTAGATATTTTGACCAAAGGTCACTGAATGAACTTATTATTTTTTTACATCTTCTAAACTTCTCATTTTCTTAATGGTGAAAAAAATAAAATAATTATAAAATATGAAAAGAGTATTATTAAGCGATTCAGGACCAGAAACATCAGATGCTATTTACAGTTTTTGGAGATGGGAACATGATGCAGATCTTACTGTTGAAAAAGTAAAAGCGATTACTGAATATGCTTTGAGTTTAGGTATAAATGCATTCGATGTTTCTCCACTGTATGGTAAAGGTCGTATCGAAGTATTATTTGGTAAAGCATTAGAGTTATTAGGAATAAACCGAGAAGATATTGTATTGTTTACAAAAATTAGTAATAAACATCCTCAAGAAGATGGTACGTTTTCCTATGAACCTCTCACAGAAAAAAGTATACAAAATCAAATCGAGGATTCACTTAAAAATTTAAACACAGATTACATTGATGTACTGTTAGTACAAGATTTTGATCCATTAATGAAGGTAGATTCAGTAGCATCCATTTTAACAACTTTACAATTACGTGGTAAAGTCAAACATATCGGTGTTTCAAACTTTAATGTACAGCAACACAAGCTCATTGCATCCCGACTTTCGCAAGAAGTTGTAACTAATCACTTTGAGCTAAATCTGTTAAATACGAAAGCATTAGATGATGGTCGTATCGATTTTATCAAAGAACAATACAGTAAACCGATGGCATTTGCTCCACTTGCTGATGGTAGAATATTGCATGGCCATGACTTTAAAGCTGAAACAATACGAGGAATATTAAATGAAGTAGCTGATAAATATAATTCCAACATAGAACAGGTAGCAGTTGCTTGGATACATAAATTAGGGGCTTTACCTATCATCGGAAGTTTATCAAAAGATCGTATTCGAAATGCTGCAACAGCAAGTGAAATTGCATTATCTTACCAAGATTGGCATTCAATTTATGAAATTACTAAAACGCTAAATGTATAATATGCAGTTAAATTTTGATAATTTACACATAACGGATATTTTACATCAAATTGCTGAAAAATACCCATCAAGTGCAGCTTTTTCTACTAGTTTAAGTGAAGAAGATCAGGTGATTACCCATTATATTTTTGCAAATAATCTTCCAATTCGCGTATTCACGCTGGATACGGGTCGTTTGTTCCCAGAAACATATGCTGTATTAGCAAGCACTCTCGAACGTTATGGTAAAAAAATCGAAGTTTATTTTCCTAAACACGAAGGGGTAGAAAAATTAATAACAGAAAAAGGTCCTAGTAGTTTTTACCAATCATTAGAAAATAGAAAAGAATGTTGTTTCATTCGAAAAGTGGAACCTTTAAATCGTGCGCTTGAAGGAGTAGAATGTTGGATTACTGGATTGCGTGCTGAACATTCCGAAAACCGTAAAGCAATGCCAATGGTTGAAAAAGATGAAGCTAGAAACATAATTAAGGTACATCCATTAACAAAATGGACAACGGAAGATGTAAAAGCAGAAGTTAAAAAACACAACATTCCATACAATATTTTACACGATCGTGGATTTGTAAGTATCGGATGTCAACCATGTACCAGAGCAATCAAAGCAGGAGATGATTTTCGTGCAGGTAGATGGTGGTGGGAAAATACAGAAAAAAAAGAATGCGGTTTGCATACGTAGAGCCACAACGCATTGTGGCTCTTCACATGCAAACATAACGCACAAATGTTGCACAGCAACATTAAAAGTATGTTGCACAGCAACATTAAAAGTATGTTGCACAGCAACATCCAGTTAAAAAAAAGATGTTACACAACAACATCCCATAATAAACCCAAAACACAAAAAAAAAGTGGATTATTTAGATCAATTAGAAGCAGAAGCAATTTACATCCTACGCGAAGTCGCAGGACAATTCGAACGACCTGCCTTGTTATTCAGCGGGGGAAAAGATAGTATCTGTTTGGTGCATTTAGCACTAAAAGCATTTCGTCCTGGTAAATTTCCATTTCCTTTAGTCCATGTCGATACAGGTCACAATTTCCCAGAAGCAATAGAATACCGCGACAATCTTGCAAATGAATTAGGTGAGAAATTAATTGTTCGCTATGTAGCTGATACAATAAAAGAAAAGAATCTACAAGATGGTAAAGGTAAATTTCCAAGCAGAAATGGACTTCAAACCTATACATTGTTAGATGTAATCAATGAATTTGAATTTGATGCTTGTATAGGTGGTGCAAGAAGGGATGAGGAAAAAGCAAGAGCAAAAGAGCGTATTTTTTCTGTGCGCGATGAATTCGGACAATGGGATCCTAAAAAACAACGTCCAGAATTATGGAATATCTACAATGGTAAAATTGACCAAGGTGAAAATGTACGTGTTTTCCCTATTTCTAATTGGACTGAATTAGATGTTTGGAATTATATCAAAAGAGAAAATATTCAATTACCATCTATCTATTTTACACATGAACGAGACTGTATCAAAACCGAGCATGGACAATGGATGAATGTTAACGAGTTTGTTCAATTAGAACCAACGGATAAAATCGAAAAAGTAAAAGTTCGTTACCGCACAGTTGGTGATATGACTTGTACCGCTGCCGTTGAAAGTGAAGCACATACTGTAGATGACATCATTGCTGAACTAAAAGACACTAAAATCTCAGAACGAGGAGCAACTCGCATGGACGACCGTGTCAGCGAAGCAGCAATGGAAGATAGAAAAAAAGGAGGATATTTTTGATGATTTTTAGCTGCTTGTTATTTTTTGTAGGGATAGGGCATGCCCTATCCCTACAAAAAAACATTAATAATCGTACAGATGTTGTACCACAACATCTCCAAAAATATATATAATCGTACAGGTGCTGTACCACAGCATCTCCATAAAATTACATAAAATGGAATTATTAAGATTTTTTACCGCAGGTAACGTAGATGATGGAAAAAGTACTTTAATCGGAAGATTATTGTACGATAGTAAATCCATTTCTGCGGATATATTAGAAACATTAACCAAACAAAGTAAATCTACTGGAGTAGATGCAGATATAGATTTAGCATTGTTAACCGATGGTTTAAGAGCTGAACGTGAACAAGGTATCACCATTGACGTAGCATACAAATATTTCTCAACCGATAAACGCAAATTCATCATTGCGGATACGCCTGGACATGTACAGTATACGCGTAACATGTTTACAGGAGCGTCTAATACCGATTTAGCAATTGTTTTAGTGGATGCACGCCATGGAATTACGGAACAAACACGTCGACATAGTATTATTTCAAACATCGTTGGGATTCCGCATGTATTAGTGTGTATCAATAAAATGGATTTAGTGAATTACGATGAAGAAGTTTACAAGAAGATAAAAGCAGATTACGCACATTTCGCAGAATCTTTAAACTTGAAAAAGGTTTCGTTTATTCCTACAAGTGCATTGACTGGCGATAATGTCGTTAGGCATTCAGATAAATTACCTTGGTACCAAGGACCTTCCTTGTTTGAATTTTTAGAAAATGTAGATATAGAACAAGAATTCAAAACGCAAGATGCACGTTTTCAAGTACAGTACGTGATCCGTCCTCAAACAGAAGATTTACATGATTATCGTGGTTACGCTGGAAGCGTATTGAGTGGTTCCTTTAAAAAAGGAGATAAAATCGCAGTTTATCCTGCAGATTTAACAACAACCATCGAGAAAATAGAAAAATTTGGACAAGAAATTCAAGAAGCAAATGCAGGTGAACCAATCATAATCCACCTATCAGACAACATCGACATCAGTAGAGGCACGATGTTCGTGCCTAACACGATGTTCGTGCCTAACACGAAGTCTGTGCCTAACACGATGTTCGTGCCTAACACGACGTCTGTGCCTACACCAATTTCCATCACAGATGGAAATAATTCGCCATCCACCCCAATCCAAACCGAAAAAACATTCGAAGCAATCGTTTGTTGGATGGATAACAAATCATTTCAGCCAGGACAAAAATTATTGTTACAACAAAATAGTTTCCGAACCAAAGCAGTCATCAAAGAAATTGATAATAAAATAAATATCTTTAATTTTCGCAGTGAACCAAGCGATGGAACATTACATCTTAACGATTTTTGTAAAGTAACAATTAAAACTGCTGAAACACTAAGTTTTGATGATTATGCAAACAACCGCAAAACAGGTTCGTTTATTTTAATCAACGAAAACACGAATAATACAGTTGCTTCCGGAGTAATCACATCGTAGAGACAGACAATTAGTCTGTCTCAAAAACATCACAACCTATGCAAAACCTACTTACAACCCTCTACAAAAAACACTCTGAGAAAACATTTCTACCATCACCCTTATTGGTAGAAACGTTTATCGAATCTTTATTATCCTTACTTTTTCCTGCATACAACAATAAAAAGATTGTTTCACAAGAACAATTGGAAGAAGAATATATGAAAAATAAAAAAGCTTTAGAGGTATTGTTGTTACACGTAGAGAAAGAATTGAGATTAACAGTTTCTTTTCAACTCGACCAATTTTATGAAGCACTTCCGTCGATTTATTCTGCCTTACTTAAAGACGCAGAGGCAATCGAAAAAGGAGATCCAGCAGCTAGAGGAGTAGAAGAAGTGATGCGTTCTTATCCAGGTTTTTACACAATTAGTATTTTTAGAATAGCACACCAATTGTATGTTCAAAATATACCCTATATACCACGAATTTTAACAGAACATGCGCACAGTAAAACAGGAATAGATATTCATCCAGGTGCAACCATTGGAGAATATTTCTTCATCGACCATGGAACTGGAATTGTAATTGGAGAAACTACGTTGATAGGTAATAATGTAAAGGTGTATCAAGGGGTAACTTTAGGAGCATTGAGTGTAAAAAAAGAAATGGCAGAAACCAAACGTCATCCAACCATTGAAGACGATGTGGTTATTTATGCAGGAGCAACAATATTAGGAGGTAGAACAATCATCGGTAAAAATTCAGTTATTGGAGGAAACACCTGGATTACGGAAAGTATCGAACCAAATACCTTAGTCTATCACCAACCAGAATTAATACTTAAAAATAAAAATGATTAGAAAGATGATAAGTAAAAGTAGAAAGTTAAAAGTAGAAAGATGATAGGAGATTATTTTTATGTTTGTTTAATCAGTCAATCAATCACAACTAATTATCTAACCCAAAACTTTTACTTTCTACTTAAACTTTGGACTTTAAACTTTAAACTTTAAACTTTGGACTTTAAACTTTGGACTTTAAACTTTGGACTTTTAACTTTCTACTTTTAACTTTCTACTTTTAACTTTTGACTTTAAACTTTATACTCTAATACTAAAATGAAATTAATAGATTTTATAGGTAACACTCCCTTGGTTGAATTGAATCACATCAATCCAAATCCAAAGGTGAAGTTACTTGCCAAACTGGAAGGACACAATCCTGGAGGTAGTGTGAAAGATCGTGCCGCTTATGGTTTGATTCAGGGTGGTATTGAAAGCGGACTCATCAAACCAGATAGTAAATTGATTGAAGCAACAAGTGGAAACACAGGCATTGCTTTAGCTATGATTGCACGCTTAAATAACTTACACATTGAATTGGTGATGCCTGAAAATTCAACAAGAGAACGGGTGTTAAGCATGCGTGCTTTTGGTGCTGTGGTGACATTGACTCCTGCAGAAGGAAGTATGGAGGCAGCAATTGATTATGCAAGAGCAAAGGTTGAAAATGAAGGATATATCATGTTGGATCAATTTGGAAATCAAAATAATCCAAACATGCATTATAAAACAACAGGACCTGAAATCTGGAGAGATACCCAAGGACAAATAACGCATTTCGTTTCAGCTATGGGAACAACTGGAACGATTATGGGGGTTTCACGATACCTGAAAGAGCAAAATCCGAATGTAACAATTGTTGGTGCACAACCAGCGGATGGAGCTAAAATTCCAGGAATACGTAAATGGCCAGAAGAATATTTACCCAAAATATTTGATAAAAATCGCGTAGATCAACTCATCGAAGTAGGAGAGGAAGAAGCTAAAGAAACGACCAAAAGGTTAGCGAGAGAAGAAGGAGTATTTGCAGGAATGAGTAGTGGAGGTTCAGTTGCCGCAGCTTTAAAAATAATACCAAATTTGGAAAGTGGAGTAGTAGTATGTATCATCTGCGACCGCGGAGATAAATATTTATCGACAGATTTGTTTGATTGATAAATATTTGTATGTCCAGCATATATGCTGGACTAATTATTAAAAACATTAACAAAAAAATATAATTAATTTTACACACATAAAAAACAAAAAAATGATAGAAACAGATATCATCATCATTGGAGCAGGACCAGTAGGGTTATTTGCAGTGTTCGAAGCTGGATTATTAAAGCTGAAATGTCATTTGATTGACTCATTACCGCAACCAGGTGGACAATGTTCGGAGATTTATCCTAAAAAACCAATTTACGACATACCTGGATTTCCTTCCGTTTTGGCAGGGGAATTAATTGATAATTTAATGCAACAAGCAGCTCCTTTTAAACCTGGATTTACATTAGGTGAAGCTGCACAAGATATCGAAAAACTGGAAGATGGTTCGTTTATTGTAACGACGGTCAAAGGAACGAAACACCATGCACCAATCGTTATGATTGCAGGTGGATTGGGAGTGTTTGAACCACGTAAACCACCTATCGCAAACATCACAGATTTCGAAGATAAAGGAATTGAATATATTATCAAAGATCCAGAATTTTACAAAGACAAACGTGTAGTTATTGCTGGTGGTGGTGATTCTGCATTGGATTGGTCTATCTATTTAACAGAGAAAAAAATCGCTTCGGAAGTAATTTTAGTACATAGAAGTAGCTCTTTCCGTGGACACTTGGATTCAGTGCAAAAAGTGATTGATTATGCTGAATCTGGAAAAATTTCTTTGGTAACAGAGGCGGAAGTTACCGGTTTAGATGGAGGAGATAAATTAGAAAAAGTAATCATCACACATGCTAAAGATGGTGAAATCATCAAAGAAGCAGATCACTTTATTCCTTTATTCGGATTAAAACCAAGTTTGGGACCTATTGCAAACTGGGGATTAGAAATCGAAAAAAATGCAATCAAAGTTGATACCTTAGATTATTCTACAAACATCCCTGGTATATATGCAATCGGTGACGTAAATACATACGAAGGAAAATTGAAATTGATTTTATGTGGTTTCCACGAGGGTACAATCGCTTTACAATCCGCTTTCGCACGCATCCACCCAGACAAGAAAAACGTATTGAAATACACCACCGTTAACGGTGTAAACGGATTTTAATTTTTAGTAGAGTCGCAATGCGTTGCGACTCTACTAAAATATTTTTAAATATGTCTCCAAACGAAGCCTCCGCCATCCTCGGTCCCTACGATGACCTCCAAGATGCATTCGAATTCCAACTATTCGACTTCAAAAAACAACTCATCGCTTTAGCGCCTATCGACAAACTCATCTACCCGAAACTAAAGAAAATCAAACAACTTCAAGAAGCTTATTTAACCCTTGGAGGTGTCATAGATTCTGTTGAAATCACACAGTTTGATCCAATTACACCCACCGAGAATTTATTGGAAAGTTATAAAATCTACCAAAATGTCCGAAATTCGCTCAAAAAAAGTATCTCGAATAGTGTGGTTTATGAAGAAATTGAGAATTTTTGTCAGCATTTGATTTTTTACGAAAAAATGTATGCTTCTTGTTGGTTCACTCCCGAGTTTGATGCAGCAGAAATTGTTTCCAAAGAACCAGATCCGATGGATGTACTCAAAGCCATTCGGGAATACAACGAAAATGGTGGAGTTACATTTGAAGATTTGAGATCAACTAAAAACAATCCTCCTGCTGTATTAATTAAGGAAAGGAATCGCTTATCTTTGCTAACAACTAAATTTGGAGATTTTTATGGAGGAAACATTACAACGCCTTAGAGCACAATTAGAACAAGAAGAATGGCCAAACGTGTATTTTTATAAATTCATCGTTGAAAATCATCCGGATCATGTAGCTTCTGTCAAAGCAATTTTTGAAGAAGAAGCAATTATTACCATTAATGAGTCAAAAAACGGAAAATATGTGAGTATTAGCATAAAAGAAGTAGCTTTGCATGTCGAATATATTTTAGATAAATACAGACAGGCAAGTACCATTAAAGGAATTATTTCGCTATGATTTTATATACATTTTTCACCATGGAGAAGGCAGTTATTTTTATGCTGGTTTCCATAACAATTATCATTGCTGTCTTGGCATATAGAAAGTTATTGAGTAACGTTAGAAAAGGGGAGATGAACCTCGAGAAATTCTGTGTTCTCTATAGTTTGGAGAAAAATCAACAAACGGGTGAATTGGAGTTTTATTTTACCAATGAAGAACCAAAACACGTAACGTTTGAAATTTTGTCAGAAAAAAATGAAGTGATCGAAACTCTGACAGACAAAGAATACAAAGCAGGAGGACACATAGTACGTTATGATTCAACACGTTTGAAGAATGGTGTCTATTTTTATCAGTTGAGAACCGATAATCAGAAGACCGCTAAAAAAATGTTGGTCGAAAATTAGTTGTCACTCTGTCAGAATAATTTGCTTGGCAAACTCTTTGACAATACAATCCTAACTAGTAAATTTGCTTCCGTTAGCAAATGAAAATTTAAACTTAAAAATAAAATAACATGGCATTAGAAATTACAGACGCAAACTTCGAGGAGATTGTATTAAAATCAGACAAACCAGTATTGGTTGACTTTTGGGCAGAATGGTGTGGACCATGCCGTATGATTGGACCAGTTGTAGAAGAATTATACAAAGAATACGAAGGTAAAGCAGTGATTGGAAAAGTGAACGTAGATCATAACCCAGGAGTTTCTGCTCAATTTGGAGTTAGAAATATCCCTACAATCCTTTTCATCAAAGGTGGTGAAGTAGTTGATAAATCTGTAGGAGCAGTTCCTAAAGCACAATTAGCTACAAAATTAGACGCTATAATTTAAATGTATTTGTACCCCGAGGTTCTCGAAGGGTATATTTTTTAGAAAGTCGGTTAGTTCATAGAATTAACCGACTTTTTTATTTCCATTGCCATTCCCTTAAAACACAACCACATATCTATCAAATAACCGTTTTTATTAAAGGTTTTATTTGGTACCCCGATAGCACTGACATTTTCCGCAGGATGATATGTACCAAACATGCGATCCCAAAAAATAAATGTGTTACCCATATTTTTATTAAAATGTTTAGGGTCCATAGAATGATGAATGCGGTGTGCTGCAGGTGATACTAATATATATTTACCAATAAATCCCCAATCAGAAGTGAAAGACGAATGTATCAATAGTTGATGTAATTCTTTCATTAATCTAACAGCTATAAATGTATAGATTGGTGATCCTAATAAAACAAAAAGGAAAACATCAAAAAAACGACTTATTTCTGATTCCAAAAAATGTACCCTTTGTCTAGTTAAAATGTTAAATTGAGTCGCAGAATGATGAAATTGATGCAACTCCCACAAGGTGTTAGATTTGTGAAATATGAAGTGCCTAACATAATTTTTAAAATCACCAGCCAAAAATAGAATGGAAATTTGAATGTAAGGATTTGTAATATAATTGATTAAGTTTAACTCAATGTTTTTTTGTATGATTCCTACGAGATAATAACAAATACCAATTGAAAAGATAAATCCAACAATAGATGATAGATTAAAAGTATCTAAAATCCAACATATAAAATCGTTACGTAATGATTTGTTAAATTTAAAGAGCTTTCTTAAAGAGCAATTGCTCCATCCTAATACGCTGAACTCAATTAAAAAAGCAACAGTCGTTACTCCCAAAGAAAAATACATGACTTCCCATGGAAAATGGTCTAATCCAAAACCATGAATGAGGGATGATATTTTTACCGTTATTCGTTCAATCATGTATGTAAAATTACATAAATTCTATTGAAACTGATTTCGAATCTTAAATCGCTCAATATTAAAAAGTATAACATCACATGCTGCAATTGCCCGAAAAGTAGTAAGGTTTTTAAGGTGGAAGTTTGATAGCATTGTATTTACTTATTCCTTATTTGTTTGTGAGTTATCACCTCTCTAAGCAACCATAAATCTTCCCCGCACCCTGAGGCTCTCGAAGGGGATGGGGAGGATCATCTTCAAATTTTCAAATCTTCAAATCTTCAAATCTTAAAATTTCCCCTTCAAAAACTTACCAGTATAATTATCCTCTTCCTTTATCAATTCTTCAGGTGTTCCTGTGAAAACTATCGTTCCTCCTTTATCACCACCCTCCGGACCAATATCAATCACCCAATCAGCACATTTGATAACATCCCCATTGTGTTCGATGACAATCACTGAATTTCCCGCGTCTATTAAGCGTTGTAAAGCAATTAAAAGTTTTTCAATGTCGTAGTAATGCAAACCAGTTGTAGGCTCGTCAAAAATAAACACGTTCCCTTGGGCACCAGCACTTTTAGTTAAAAACGATGCTAATTTGATACGTTGCGCTTCACCACCACTTAAGGTACTGGATGATTGTCCCATCTTAATATACCCCAATCCTACGTCTTCTAATGGCTGGATTTTCGCAACAATTTTATCTTCTAAAGTGCCTTTATGTTCTTTGAAAAATGCTAACGCTTCCGAAATATCCATTTCAAGCAGGTCAGCAATGTTTTTTTCGTGGTACTTAACTTCTAATGTTTCAGATTTATAGCGACGACCCTCACACGTTTCACAAGGCAAATGAACATCAGCCATAAATTGCATGCCAACAGTTATAATCCCTTCTCCTTCGCACATTTCACAGCGACCACCTTCCACATTGAAACTGAAAAAACCAGGTTTGTACCCTCGCGCTTTAGATATTGGTAAACGAGCGTACAACTCACGAATCTCATCAAAGGCTTTTACATAGGTTACAGGATTACTTCTCGACGATTTTCCAATAGGATTTTGGTCAATTAGTTCAATACCTTTGACAAATTTTAAGTCACCCTCAACCGATTTTACTTCTCCTTGAAAATCTCCAAAAACGCCCATTTGCTTACGGATAGCAGGGTAGAGGATGTCTTTAATTAACGTTGATTTTCCTGAACCACTTACGCCTGTCACACAAAGTAGCGAAAACAAAGGGATGTCAACACTTACATTTTGCAAGTTGTTTTCTCGTGCCCCAATAATTTTAATCCAATTGCGAGGCATGCGTTTGGTTGTAGGAATAGGAATGACCCGCTCTTTGGTTAAATATTGTGCTGTTAAGCTTTGTTTCTGATTACGCAGCTGACTATCATTTCCTTGGAATACAACTTCACCACCATAAATACCAGCCATAGGACCAATATCCAAGATTTCATCCGCTTCTTTCATGATATCTTCTTCGTGCTCAACAATGATAACTGTGTTCCCTAAATCACGTAAGTTTTTAAGTACATCAATCAATCTTTTGGTGTCACGTGGGTGTAAACCTATACTCGGCTCATCCAAAATGTACATCGAACCAACCAAGCTACTCCCCAATGAGGTAGCCAAATTGATACGTTGTGACTCACCGCCTGACAAGGAATTAGAAGTGCGATTCAAGGTTAAATATTCTAATCCAACTTCACATAAAAACTTCAAACGACTTGTAATTTCAAGTAAAATACGCTTTGCGACCTGCGCGTCATAGTCGCTTAATTCCAAGTTTTGAAAAAAGGCATAACATTCACGTATCGGCAATAAAACTAAATCAGTAATGGTTTTCCCTTGAACGGTTACATAATTGCTATCCTTACGCAAGCGCGTTCCTTTACAATCAGGACAAATCGTCTTGCCGCGATACCTTGAAAGTAAAACGCGGTATTGTATTTTATAGGTTTGTGTTTCTACGAAAGCAAAAAATTCATTCAAACCGGTGAAGTACTTATTACCTGTCCATAATAAGTCATATTCTGCTTGTGTTAATTCATCAATGGGTCTATGGATAGGAAAGTTGAATTTTGTTGAATTAATGGTTAATTCACGCAAATATTCTCCCATAGTTTCGCCTTTCCAACAAGCAATAGCACCTTGGTAGACACTTAATGAAGGATCGGGAATGACCAATTTTGGATCAATATCAACGATAGAACCAAAACCTTCACATTTTTTACACGCTCCGTAGGGATTATTAAACGTGAAAAATTGTTCGCTGGGTTCCGTAAATTCGATACCGTCTAACTCAAAACGGTTATTGAAAACAACTATTTCGTTGGTATCAGGATAATAAAGTTCACAGTTTCCATGACCTTCAGAAAATGTCAAGGAAGTCGAGTCTGAAATGCGCAGTAATGCATCTTCATCACTTGTTGTTTTAAATCGATCGATAACAATTTTTGCTTCCTGTATGTCTTTTGTTTCCGGTGTTATATCGTCTAAATCATACACTTCACCTGAAATAATGATACGCGCATATCCTTGTTCTTTTAAAAGCGAAAGTTGACGCGCTACACCATATTTTTGGAAGGTGTGTATTGGAGCAAGAAGATACACTTTTTGATCACTTTTGTAGTTCTTGATGTGTTCTAATACATCTGTTACGGTATGTTTTTTTACAAGATTTCCGGATATGGGAGAATGTGTTTTACCAATACGAGCGAATAATACTTTAAAATAGTCGTAAATTTCTGTAGATGTACCAACGGTAGAACGTGGATTTGTTGATGTAACTTTCTGTTCAATGGCAATGGCTGGAGAAATTCCTTTGATGAAATCAGTATCTGGCTTGTCTAATTTCCCTAAAAACTGTCTAGCGTAAGAAGATAAACTTTCTACATACCTTCTTTGACCTTCTGCGTACAATGTGTCAAAGGCAAGCGATGATTTTCCAGAACCCGATAAACCTGTTATTACTGTAATTTTACCGTGTGGAATCTTAATATCTATATTTTTTAGATTGTTAACTCGTGCTCCTTTGATATGGATGTAATTTTCACCCATGCAAGCGATCTCTTACTAATTCCAATGCGATTTCCAATTGCTCTTGTTGATTAATATCGCTATTATCTAAAACAACTGCGTCTTCCGTTTTAACCAAAGGACTCTCAGCTCTTGTTGAATCTAAATAATCACGTTCTTCTAAATTTTGTCGAATTTCTTCACGGGTGACGTTTGGTTCTGTTGAAATTAATTCTTTAAATCGTCGTTCCGTTCTTACTTCAGGAGAGGCTGTTACGAATAATTTTAATTCCGCATGCGGGAATACAACAGATCCGATATCTCTACCGTCCATCACAACGCCACCTTTTTCACCCATCTTTTTTTGTTCAACAACTAATTTTTGCCTAACCTCTTTGATACTTGCAACTTTACTTACCAAAGAAGATATTTCTAAACTCCTAATTTCGCGTTCTACCACTGCATTATTTAGAAAGATTTCTAATTTAGAAGTTTCTTTATTTCGTTCAAAATGGATTTCAATTTGGTTTAAGTGATCTATGATAGCGTTTTGATTTACAGTTTCTTTTGAAACAAAACCTTTACGGAAACAATATAAAGTAACAGCACGATACATGGCACCTGTATCTACAAAAACATACCCTAATTCAAACGCTAATGCTTTTGCTAATGTACTCTTTCCACAGCTTGAAAAACCGTCAATAGCAATCGTGATTTTTTTATGTTGTTGCATTTTATTTTACTTCAAATTTTACGTAGATACTGGAAGAAATCTTGATTTTAGAAAATTGGATTTCCAAACGTTCTACTTGTGTTTCTATGTTTCCTTTATCGTCGTATTGAACTGCATTTGGTGTTGCCATTGTTCGCATTACTGGAAAAGGATAGGGGTTGTTATTATGGCGTACAATTAAAGATTTACCAGTTGTTTCACCGATGGCGTGAAGTAGATAGTCTGCTCGGTTTTTAGCGTTTTTAATGGCTTTTATTTCAATTTCCTTTACGATTGAATTGTATTTAGAATGATTTACTTTTTCTATATAGATATTGTTGATCTTTATCTCGTTCAACTTTTCAAAGACCATCGCTACTTCCTTTGCAGAAGAAAGTTTTAGTAAATAATTAGATTTTGAAAGTATTTGTTTTTTCCACTTAACTTGCACAATATCTGTGTTTGCATCTGATAAACTCAAATCTTCCAAACTAATTCCGTTAGCAATCAGTGTTTTTTTCATTTCTTCTTCTTGGTCTTCGATGGCGATTTTAGTTTTACCGTCGATACGTTCGTCTATTTCTATTTTTAGATAGATCATATCTGGTACAACTAATGTGTCTGCAGCGCCTTCTACTTCAATGTAAGATTTTTCATGGGTTACAGTGGAAACTTGAGAAAAACACAAAGGTGTAATTAATAGAATGCTGGAAATGAAAAATAGTCGCTTCATGTGATTAGTATATCTTTGGATATTTAGTTGGATTTACCTCGTGCATTATTTCCATTACTTTCTCTATAATATCCTCCAAATTTGGTTTAGAAAAATAATCTCCATCCGATCCATAAGCAGGTCTGTGGTCTTTAGAAGTCAATGTAACAGGTGCCGAATCTAAGGTGAAATATGCTTTTTGTTCCGTTAATATTTTGTCTAACATAAACCCACAGGCACCACCGCTTACATCTTCATCAACGAGTAATAAACGATTAGTTTTCTCTAAAGATTGCTTAATGCGATGGTTTATATCAAACGGTAAAATAGTTTGAACATCAATTAATTCTACATGAATATCGTGCTCTTTTAATATCTGACATGCTTTCTCACAAATGTTGAATGTAGACCCATACGAAACTAATGTCAAGTCCGATCCTACCATAACAACTTCAGGAATTCCAATCGGAGTTCTGTAATCACCAATATTTGTTGGACGTTTTTCTTTCGTTCTATACCCATTCAATGGTTCAATAACCAAAGCACAATCATCACTCGCAAGTAAGGTGTTGTAAAAACCTGCAGCTTTTGTCATGTTACGAGGTACGCAAACAATCATTCCGCGTACAGCATGGACAATCATCCCTAGCGGACTTCCACTATGCCAAATTCCCTCTAAACGATGGCCGCGTGTGCTGATGATTAAAGGTGCCTTTTGACCACCTTTTGTTCGGTATTGTAAGGTCGCTAAATCGTCCGACATGATTTGTAGTGCATAGATCAAGTAGTCTAGGTATTGAATTTCAGCGATTGGACGTAATCCACGCATTGCCATACCAATTCCTTGACCAACTATTGTATTTTCACGAATTCCTGTATCAAAAACACGTAACTCGCCAAAAGCAGCTTGAAGTCCTTCACAACTTTTATTCACACCGCCAATTCCACCTACATCTTCACCAAAAATTAAGGTTTCAGGATAACGTGCAAATACTTCGTGGTAATTTTCTTTTAAAACCAATCGTCCATCAATCATTGCGCCCGTATCATCGTAAATAGGTTTTACTTCCTCTTTCAGTAATGCGGACATGGCAGATTGAGAATAAATGTGCGTAGAATAACGCTCATGACACATTGCTAATTTTTCTTTTACCCATGATGCAAGTATTGGTGCGGTTGTACAATATTCACTTGCACCTAAACGTAAACACTGACGAACAATTCCATAAACATCCTTACGTAACAAGTCTTTTTCTTTGTTTAATCGATCAATATTTTGAAGTATTGTAGTGCTATTTTTTGATTCAGTTGCTAATTGAGTTAAAATCGGAAGTACGGAATCAATATCTCTGCGAATATCGTCCGTGAAATCTTTCCATGCTTCATTTTTGATGTTTCTAACCTCTTCTTTTGCAGCTTTTTCTAATGCTTCAATTTCTTCTGAAGTTGCTATAATATCTCCTTCTACTTCAAAATTTAAAATCCATTCTTTGAATTTGGCAATACAGTCGAAATCCTTCTCCCATTGCAGACGCTCCGCAGATTTATAGTGTTCATGTGAACCAGAAGAAGAGTGACCTTGCGGTTGATTAACTTCTTTTACATGGACAAATACAGGGATGCGTTCTTCACGTACAATAGAAGCTGCTTTTTCGAACGTTTCTACCATGTGCGCATAATCCCATCCAGTTGTAGTCATGATTTCCCATCCCGGTTTATCCTCCGTACGTTGAAAACCTGCTAAAACTTCTGAGATACTCCCTTTGGTAGTTTGTTTAGCAGTAGGAACGGAAATTCCATAACCATCGTCCCAAACAGACATTAATATTGGAATTTGTAATACACCTGCAGCATTAATTGATTCCCAAAACACCCCTTCGGATGTACTTGCATCCCCAATCGTTCCAAAAACGATTTCATTTCCATCGTTAGTGAATTTTTTGAAGTTAGGATCGTTTTTCAAAGTTGGATGTTCTTTGTATACTTTAGATGCTTGCGCTAAACCGAGCATTCTAGACATCTGACCAGCTGTAGGGGAGATGTCAGATGCAATATTGTGGTGTTGCATCAAGTTTACCCAATTTCCTTGTTCATCGATGTTTCGCGTAGCAAAATGCCCACCCATTTGTCGACCAGCTGAAGTTGGCTCTAAATCCACATCAGCATGTGCATATAATCCTGCAAAATACTCTTTTATAGTCAATTCACCCAAAGCAAAAACCATGGTTTGGTCACGGTAATAACCAGATCGAAAATCTCCCTTACGAAATTGTTTGGCTAATGCTAATTGTGCAAGTTCCTTACCGTCTCCGAAAATTCCAAATTTTGCTTTTCCTGTAAGTACTTCTTTTCTACCTAATAAGGAAGTTTCACGCGATAAACATGCTAACTTAAAGTCATTTAAAACTTCTTGTTTAAACGTATTGAAGTCTACATTGTTTTCTTCCAGTTGTATTGAGTCGTGTGCCATGGTCTAGTTTTGTACTACAAATATAACGAAATAAAGGTTTTTTTTAGGTAATGTTCCATAGAATTAATCGTTTTAAAAAATGCCTGAGTACGCTTCATTCTTATCGCTTTTAAATCAAAAATTATTTTACTTTTGTAAAAAAAAAATGCCCACGTGGTGAAATTGGTAGACATGCCATCTTGAGGGGGTGGTGCCAATAGGCGTGCTGGTTCGAATCCAGTCGTGGGCACATCAAATCCATTTATCGTAGGGTAAATGGATTTTTTGTTTAACATCTAAAAAAAAATGTAAATGATCGATTTTAGAAGTGATACAGTAACTAAACCATCCAAAGAAATGTTGGAGTTTATGTTTAATGCGTCAGTAGGAGATGATGTATTTCAAGAAGATCCAACGGTGAATGAATTGCAAGATTTTGTAGCGGCATATTTTGGAAAAGAAGCAGCACTTTTTTGTAGTTCAGGAACACAAACCAACCAAATCGCTATCAATGTACATGTGAAACCTGGAGGTGAGGTTATTTGTCACGAGGAAAGTCATATCTATAAATACGAAGGTGGAGGAATTGCAAAAAATTCTGGCGCTTCTGTTCGACTTTTACCAGGAAATAGAGGTAGATTAACCCTTGAGACAATTCAAAAAGCAATTAATGCGGATGATATTCATTTTCCGGTAACTGCATTGGTAAGTCTGGAAGATACCGCAAATCGCGGCGGTGGTGCAGTGTATGATTTCGAAGAAATTAAAAAGATTGCTGCTTTTTGTAAAGAAAAAGACTTACCGCTACATTTGGATGGTGCGCGATTAATGAACGCATTGAATGTTAATAAAGTAGATCCAAAAGTATATGCTGCACAGTTTGATAGTATTTCATTGTGTTTATCTAAGGGATTAGGAGCACCTGTGGGTTCGTTATTACTTGGTACAAAAGAATTTATTCAAAAAGCGCGTAGAGTTCGTAAAGTGATGGGTGGCGGGATGCGACAAGCTGGAATTATAGCTGCAGGAGGATTATTTGCAATGAAAAACAATGTGGAAAGAATAAAACTGGATCATACACGCGCTCAAGTAATCGGTGAAACGCTTCAAAAACAAACATGGGTTTCAGAGGTTTTTCCAGTTGAAACAAACATTGTTGTTTTTTGCTTAGAAAACAACGAAGTTAAAGAAAGTGTAATTAAAGGTTTAAAAGATAATAATATTTTGGTTTCTTCTTTCGGAGATGGTATGATACGCATAGTAGTTCATTTAGATATTTCAGAGGAAGATGTTATTCAAACAAATAAAATTCTTCAATCGTTAGAGTTAATCTGAATATTTTAACACAATGTCACCAAGAATTCACAAAGTTCACCAAGAAAGTAACTTTGACACCAAATAAAATCTTTGAGAATCTTTGTGTCAAATGAAGTTAATCTTTGTGTTTCTCTGTGCCTTTGAGTACTTAGTGTTAAATCGGATACTCAATTTTAACACAATGTCACCAAGAAGTCACAAAGTAAAATTTGGACAACCTTTTTGCTAATTTGTTAGATTGTTTATGCGACCAATCATACAACTTGCATAGCTTTTAAGTTGCAACAACAAGCCATTTTCTTCCGTAGCTTCTGGATAACCTAAATGATGAAGTTTGTCTGTTATCAGTTTACGTTCTACATTTTCATTGTAAACCACCTCAACACTACCTGTATCATTATCTACTTTTACTAAAGAAACCCCTGCAATTTCAGACAACTCTTTTGTGATTGTCGAAGCACAACCACCACATTTTAAATTCGCGATATAAATCGTTTCAGTTTTCATACTCTTTCATTTTTATATTTCAAATCTTCTCCCTTCACTCGTTCCTCTTCTCCCGTCACTAAGTTTACCCTGAGCTTGTCGAAGGGTCACTCTGCACTCGTCGGTCCCTGAGGTTCTCGAAGGGCTGACCTAACACAGCACCAACAACGGTACCTTACTTTCTAGTGCAATTTCTTTTGTTTTACTTTTATGAATAATATTTTGAAAAAAATTATAGGAATGCGGAATCATAGCAATAATGGAAGCCTCGTTTTCATTTGCAAACTCCATAATTCCTTGGGTTACGTCTTCGCAAGTCGCTATGCTATTCGTGTGTTTTACATGGTGAAAATTCTTTTCAGTTTTCCAAACTTGTAATTCTTCTATGTAAGCAGCAATAGGTTCTTTCGCTTCGATGGCATGAAACATTAATACTTTTGCATCGAATGAATTGGCAATATCGAATAGGGGTGCTAGTACATGTTTATTGGAGATTCCTTCATAATCAGTAGCAAATACAATTTTGTCGATGTCTTGATAGGAATATCCGGATGGTATTGCAAGTACAGGTTTGTCAGTTTTTTTAATTACAGAGTAAGTTATACTTCCTAAAAATAATTTCCCAAGTCCAGTTGCACCTTGTGTACCCATGATTATCAAATCACAGTTTAAGTGTTTCGCTGTTTCTACTATTTCATCTGCGGCAAAACCGATTCGAAGTTCAATGCTATAGTTTAATTTTTCTTCGTCTATGTTTTCTTCCTTAAATAGTAGGTTCAAATTTGTTGTGACATAACTCAATTGCTCCTTCTCATCTTGAAAGACAATTGGGTCGTAAAATTCTAAAGAAGTATCAGGTAAGTCCAGCATAGGATGGGTTGCGTGTAAGAATACTAATTCTGCCGGAAACTGCTTACAGAAGTTAAGTGCATAACGAATAGCATTGTCTGCATTCTTAGATAAATCAGTAGGGACTAATATCTTTTTCATAATTAAATCATTTTCTACAAAGTTCAGTAAACTATTTATGCTAGATTGTGATTGCAATCAGATGGAATAATGATAAATATCAGTAATACGCTATCTTCATGCTTCATCTATTCTATCATTTCTTTTGCCTTTAGTCTAATGTCTAATGTCTTTTGTCTTTTGTCTAATGTCTATTGTCTATTGTCTAATGTCTTTTGTCTAATGTCTTTTGTCTTTTGTCTAATGTCTATTGTCTATTGTCTAATGTCTTTTGTCTAATGTCTATTGTCTTTTGTCTAATGTCTTTTGTCTAATGTCTAATGTCTTTTGTCTAATGTCTTTTGTCTAATGTCTAATGTCTTTTGTCTAATGTCTATTGTCTTCTGTCTAAAAAAACAACTTAAGTCATAGTTTTTTACATTTCGACTACCTATATTTGCCTTACTTATAATCATTCTAAATAATGAAGGTAATAATTGCAGATAGTAATGAGTTAATTCGAGTTGGGATCCGAACGATTTTGAATACCGATGATACGCTTGAAATTGTTGGAGAGGCAAGAAACAGTGAGGAGTTATTAAGTGAAATTCAACACTTTGGGGCGGATATTATTCTGATTGATTATACATCTCCGGGTTTTACTATCGATATAATTCCAACCGTTCTGCAAGGGTATCCTTCAGCTAAATTTGTGGCTATAACACCAGAGCAAAGTGCTCAAACGTTAGTAGATGCATTGCGTTGTGGGGTGAAAAGTTATGTGAAGAAAGATTGTGATGTTTCTGAAATAATTAATTCTATCAAAGAAACAGAACAAGGTAACAAATTCTTTTGTGGTCAGATTTTAGAAACCATTCAACGTGCAAACATTAATGTAGAAGATATTGACTTTGAGTCATTTTCGTGTGAGCCAGTTTTGTTGTCGGAACGTGAAAATGAAATTATCAAATACATTGCTGAAGGACAAACAAACACCCAAATCGCGGATCTTTTATTTTTAAGCACACACACTATCAATACACATCGTAAAAACATCATGGCAAAATTAGGTGTGAAAAATACCGCCGGAATTGTGATGTATGCTGTAAAAACTGGAATTGTCAGCCCAAATAAGTTTTTGTTTGCTGGAGAAGCTTAATAGGTTTTAATATACTAGAAAAGAGTAATTAATTTAATTTGATAATCAGTGTTTTATGATTTAAATTATCAAAACTTGCAAATTTTACAAGTTTTGATAATTTATCAATATCTTTGCGTTATGAATACGTATACACTTCGCAAAGAATATCTCTCTAAATTAAATGCATATAAAGATCAAGACTTAATTAAGGTCGTGAGTGGACTTCGTCGTTCAGGGAAAAGCACATTATTAGAAATTTTTCGTGAACAACTAAAATCGCAAGGTATTTCAAACGAACAAATTCAATTTTACAATTTTGAATTACCTGAAAATTATTTGGATAAATCTTGGTCAGACATTTACTTTGAAATAAAAAGTAAGCTTAAGAAAGATCAACCTAATTATATTTTTTTAGACGAGGTTCAAAATATTTCACAATTTGAAAAATTAGTCGATGGACTATTTGTTAGTGAAAATACTGATGTGTACATTACAGGTTCAAATGCGTTTTTGTTAAGTAGTGAATTAGCTACACTCTTGAGTGGAAGGTATATAGAAATCTCTATCTTACCGTTTTCATTCAAAGAATATTTAACAGCAAGAAAGATTGATACCGATAATAAATATCTAAACTTTGAAGTTTTATTTTTCGATTATGTGAACGAAACTTCACTACCAAAAGGTGTGGAATTACGTGAAAGAGGTTTCGATAAAATCATTGAATATTTAGAGGCGATATACACAACTATTGTTGAAAAGGATATTACACAACGTCATCAAATAAATGATAAACGTGCTTTTTCTAATATGGCAAAATTTGTTGCAAATAATATCGGAAGTCCTCTATCGCCAAGTAATATTTCATCCGTGTTAAAATCAGACGGACAATCTATCCATCATGCTACTGTTGAGAAATATTTAGATTATTTAGTAGCAAGCTTTGTTTTTTATAAAGTTCATCGGTTTGATTTAAAGGGTAAAAAACAATTGGCAACACAAGAAAAATATTATTTAGTGGATACTGGATTAATGAATTTGTTGCTTGGAAAAGAACGTACTACCGACAGAGGGCATATACTTGAAAATATTGTGTTTTTAGAATTATTGCGTAGAGGAAATAAAATTTGGACAGGCACGTCCCGTAATTCAGAAGTTGATTTTGTATGTAAAACTCCAACAGGTGATATAGAATACTATCAAGTTGCTTGGCAATTGAGCTCAGAAACTACCATACAGCGTGAATTTTCTGCTTTGGAGAAAATCAATGACAATTATCCGAAATTTTTGTTAACGACTGATTCGTTTACACAAGAACGTAATGGAATCAAACATAAAAATGTATTTCTTTGGTTGTTGGAAATCAGTGTTTTATGATTTAAATTATCAAAACTTGCAAATTTTACAAGTTTTGATAATTTATAAATTACGCAACAAGACTTTTCGATAGATGATTGTCACCAAAATACTGTAAACAGTTGTGAACATCATGGAGAATAACAGCGTGAAAATTCCAATAAATTTGGCACTTATATTCT
>Ga0172373_10003398_pt1 | contig 23313 bp, 19 predicted proteins | sample Lak10m_2_FD_114546 | JGI IMG/M metagenome (GOLD analysis project Ga0172373, IMG submission 114546) | Freshwater microbial communities from Kabuno Bay, South-Kivu, Congo - kab_092012_10m | ecosystem: Environmental > Aquatic > Freshwater > Lake | place: Democratic Republic of the Congo...
GTAAAAGTCTAAACACCTTAGACTGCGAGAACCAATGTTTGTGGGCTAGGACATTAGCCCGATGGCTGAGTCGTTGTAAGTCACTATTGACGAGCGCATACGACGTTTGAAGCCAGAAGCCCCTACGTTTACGTGCGGGGAGTATGTCACAGGATGATACGAGTAAACCCTAGTGAAGTTCTATGCTTCATAAGGCGCTAAATGTCATCTGTTTTGCACACCGGCTTGACTGTGCTGTGTTAGGGACTTAACACAAGCAAACTCAAACTGTTGTCCCCTACATTCTGAAACAAAATCGAGCGTCCATCCGGCGAAACCGACCAGTCGCCATTCACAACCGTAAAGGGTTGCGTGTCGGGATCGGTCAGCGGGCGGTTCTCCCCGGTGGAAAAGTGGTAGTACATCAGGTTTTGTAACGCTTGATCGGGCTGGAAGGGGAGGTAGTACAGGCTGTTTGAGTCGCGCCAGCGCCAGCCCCCAAACCATGTTAGGCGTTCCGGTTGGGCATTCGGTTGCGTGAGTAGCGTATAGACCGCGTTCGCCGCAGGGTCATTCTGGAAGGTCTGGTAAAACAACAGTCGTCCGCCGCCGGGGGCGATGCTCAATCCACGCAGGCGATCCCATGCTCCCAGCACGAAAGATGTGTTGTCGGATGTGTTGTAGACGGATAAGGTGGTCAGGGTGCGCTCGCTGGTGGCGATTAGCAGGCGTGTGCCGTCCAGCCATGCAGCAGAAGCGCGGGGCTGGCTGAGAATCGTCCGCGCATTATCCCCTTTCAGGCCGCTTACCCACACTTCCACAAGCGGCGGCGTGGCACCGGGGACGAATGTGCCATATTGTGCCAGCCACAGGAGTTGTTGATTGTCGGGGCTGATGGCAGGTGTAAACCCACCCGTGTTCAACAGCCATTCACTCCCATCGGCCATGCTGCGGATGCGTGTTCCTTCTGTACTCAGGCGGTAAGTATAAGTGCCATCTGGAGAAGCAAAAACAGGTGGCGCAGGTTCAATCAGGCCGGATAACCCGCCAACTTCCACATCCCACTCAAAAATTGCGGCGGGTTGTTCTTCTGCCCCATCAATCACATAAAAATGGTTGGAATCGGAAGCATGCCACCAGAAGTTCGCACAGCAGTCCGCATAGCCGAGTGAGCGTACTTCAGCGCGGGCATCGGCGGGCAAGGAGCCGAGGTCACGGGCGGGCAGGGCGCTGACGGGCTGGCGCTGGTCGTTGGCGGGCGGCCAGCTTTGTGCATAAGCGTTCAGCCGTGCGCCGCCGAAGGCCACCGGGGGCTGGTCTTCCAAACGCATCCAGCGGCGTGCATGGGTCAAATCTTGCTGGAACAGATTGCTGTTGAAGGGGCCGATGGCGGTCAGCACATCCCACTGTGCGTCAATATAGTCAAGCGGGTTGTAGGCGGTGCGGTAGTCCAGTGAGCGCACTTCGAGATGCAAATGCGGACGCGAATCGCAGGTGACATCGGGGTCGCCAGAATAGCCGACAAGCTGACCGCGCTGCACCAATTGATATTGCTGTAGCGGCGGTTTTTCCAGCAAATGACCATAGAGCGTGGTGACGCCGGCCTGCGGGTGGCGCAGGATGAGATTGTGCGGCCCCGCGCCAAAAGCGAGATTATCCACATAAATGACTTCGCCATCGGCTACGGCCACCAGCGGCGTGCCACAGGGCATACTGATATCAATCCCAAAATGCAGTCCTTGACCGGCACTGTACCATGCCGTGCCGAAGTTGAACGCGCCAACCGTATTGCCATAAGGTTGCCCGAACAACCATGTGGAAGGCCCCGCAGGCATAGTCAGCGGCATTCTTAGCGGTTTTGTGCTGTCTTGCGCGTGAATGGGCTGTGCCGCGATGAACGCCAGCATTGCTGCCACTAACCAGCGAAATGCGCTTTGAATGACCATCCTGTTTTTCCTCTTGCTTGCCTGACCAGACTATTGAGAAGCGTTGCTGACAAGTAATCTTACATGCTAAATCTTAAAAGATGGCTCTGATTGATTCGGGTTTTTTGAATACCTTCTGAACAAGTTGCTGTTAAAGTAGCAAATATCGAATGAGGAGGCATACGAACGATGGAAACCCAGAACGATGATTTGCCTGTGGGCCGCATACTCAGCCGCCGCGAGATTCTCAAGCTGATCGGCGGTGGGCGCGGGTGATGGCGGCTATGGGTGGCTCGCCGCCGTCAAACGGCGCATAGGCATAGGCTGGAGCGTGAAAAAGGCCGATGCGTCACCGCGTCGGCCTTTTATGATGTTCCCTTCGCCATGACACGCAGCTATAGGCGGCGTTTGGCCTCGTACTGCACCATTGTGATGATGCCCATCAACCCCTGCCCTTTGCCCATCGAGATTTCGCGCCCGAACAGGCTGAACACGATGCTGGTTTCCAGCGCCGCCACCTGTTCCAGCGGTGCGTCGGAGCAGGTTTCACCGAGGACGACGCTCATCGCTTTGGCGGAAAGCCCCTGCGGATTCAACACATCGAAGCTGAAGTGCAGCGTGCCATCCGCGTTCGGTTGCGCCCAGACGAACGCATCCGACTCGCAGGCCGGGACGCGGTGCGCCTCGTCATAGGGCGGCGTGGCAACGTCCGGCGGCACTTTCACCGAGGCGAAACGGTCAGCGATTTCGATCAGGTATTCGATGCGCTCGTTGCGGTCGGTGATATAAGAGAAGTCATCCAGAACCGCCAGCAGTTTTTCGGGATAATCAGCCATGATTATTTCTCAATCGGCACGCCGACCGAATTGCCCCATTCCGTCCATGAGCCGTCGTAGTTGCGCACCTTCGAGTAGCCGAGCAGGTGCGTCAGCACGAACCATGTGTGGCTGCTGCGCTCCCCGATGCGGCAGTAAGCGATGATGTCATCACCCGCTTTCAGCCCCTGTTCCTGCTCATAAATGGCGCGTAGCTGTTCAGCAGATTTGAACGTGCCATCTTCGGGATTGGCCGCCCGCGCCCACGGTACGCTTTTCGCGCCGGGGATATGCCCGCCGCGCAGCGCACCTTCCTGCGGGTAGTTCGCCATGTGCAGCAGTTTGCCGCTGAACTCGTCCGGGCTGCGCACGTCCACCAGCGGCAGGTTGGCCTCCACATGCTGAAGCACCTGATCGCGGAAGGCACGCACCCGCCCGTCGTCTCGCGCCGGGGCGGTGTAGGCGGTGGCGGCATAGGCTGGCACTTCGCGGGTGAGGGGGCGGTTCTCTTTTTCCCACTTCAAGCGCCCGCCGTCCACCACTTTGGCGTTGCTGTGACCGAACAGTTGGAACACCCAGAAGGCATAGCACGCCCACCAGTTGTTCTTGTCGCCATAAAAGACCACCGTCATGTCGTTGGTCACACCGATGCGGCTCATCAGCGCCTCGAAGCCAGCTTTGTTCAGGTAATCGCGGCGCAGCGGGTCGTTCAGGTCGGTTGTCCAGTCCACCTGTACCGCGCCGGGAATGTGACCGCTGGGGTAGAGCAGCGGGTCTTCGTTGGATTCGATGATGCGAATCGCCGGATCGTTCAGATGCGCCGCCACCCAGTCCGTCGAAACAAGTGCATCGGCGTTGGCATAGCCGCGTTGGGAAATATCGCTCATTGGTGTTCTCCTGACCACTCAATTGAAAAGATGTTGGTAATCAATATACCTGTTTTTGGGATAGGGTGGCAGTCCAGAACGGTTGACCCGCGTCGTTCGGTCTGCAATACTCATCAACATCTCACCTGAAGGCCGTTGCGAGGCTTGCACCATGTCTGAAACCAAACCCCTTGCGGATCGCGTTCGTCCCGCTTCATTGGAAGGCTTCATCGGGCAGAAGCATCTGGTCGGCTCTGGCAAACCGCTGGCGGTGGCGATTCAGCAGAACCGCATCTATTCGATGATCTTCTGGGGGCCGCCGGGGGTGGGCAAGACCACGCTGGCGCGGATTATCGCCACCCAGACCGATCGCCCGTATTTCGAGCTATCGGCGGTGTCGGCGGGCAAAGCCGAGATTCGCGCTATTGTGGAACAGGTGCGGGCTGCCGGGCAGCGCGATCTGTTCAGCGGCGATAGCAAGCCGCAGGGGGGTAGCGCCGTCCTGTTTCTGGATGAAATTCACCGCTTCAACAAGGCGCAGCAGGACTTTTTGCTGCCGTATGTCGAGGACGGAACGCTGATTCTGATCGGCGCGACCACCGAGAACCCCAGTTTTGAGGTCAACTCGGCGCTGCTCTCGCGCTGCCGCGTGTTCGTCCTCGAACCGCTGTCGGCGGACGACATCCGCCCGATTGTGCAGCAGGGCGCGGCGGCGCTGGACGTGAGCCTGTCGCCCGAAGCAGTGGATTTCCTCGCGGAGTTCGCGGGCGGCGATGGTCGGCAGGCGCTCAACCTGCTAGAAGTGACGGCGGGCTTGTACGGCGGCGAGAATAAGATGGTCACGGTGGAGTCGCTCAAGACCGCGCTCCAGTCCAAGTTCCTGCGCTACGACAAGGCCGCCGATGAGCATTACAACACCATCAGCGCCTTCATCAAGAGTATGCGTGCCAGCAACGTAGACGCGGCGCTGTACTATCTGGCGCGGATGGTGGCGGCGGGCGAAGACCCGCTGTTCATTGCGCGGCGGCTGGTGATCTTCGCCAGTGAGGATATTGGCATGGCGCAGCCGACGGCGCTGGTGGTGGCAAACGAGGTGTTCCGTGCGGTAGAAACCGTCGGCCTGCCGGAATGCCAGTTCAGTCTGGCGCACGGCACGGCGTATATGGCGCTCTCGCCCAAAGACCGCACCGCCGGCGATGCCTTCTTTGCCGCGCTGGAGGATGTCAACCGCACCGGCACGTTGCCCATCCCGCTACAACTGCGCAACGCGCCCACCAAACTGATGAAAGAACTGGGTTACGGCAAGGGCTACGAGATGTATACCACCGATGATTTGCTGCCCGAAGACCTGAAAGGCCGTAAGTACTATCAAAAATGAGAGCAATCCCTGCCGCTTCGGTCTATAATAAGTAGACAACGTGTTTAGAAACGTGCGGTTGACGGTCAAGATCGTTCATCCTGTTCTGGCAACAGGCAGGGTTTTGAAGGAAGTTCCAAAATGACCGAGTGTTTTGATTTTGTGGTCATTGGTTCTGGTTTTGGCGGCAGCGTGTCGGCCTTGCGGCTGACGGAAAAAGGCTATCGCGTGCTGGTGCTGGAACGCGGCAAGCGTTACCACGATGAGGATTTCCCCCGTACTAACTGGAATCTGCGAAAGTATTTGTGGTATCCGCAGTTGCGCTGCTTCGGCATTCAACAAATCACCCTGCTGAACAACGCGATGGTGATGCACGGCAGCGGCGTGGGCGGCGGCAGTCTGGTGTATGCCAATGTGCTGATGGAGCCGGAAGATAAGCTGTACGACCTCCCCGGCTGGAAAAGGTTGGGCGTGGATTGGCGTGCTGCGCTGCGTCCGCATTTCGATACCGCCAAGCGCATGCTCGGCGTTACGCCGCACCCGCACCTCACGCCTGCCGATCGCGTCCTCAAAGCGATGGCGGAGGAACGCGGCATGGGGCATACCTTCCGTCCTGCCAACGTGGCGGTGTATTTTGGCGAGGCGGGCAAAACCGTCCCCGATCCGTATTTTGGTGGCGATGGGCCAGACCGCGCTGGTTGCCAGTCCTGCGGCGGGTGCATGGTCGGCTGCCGGCACAATGCCAAGAACACGCTGGTGAAGAACTACCTGTATTTTGCCGAGAAATGGGGCGCAGAAGTGCGTGCCGAGTCTGAAGCGATGGAGATTCGCCCGCTGCCCGCAGATGAGCCGGACGGGGCGCGTTACGAGATTGTGTACCGGCGCTCCACCGCGCTGCCGGGGCAGGGCAGCACGCGCATTGTGCGGGCGCGGAACGTGGTTGTTTCGGCACATGTGCTAGGGACGCTGCGGTTGCTGTTCCGCTGCCGTGACGAGGTGCAGACGTTGCCGAATCTTTCGCAGGCGATGGGGACGATGGTGCGTACCAACAGCGAAACCATCCCCGGCACGACCAGCCGTAGCCACGACACCGATTATTCGACGGGCGCGGCCATTACCTCGGTCATCGGGCTGGACGAGAATACTTTTGTGGAGCCGGTGCGCTATCAGGCCGGATCAGGCTTCATCCGAATGCTGGCGATCCCCATGATTAAGGCGGGCGAACACCCGCTGGAACGGCTGCTCAAGACGATCTGGCACGGCCTGACGCACCCGTTGGATTTCATGTATGTCAAGTTCTTCGGCAACTGGTCGAAGTATTCCACCATTCTGCTCATCATGCAGACGGTGGACAGCACTATGCGGATTCGCGCAGGGCGCAACTTCTTTACCCTGTTCCGGCGGGCGCTGGTTTCCGAACTCGATCCGGGGCAGAAGATTTCGCCGCCGATGGAGCTTTCGCAGGGACTCACGCGGGACTTCGCGGCGCGTACCAACGGCATCCCGCAAGATTCCATTCCCGAAACCTTGCTCAAAATTCCTTCCACCGCGCATCTGCTGGGCGGTTGCCCGATGGGATTGAGCGAGGCCGATGGTGTGGTGAACGCAAAAGGTGAGGTGTTCAACTATCCGGGACTGTACATTGCCGATGGTTCGATCATGCCGGGTAATCCGGGCATCAACCCCAGCCTGACGATCACCGCGTTAGCCGAACATGTCATGAGTTATATCCCGCCGAAAGCGGGCGCAGATGCACAAAAACCAATTCGTTTTGAGGGAGAGGTTGTGCAAAACATCCAAATGACAGCAAGTTAATGTCTTTTACAATGTAAATGCCCTACAAAGATGGTTAAAATGTAGGCATGAATACGGTCATTCGCTCATTCGGGAGGAGTCCTTTAAGGTACATCTATGGCTAACAATGTGTTGTCGAACCTGCACTACAGCTACATGGATAAAATCCGTCACTGGCACAGCGAGTCCGAACGCTATACGGGCGGGGATGCGCTGTACACCGCGATTGAGAACGGTTGGGCGATAGGCGAAGTGGTCGGGTTTGAAGAATTTGAAGGGACTGGCATGAAAGCAGTCGCCGTGTACTATTTTGAACTTTCGCGGGGAAGTGAGCGCCTGACGATGCCGGTACTCAATAACCCGTTTGTGCGTCGTCTCATCAAAGAATCGGGCGTGAAACCCGTCCCGATGCCGAAAGTGGTCAAAACCGATCAGCGCACGGCGTAGGCTGTGCTTTTACAACTGTGACCGGACGGGCGCGAGCGATTGCGCCCGTTTTTATTTCGCCCCCCACGCTGCGCACACGGCGGCGGCGCGGCGCACTGTCTCGGCGTGTATATCCACGATGTCGCTCACCTCGCGGGCATAGCCGCCGGCCATCGTCACCGCGACGGGCAACCGCTGCTGCTAGCACACTTCCAGCACGAAGCGATCCCGCGCTGCCAGCCCCGCCTTGCTCACCTTCAGCCGCCCCAAACGATCGCCGCTGAACGGGTCGGCTCCGGCGAGGTAAATGGCAAAGTCGGCATGTGCCAGCGCCAGCGCCCGTTGCACGCCTTCTTCCAGCATATCCAGATACACCTGATCTTCGGTGTGGTCGTCCAATTCCACATCCAGATCGCTCTGCTGCTTGTGGAACGGGAAGTTCTTTGCTCCATGAATCGAAAAGGTGAAAATGGTCGGGTCAGCCGCCAGTATCGAGGCGGTTCCGTCCCCCTGATGCACATCACAATCGAGGATGACCACGCGCCGCGCCCGCCCTTCGGCTTGCATGGTACGGGCGGCTATCGCGCTGTCGTTGAACACACAGTAGCCTGCGCCGTGATCGCGGGCGGCGTGATGTGTGCCGCCGGCCAGATTGACCGCCACCCCGTCTGTGAGCGCAGCGCGACAGGCTGCGATGGTCGCGCCGGACGAGCGCCGCGAACGTTCGACCATGCCTTCCGACCACGGGAAGCCGATACGTCGGATTTCCTGCCGCGTCAACTGACCGGCTACCACGCGCTGTACATAGTCGGCATCATGGGCGCGTAGCAGTTCCTCATCGCTGGCGGCGGCAGGTACTTGCAAATCTTCAGCGGCGATGATGCCCTCGCGCACGATGCGTTCACGCAGCAGCGCGTATTTGCTCATCGGGAAGCGGTGGTCGGGCGGTAGGGGCAGAACAAAGTGGTCAGTGTAGAAGGCTTGCATACGGCTCCAGAATGGTGCGGTCGTGCAAAATATACGAATCAGGTGCGATCATAATTGCTATTAGGCTGGTGGATAAACGATATTTTGCGAAAGTTTTTGGTCGGTTTGGACAATATTTTTAGATACATTCGTGCGAAAATACTGTATAGTGAAATGAAAGGTGATTCTTCATACTTATTGGGTACGTGGCTTGTCGCTGGTCTTCGCTGCTAAAGATACCGGTCATAGCAGAAGTAGAAAAGGGCAGGGATCATGACACAAATAGAACTCCTTTTGTTGGACGAATCAGATGACTACCGTCACTGGCACTCCGGTTCAGAACAGATCACAGGAGGCGACAGCCTCGCCACACTTTTAGCACACGGTTGGCAAATCAGGCCTCTGGTATTTGAAGACGTTTTTTACTGCTCCGGTTTGCGCCCTGTTCACATCTACCATTTTGAGTTGACCCAAGATGACGAAACGGTTGCCATGAGTGTTCAGGGCAACCCGTATGTCGAACGGGTGATCGCCAGCAACGGGCTGCGCGTGGTACAGGTAGACCGCGCCCGTGCGCCGCGTATTGCCCTGAACCGGATGTTGAAACAGGCCGCGCTGGAGGGACAGAATCCCAGCGAACGCGAAACGACTGAAACCGAAGTGGTGCCCGTGCGCGTCCGCGCCTATTAGGTTGGCGGCACGAACGTAATCACATCCAACCCGAAGGGTAAGTGGGGGAACGTCCCCGGCACGGCCAGCGAAAATGAATCGAAGTTGGTCACGTACAGGCGCGTCCCATCTGGCGTGGTGTCTACATCGCTTGCGCCGCGAAACAAGCCGGCGATATACGTCAGCTGCCCATCGGCGACGCGCACGATCCCGTTTTGTTCCAGCGCTGCCACGTAGATTGTTCCATCCGGCAGTACGGTGACACCATCAAATCCCGGCGCATCCGGCCTGTCGCCATGCTGGTACAGCAGGGTGCTGCTCTGGTCTGCCAGCGCCACGCTGTAGACCGTGTTGGCGAGGCCATCGGTGATGATGAGCGCCTGCCGTCCTGCATCATAAGCGAGTCCGGTAGGTTCATAACTTTTCACGCCGTCCAGTGCGGGCGGCGTCCACCACGCTTCGCCTGTGCCATCCGGTGCGAAACGCCACACTTCATCGCGCCCCCGATCGGTCACATACACATTGTTGCTGCCGTCCACCGCCACATCATCTGCCGCGATGAACCCGCGTTCATCGGGGATGGTGGCGAACGGGCTGATCGTGCCATCTGCGGTTATGCGCTGAATCTGCCCGCCGCTGGTGCGCGGGTCGGCATCTTTTTGATCCACGATGTACAGGCTGCCATCTGCGCCAAAACTCAGACCGGCCACCGAACCCATCGCTTCGGCGGAACCCGGTACTTCGGCAGGTTGACCGTCCGCGCCGATCACCCACAGCGTCCCCGTTTTGTAGCTGCCGGTGTAGACGCGCCCATCCGGGGCGACGGCAACGGCGGCGGGGAAAGCATCTGCTCCCGGCAGGACGGCAAATTCAGCGACGGTGATGGTATCGGTGAGGGCGACGGCTGTCCCGCGTGGTTCGGCGTTAATCGAGCCGACGACCAGAAAGACCGTCACGCCGATCAGCAGCGCCAGAATGCCGCCGAAAATCAGGATGAAAATAACGAGTCGCTGACCGCGTGGGAGGCGTTGAATGTTTTGCAGCATACGATAATCCCCGTACTAGGTAGACACACAACCGGAAGGCGTTCAGCCCGTGCCGAGCGCCCACCGGATAAAGAACACCAGACCGAGGCAGACCGCCCACGCGCCATACCCCGCCGCGATCATCGGCACCAGATGCCAGCCCGCCCGCGCCGCCAGCCAGACCACCAGCAGAAAAGCCAGCGTGGGCAGGATGTTGATGAACAACGAACGGGTGAAGGTTTCGATGGTGGCCGGTGTGCTGTCTGCCGAGACGACCCACAGCGCCAGCGGGATGTTGATGGGCATGGTAGCAAGGATAGAGGCCAGCGTTTTGGAGGTTTCGCGCAGGATGGACACCAGAATGATGATGCTGATGGAGATGAGAACCGGCAGAACCCGTGACCAGACAATTTCCATGAGGATAACTCAGACTTTCGCCAGCTGAAAAAGTACCGCCGCTATTGAGTGTATTCGGATTTTGGGCAGTCACCCTCATCTCCCGTCCCCTTTCTCCCTCAGGGCGAAGGGGAGCAAGAGGGTTACACGATTCTTAAGTCCCTCTCCCTCAGGGAGAGGGATAAAGGGTGAGGGCTTTGAACATCTGCCCCACCCCCCATTTCCGAATGTACCGCTGCTATTCTACGTCCGCCCCGCCCGGAAAACCACGCGCAGGCTCATTCGTAGCGCAGGATTTGCGTCACCCGTTCGCTGGTGGCGACCCGTGCGCTGAGTAGCGTGGCGACCCACGCGATCACCACCGAGGCGATCAGCAGGCCGACGGTCAGCAGACGGGCATCATTGGGGATGGGGATGGCTGAACCTGCCCCTAGCAGCGTCATGATCGAGACGCCGAGGGCGCTCACGCCGATTCCCATCAGCCCGCCTAGCAGCCCGATCACCGTGTTCTCCAGCAGCATCACCCACAGCACGCGGCGGCGCTTCAGGCCGAGCGCCTTCAGAATGCCGATTTGCCGCCGCCGTTCCAGCACCGTGAGCGAAACGGTGTTCGCCATGATGACCGCCGCCGCCAGCAGTGAGAGCAGCCCGACCACAATCGGCACCGCGCTCAACTGATCCACCAGCCGCTTGAGCAGCCCGTCGAGGAACGAGACATCCAGCGCGAACACCAGCGGCATCGCCGACATATTGGTAAGAAACTGGTTGATCTTGTCCGGTTCGACCTGCACGATGTTAATCAGGTAGTTCTGCGTGATTCCGGGAACGTCCGGGGGCAGGAACGCGCCCGCGATATTCGGCGTGAGTCCGTTGGCGCTGCCCACGATGCCGACCACTTCAAATACCATGTTTTGCCCTTGCACCCGCATCGCCACTTTGGAACCCACCGAGACGCCGATGCTTTCGAGGCTGTCGAATCCGTTCATCAACGAACCGAGTGCGGTTTGTTCGGACATCACGATCACGTTTTTGCCGCGATCTTCGGGCAGCAAATCGCGTCCGGCGATCAGTGGGCCGCTGGTGAGCGCCGGATTGTCGGTGTCGCGGGTCATCAGCGACAGCGGGAACTGTCGCACGCCGTTGTCCAACTGCACGGGTGCGCCGTTCACGCCAGTGATTCGTCCGGCGTTCATGTTGAAGATGGTACGGTACTGCACGCCTTCTTGCTGCGACAAGACGACATCGAGGAACGGTTGGGCAGTTCCACGCGGCAGCAGCGGCACGATCATCACGTTGCCGCCTAATGTCTGCGCGAACTGAATGCGCACAATTTCGCGTGCGCCCATCCCGAAGTAGCTAATGCTGCTCAGGGCGAACATACCGGCTGTCAGTGCCAGCAGGGTTGTGGCGGTGCGAATGCGGCGGGTGGACAGGTTGCGCAGCGCGAGGTGCAAATCCACCGCGCCGAAGGTGGGCATGTGACCGACCAGCCACACCACCACCCACATTACGCCCGTGAGCGCCGCGAGGATGAGCAGCACCAGCGCCACCAGTACGATGCCGAGCGCATACGGGTTGGGCTGGTACTGGCTGCCTATGAACGACATCTCGCCCACAATCGGGCTGATGATCTGCCCGGACACCAGCCCCAACACCACCACAATGACCGACAGCGCAATGAGGGACTGCACTACGCCGGCACGCGGCAGGTGCGTTTCGTTCGGGCGCAGCACAATCGCCGGACGCACTTTGGTCGCCATCAGCACCGGCAGCACGCCGAATACTAGCGTCACGATCATCCCCAGTGTGACGCCGTAGAACAACGCCTCTGGATGCACACGCAGCGGTAGCCGCTGCTGCAAGAAGGCCTCACCGTAGGTATTCACCACGCCGCTGAGAAGCAGCCCTGCCACGATGCCGGCGGCGCTGCCCAGTAGCCCCAGTAGAAAGGCTTCGCTGATGAACAGCGCGGCGACCTGTCGCCCCTTCAGGCCGAAAGTTTTGAGCGCGGCGATTTCCATCGAACGGCGGCCTACCAGCACCAGCATGGTGTTCATGATGCCCACCCCGCCGATGAGCAGCGCCCCTAGTCCCATCGTGACGATGAAGCGCCCGATCATGTCCGCGATCAGTGCGTTGCGGCTGAGTAGCCAGGGCGTCGCGTTGATGTCACGCACGCGGACAATGCCCATAATCTCGTTGGCGGCGGCTTCGATTTCCTCGCCGGGGGTGCCGTCCGGCAGCACAATGCCGATAGTGTTGGGGTTGGTGTTCAGTCCCAGTACGTCGGCCTGCGAACGGTCAAAATAGGCAAAGCCAAAGAAGGCTGCGAACACGTTGTTGATGCTGGCTTCGGTTTCGGTGGGGATGATGCCCACCACTGTGAACAATTCGGCGGTGCCGCTGATATGCACGCTATCGCCAATCACAAGATGCTGGTCGCCCGCCAGATTGCGGCTGATGACGACTTCTTGCCCGCCTGTGAATAGGTCGCTCAGGGGGGTGTTCGGCGGGTCGAGCGCGATAATCGGGGCGCTCTGGTCGAAGGTGGCGGGGTCAATCAGGAAGGAACTGGTGAACTGCGGACGGTTGGAGGCTTCCTGTCCGGCAGGTGTGATCTGGATATTGCTGGCAACCGCGTATGTGCTGATCGTCGCGTTCCGGTTGGTTGCCCACTGACGGACGGCTTCAACCTGATAGGGCTGGAAAATGGAAGGTTCGTCGGCACCGCGTTGAAAGGTGATTGAGAAGGGGCCAGCGCCGGAAATGCTGCTGATGTTGATGTCGCCGTGATTGTACTGGCGCAGGTTGCTCAACAGCGAGTCGGTGATGGCGAGGCCCAGACTGCGCAGTGCCACCACCGTCGCCACGCCCGCCGCCACACAAAAGATCGCAAAAGCCGTCCATTGGCCGTTATTGCGGAGATGGGTGGCCGCGTAGCGCAGGTAAAAAGTCAGTCGGGACATACAGGTTTGTTTCACCCCATTCCATTACGGAAGGGGTGATTGTATCACATGCCCCGCGCTTACTCGGTGACGACGCAGGTGTTTCGTAGGGTGCCGATGCCGTCAATGCTAATTTCCACCACGTCCCCGTTCTGGAGGTAGGTCGGCGGTTTCATGCCTTCGCCCACCCCGGACGGCGTGCCGGTCAGCAGCACATCGCCCGGTTCAAGGGTGAACATGCGCGAACAGTAGCTAATCAGCGCCGGTATAGTGAAGATCATATCCTTCGTGTGACCGTCCTGACGCAAATTCCCGCTGACGACCGTTTTGACGCTCAAGGCCTGCGCGTCGGCGATTTCGTCACGGGTGACGATCCAGGGCCCCAGCGGGCAGAACGTATCCAGCCCTTTGCCGCGTGTCCATTGGGCGTCGGTGCGAATCTGGATGTCGCGGGCGCTCACATCGTTGGCGATGGTATAGCCAAAGACGTGTTCCAGCGCGTCTGCTTCGCTCACGTTGCGGGCGCGTTTGCCGATGATGACCGCCAGTTCGCCTTCCCAGTCTACTTGCTGGGCGATGCTGCTGCTCCATGTGATCGGCTGTTCATGACCGGTCAGGGCGCTGGGGAATTTGGCGAAAATGAGGGGCGCTTTGGGGACGTTGCTGCCCGTTTCTTTGGCGTGTTCCTCGTAATTCTTGCCGATGGCGATAATTTTGGAGGGGGTCACGGGCGGCTCGAAGCGGATTTCGTCGAAGCGATAGGAATGTCCGCCGCGCCCCGGCAGCAAGCGCCGCCGGATGAGATACTGCATATTGCCTTCGGTGGTGGTGGTGATAACGCGGTCATTTTCCACAATAACGACCTGCGCCCGATCCCGGATACTTACAGTTGCCAGTTTCATCGTTCCGTCTACCTTATTCTCTGACTGATACGCTAGACCAATAAAAGGGCGTATGCCCTGAACTACCGTTTTTCGAGATGCGCCGCCGCCAGCGCTCCCCAGACCGATTCCGGTTCATCCTGCCACAGGCTGAAATAGGCGCGGCGGGCATTGTCGCGGTCGCCGGTGGCCTCGTAGCTCACGGCCTGCACGTAGCGCCCCGAACTCACCAACGGCGCGGTGGAATGGGTGCTGATGGCTGTATTGATGATCGCCAGCGCCTGCTGCGGGTTGTCCTCTGCCAGCAGCGCATCGAAGGCGGCACGGGGCGTTTCGAGGCGGGTGATGGGCGTAGCGGTGGCTGTAAACGCCGGCGGCGGGCTGATCCGTTCGGCAGTATACACATCATCAGCCAGCGGTGCGAAGGCCCACCATGCATCCGGCGCACTCAGATCAAAATGGATGGCCTGCCGATCCAGATGCCCGACTTCGGTGATGGTGACTTGCGCCTGCACCGTTAGCCCTAGCCGTGCGGCCTGTGCGTCGAGGGATTCATCGCGCCGCAGCGGTTGGTCGGCAAAGACCCGCGCCAGCACCGCGTCCACATCGCACGCGCCCTGCGGGGTGGCATTTTGCAGCGCGGCACACAGGCTGAGGGGCGTGCTGTTGCTCTGGCGAATGCCATCCTGAAAGGCTTTGGCCTGTGCCGCTGCCCACGAGTCCGGCGGTGCCATTTCCGCCAGCAGATTTACCTGCGTTTGTGCGCCGTTGATGTCGCCCTGAAACACCTTGAGCATGGCGATGAGCATCGCCGCCCGCACCGCCGCGATGCTGTCGTTCTGGTCGGCTTGCGGTAGCAATTGCTCGATGAGCGCCTGTGCCGCCGCCGGTGGCATACTCAGCAGCGGTTCGCTGGCATAAAGCTGGCAACCGAGTGTGTTCTGAGGCACGAACTCCGCCAGCGTTTCGGGCGCACGATAGAAATTGCTGCTCCATGTCCATGTCACCGGACGATCCGCTAGGCAGTTCCATGCTGCCGATTCCACGCGATTTTCGCTCACGACCAGCGGTTGGCTTGCGGGCGGCCAGACCAGCGCGTCGTGAAAGTGGATGGTCTGGCCGGGGGCGGCCAGACCTACCGCGCTGCCGTTGCGCCAGCCGTAAATGAACAAATCGGTGTTGATCTCTCCGGTGATGGTTTGGCTGACGGCCAGTTCATCCAAGCCATCGCCGTTCACATCCTGCACCCCCTCGAACCAGACCGCTTCCACATCATCGAGCGGCGCTGCTGGAAAATTGGGCGCGGCGCTGACGAGGTGAATGCGTCCATCTGTGCCGACGGTGGCGATGGTGTAATCGCTGTAGAACAGGGCGGCGCTGTCCTGTGCGCCGACTGGATAGGTGGTGCGGATGACTGCATCCCCCGCGCCCTGTCCATCAAAATTGGCAGGGAGGATGGTGAGCGCGAACCCGTTGGTTTCCAGACTGTTTTGCTGATCGAAGGTCACTTGCATCCGGTTTAGCGCGGTTTCGATGGTCGGGCGCACAACCGGGCGCAAATCGAGCATACCACGCGGGGCATTCAGCATGGCGCTCAACAGGGCTTCACGGGCAGTCGGGTCATGTGGTGCGCCGGGGAAGCGGCGGGCCAGTTCATTTTGCAGCAACCGGATGCCAAGCGCACGGGCTGTATCCCCGTCTTGCAACTGCTGCACTTGATCGAGAATCAGGCCAACGAAGGTGTTTTCGTCCCAGCGCCGCAGCGCGTACTGCTCGAAGGGTGCATCTGGCCTGAACACCGGTCGGAGGGTGGGGACGGGCGTATTGGTCGCCATTGCGGGCATCCCCGGCGCGGCGGGTAAGTCCACTGGCGGCGTGTTGGTGGCAAACAGCGGTGGTGCATCCTGAGCAGTCAGGGGGAACACAATCGCCAGCAGCGCGAACGGTAGCAGTAGAATCAGCGCGATGAGCCGACGCATGAAACACCTCCTGAATAAGCCTAATCATTAAATTCTTTCTGAAAGTGTGCCACAAAAGACGGGCGCTTCCAAGATGCCCTGCTTCGCCCAACCGAGGTACACTGGTTGTATATTTCGGATGAGGGCGGTTTATGCGACTTTTGTTCCCTTTTCTATTAATTGTACTGGCAGCAGTGATTTCTCCGACAGTCGCCCAATCGCCGCCAACGCTGGCGGATTGGTGGGAGGGGCGGGCGGATTGGGTGGTGGATGTGCCGGATGCCGGGTTGCCGGTGGGCGAGAGTGATACGCTCGACCGGGGCGGCGGCGTGTTCTGGGCTTATCTCCACGCCAGTCAGCAATCTGCGGGGGTGGTGGATCAGTGCGGGGAACCCGTTACGTTTCCCGGTTGCCTGACGCTGTGGCAGAGTGCCGATGGCGGACAGAACTTCAGTTTGCCTGCGCCCGTCTGCTTGATGTCGTGCCAGTCTTGCCCGTGCGACGATCAGCGCGACCACATCACCGCCCAGCAGTATCCGCGTGTGGTGTCGGCGGGGGACGAGTATTACATGGCCTACGAGTGGCACGCGCAGATTATGCTGCGCCGGTCTGCCGATGGAATCACATGGTCGGACTGGTCGTATTTGCTCACCCCCGGCGGAACGTGGCCTAGTAGTTACATGCCGTGCAGCGCCACCGAGAAAATCGGCGCACACCCCAACATTCGCGGTCAGGCGGATGATTGCTTGGTGGGGGCGCCGCCGGGGGTGTATGTGGAAGGCGATACGCTGTATGTGTTCGCGGCGGCGGGCAGCGCCCCCGGCCACATGCGCTGTTACAAAGGCGATCGGCACGGTGACCTGGGGGCGCTGCAACCGTGCGCGACTGACCCGTTGTTCAGCGGCGCGGCGGAATATGGCCCGCTGGACGTGACCGAAGGCGCGGCGATTGCCCCCTATTTTGACTTTCGCTACGTCAGCAGCGCCGAAGTGCTGCGGGTGGGCGACCACTACTACATGGCCTATGAAGGTGTTCGTGGGCCGGACGTGCTGGAACGCGGCATGGATACGCAGTTCGGGCTGGGGTTCGCCCGTTCGGCGGGCGCGGCGATTGATGGCGCGTGGGAAAAGTTCCCCGGCAATCCGGTTTTGATGCCCGTCAGCTTTAACTGGGGGATCGGTCATGCCGATTTGCTGGTGGTGGATGGTGTGACGTACCTGTACACCGCCACCTCGCAGGACACACGCGGGCGTTATGTGCTGCGCTGGCGTTCAGCACATTCAACATAACACCCACTTAATATTTTGTGCGTTTTGTCCTTGCCGTTTTGTGCAGGGGCGGTAAACTTGTTAACCGTACTGAGGTTACCCTATGAGGAGGAACCGTATGTTGCGAAAGTTGTTGTTGGTCGTCGTTCTGGTCGTGCTAGGGGCGCTGGTTGTATTGCCCGCTGCTGCGCAGGACGAACTTGTGTTTGGCTTGGTCATGGTCGGCTTTAAGGACGACAAGGGCTGGAGCCAAGCGCATTATGAAGGCGCTGTGTATGCACAGCAGCAGGTGCCCGGTTCAAAGTTGGTCTATGTTGAGAATATCAACGCGGGCAACACCGAAGTTACTTTTGAAGCCGCTGTAGATGAATTGGTGGCGCAGGGCGCTTCCCTGATTATCACTTCGTCGGATGAATTTGAAGAAGATAGCGCGAAGGCCGCCACTGCTTATCCCGATGTCACGTTCGTGAACATTTCGGGGGATGATGCTTATGCCGGTACTGCGCCTGCCAATCTGGGCAACCTGATGGGCGAGATGGAATGGGGCAAGATGATCGCCGGTTGCGCCGCTGCTCTGGCGACCAATTCGGGCAAGGTCAGCTACCTCGGCCCGTTGATTAACGACGAAACCCGCCGCCTCGTCTCCTCGGCCTATCTGGGCGCGAAGTATTGCTACGAGAACTACGCTGGTAAAGACCCCGCCACCCTGAGCTTTGAAGTGAAGTGGATTGGCTTCTGGTTCAATATCCCCGGCGTGACCCTCGACCCGACCGAAGTGGTGAATAGCTTCATCGCCGGTGGTTCGGATGTCGTCATTTCTGGCATTGACACCACCGAAGCGATTGTGGTTGCCAGCCAGAAATCTCAGGAAAACCCGGACAGCCCGGTTTACGCTGTTCCTTACGACTACGCCGGTTCCTGCGAACTGGGCGCGAACATTTGCCTCGGCGTGCCGTACTTCATCTGGGGCGGTTCGTATGTCCGCCTGTTGAATGCCGTCAAGGATGGCAGCTGGACTCAGAGCTGGGATCTGCTCGGCCCGGATTGGTCTGACCTGAACAATGTGGACACCTCGGCTGTCGGTTTCGTGTTTGGCGAAGGTCTGGCCGAGAAGAAGGCTCAGCTGGAATCGTTCATCGCCGAACTGTCTGCCTATGCCGGTGACGAAGCGAATGCCAACACCATCTTCCTGTGGTCTGGCCCGCTGAAGTATCAGGACGGTACGGAAGTGGCCGCCGAGGGCGTCACGCTGCCGGTCATTCAGCCGGAAGCCGATGGCCCCAGCGTGTGGTACACCAAGCAGCTTCTGGAAGGCTTGATCGGCCCCAGCAGCTAACGCGCTTGTGGACGGCAGAGCTTGAGTTCTGACCGCACAAATTTCAAATTGAAATTGGAAAGGGTGTTTGGTCGTCAAACACCCTTTCTCGTGTTATCCTCAATTTCTGTTTGATCTGCATCCTTATTCATTAGGCAGAGTTTATGGAAATAGAACTGCATCATATCCACAAGCGTTTCGGCCCCGTTCACGCCAATAACGATGTCAACCTGACGTTTCACGGCGGGCGCATCGTGGGCATCCTCGGTGAGAATGGCGCGGGCAAATCCACGCTGATGAAAATCCTGTCGGGATACCAGCCGGCTGACAGTGGCGAAATTCATATTGATGGGCAGCGCGTGATCTATCACGGCACGCAGCAGGCCATTCAGCACGGCATCGGGATGCTTCAGCAAGACCCGCTGGATGTGGCGGCATTCACTGTACTGGAGAATTTTATCTACGGTCAGCCGGGCGGACAGCAGTTGCCGCGCAAAGCCGCCGCCGAACAACTCAGCACCATCAGCCGCCGCTTCGGGTTTGAACTCGACCCCGATACCCCGTGCTACCACTTGAGCATCGGGCAGCGGCAGCAGTTGGAGATTGTGCGCTTGTTGGCGTTGGGCGTGAAAACGCTCATCCTTGATGAACCGACGACCGGCATTTCGGCGGAACAGAAGCAAATCCTGTTCGATGCGCTGCGCGAACTGGCGACCAAAGACGGCATGAGCGTGCTGCTGGTGTCGCACAAGCTGGAAGATGTGATCGCGCTATGTCATGAAGTGGCGGTGCTGCGTGCAGGCCGTGTGGTGGGCGCGAAAGAGATGCCGGCCACCACACGCCAGTTGGTGACGCTCATGTTCGGGCAGGAACTTGCGCCGCAAACCCGCACCCGTGAGAATTTGCAGGGTCGGCCGGAAGCGGTGCGCTTGGACGGCGTGACGTTGCGCGGCAAACGTTTGTCCGTCGAGAACCTCTCGTTGAGCATCCGGGCGGGTGAAGTGATCGGTCTGGCAGGGTTGGACGGCAGCGGGCAGGAATTGCTGCTGCGTGCCTGCGCCGGACTGGTGAAACCCGCCTCCGGGCGGTTGTACCTCGGTGGGCACGACATGACCGGCCAATCCTATCGCCAATTTCTGGCGCAGGGCGTGGCCTTTGGCGCGGCGGGCCGTCTGGAAGAAGGGCTGGTAGGCGGTCTGACGCTCACCGAGCATATCGCGTTGATTACCGAAACCAACACGGTGATTGACTGGGGGCGGGCGCGGCAGCACACCGCCGACCAGATCAAACTGTACGATGTGCGCGGCAGGCCGGAAAGCCGCATTGAGACTCTTTCGGGCGGCAATCAGCAGCGCATGTTGATGGCGCTCATGCCGCAGAAGCCGCTGCTGCTGGTGCTGGAACAGCCCACACGCGGCCTCGATGTGGACTCGGCGCGGTGGATTTGGGAGCAACTGTTCACGCGGCAGGCGACCGGCGCGGCAATGGTGTTCAGCACGCCCGATCTGGATGAACTGGTGACGTACAGTGACCGGATTCTGGTGTTCTACTCAGGGCAGGTGTACGAAGTGAAAGATGCCACGCGAACCACGATTGATGAGCTGGGACGCCTGATCGGTGGGCATTTTGAGGAGCAGACGCAATGAAGAAACCCTCATTAGGTCTGCAAGTTGGTCTGACCGTTCTGCCGATTATCGTTTCGCTGGCGATCACCGCCATCCTCATTATCGCTGCCGGAGCCGATCCGCGTGCCGTGTTCGAGAAGGTGTTGGAAGGCGCGTTCCGCAACAGCCGTTCCTTCGCCAATGTGCTGAACTTCCTCATCCCGCTGACGCTGGTGAGCATCGGTCTGGTGGTGACGTTCACTGCTGGCCTGTGGAACATCGGCGTGGAAGGCCAGATGATGATGGGCGCGATCTTCATGACATGGGGTGCGCTCAACCTGACGTTGCCGGAACCGTTCCAACTGATCGCCCAAATCCTGATCGGCATGTTGGGCGGCGGCCTGTGGGCGCTGCTGGCCGGCATCCTCAAAACCCGCTTGGGCGTGCATGAGATTTTCGGCGGCGTGGCACTGAACGCGCTGGCAAACGTGCTATCCATTTACCTGATTTCCGGCCCGTGGCAGCCCCCCGAAGGCGGCAGCGTGCGCTCCACCGTGCCGTTCCGACCGGAGTCGTTGTTCACCGTGATCGCGCCGGACTTTTCCGTGAGCCTGTTCGCGCTGCTGATCGTGCTGGCGGCGCTGGTGATCGTGTGGTTGGCGCTGCGCGGGACGCGCTGGGGCTTGCAACTGAAGGCCACCGGCAAGAATGCGCGTTCGGCGCGTTTGCTAGGCGTGCCGACCACGCGCAGCGCACTGAGCGCGTTCGTGGTGTGCGGGATGCTGGCCGGCATCGCGGGCACGCACCGCGCCATCACCGTCTACGAAAGCCTGCGCCCGCTGGCTTCCGGCGGCATCGGCTTCCTCGGCCTGCTGGTGGTGCTGCTGGCGGCCAACCGCATCCTGCTCGTCCCCGTCATCACCTTCCTATTTGCGGTGATCGTGGGCGGCAGCACGCGCTTGAAGATCGCGTTGCAGTTAGATTCATCCCTGTCAGGTGTTTTACAGGAAACGCTGGTGCTGATGATGCTGCTTTTCGCGGGGGTGCGCCAGCGTGTGCTGACCCGCCGCGACACGTCATCTACGCCGGAAGCATCTCCATCCACTCCGGCGGAGGCCGCCCATGAATGAGCAGTTAATCAACATTCTCGCCGGGATCGTCGCCACTGCTACGCCGCTGGTGATCGCCGGTCTGGGCGAAACCATCATCGAACGCGCTGGCGTGGTCAACCTGTCGCTGGATGGCAGCATCACCCTATCGGCGCTAGTGGGCTTCATCGCGGCGCTGGCGGCGCAGGCCGCTACCGGAAGCGATGCGGTTGCGCTGCTGTGTGGCTTGCTGGCGGCGGCGCTGACCAGCGCGGTGATCGCCTTCATCGTGGCGCTAGGCGGGATTACGCTGCGGCAAGATCAGGTGGCGGTGGGTTTTGTGCTGACCATGCTGGCGGCGGACATCGCGCAGTTCATCGGTCAGCCGTATACCGGGCAGCTTGGCCCGCAAATCCTGATTACGCCCATTCCGATTTTGAGCCAGATTCCGATCATCGGGCCGATTTTGTTCCGCCAGACGATACTGGTGTACTTCAGCTATGTGCTGATGATCGGCCTGTGGTACTGGATGTTCCGCACACGCGGCGGGCTGGCGCATCGTGCGATTGGCGAGCGTCCGGCGGCGGCGTTTGCGCGTGGGACAAACGTCAACCGCCTGCGCTACTTCTACACCATCCTCGGCGGGGCGCTGGTGGGCGTAGCCGGCGGTGCGTATTCGTTGAGCGTGAAGGCCGGTTGGACGACCCCGCCGAATATGTCCGGCGACGGATGGATCGCGCTGGCGATTGTGATTTTCGGCGGCTGGCATCCGTTCCGCGTGGCGCTCGGCGCGTACCTGTTCGCAGGGCTGCGGGCGCTGGCCTTCGCGGTGCAAAGTTCGCCGGACATCGGCATTCCGGTGGTGCTGCTGAACGCCATGCCCTGGATTTTGATGATCGTCACGCTGTTGCTGGTGAGCAGCGGTTCGATTGAACGCCTGCTGCAAATCTTGCCGCGCTCGGTGCAGAAGCGGATGCGTAACTTCCTGCGCGCCGAACCGCCTGCCGCATTGGGGACACGCTTCGATCCTGAGTAGGTGAGGAACGGTCGAACACGATGGAACTTGCTGCTTTCCGCGAATGGACAGCGCGGTTGCATACCAATTTGGAGCGTGACCCGCGTGTGCTGGGGCTGGTGATGGCCGGCTCCAGCGCCGAGGTGGAGCGTGTGCCGGATGCGTGGTCAGATCATGATTTCTTCGTCATCACGCAACCGGGGGTGCAGGAAGCCTTCCGCGCCGATTTGCGCTGGCTGCCGGATGCCGCGCAGATTGTTCTGTCCCCGCGTGAAACCGAACACGGCTTTAAGGTGCTGTTCGCGGACGGGCATCTGATCGAGTTCGCGGTGTTCGACTGGGAAGAAACGCGCCGCGCCCGTTTGAACGATTACCGCGTGATCTTCGCGCCGCCGGATGGCCGCTTGGAGGCGATGCTGGCGGAAATCGCCCGCGACTCGGCGCCTACGGGTTTTGACCGGGAGCGCGAAGTGGGGCTGTTCCTGTCGCTGCTGCTGATCGGCTCCGGGCGGGTGCGGCGCGGCGAAATCCTCAGCGGGCAGCGGTTCATCAAGGACTTTGCCTTCGCCGGTATCCTGCGGGTGCTGGCGAATGACCGTCCGCAGACCCGCGCCGACAACCTCGACCCGTTCCGCCGCGTGGAAGACTGCTACCCCGATCTTGCGCCGGAACTACAGCGGGCGCTGCTGCTGGAACCGCTGGCCGCCGCCGCCGCGCTGCTGGACTTCGCGGAGGCACACCTCGCGCCGCTGCCCGCCCTTGCGGTGGCAGTCGTGCGGGCGGCGCTTGACATGAGTGATTGATGTAACTAAATATGCGACTTGTTTTTATAAATTGTTGCTTAGAAGTTTTTCGAATTCACTGGAAGGAACATGCCATTTTCTTCCATTATGGTTAATAAATAACGTCAGTTATGGATAAGCAATCGCATCAAGTTGATGATTATCAAGATGAAGTGAAGGCTTCTTAGGCTGGTGGCAATAAGCAATCAGGGCACACAAGATATTTACACAGAAATTGA
>Ga0172373_10003399_pt1 | contig 23313 bp, 25 predicted proteins | sample Lak10m_2_FD_114546 | JGI IMG/M metagenome (GOLD analysis project Ga0172373, IMG submission 114546) | Freshwater microbial communities from Kabuno Bay, South-Kivu, Congo - kab_092012_10m | ecosystem: Environmental > Aquatic > Freshwater > Lake | place: Democratic Republic of the Congo...
CCATGCCATTCGACTTGAATTCGCCTTCACCCATCGGGTGTCCTTCCTCAATAACCGCAAACCCGCATCAAATCACGGGTTGCAGCGCTTTTGGGGTGTTCAAGTGAGGAAAATAGGTTTATCAGTCCTTGTTGGATTGCCAGCGGCGCAGCAGCAGCGAATTGCTGACTACCGACACCGAGCTTGCCGCCATCGCCGCACCGGCGATGACGGGGTTAAGCATGCCCAGCGCCGCGAGCGGTATGCCGAGCACGTTGTAGATGAAGGCGAAGAAGAGATTCTGCCGGATCTTCGCCAGCGTCGCGCGCGACAGCGAAATCGCGTCGGCCACGCTGCCGAGATCGTCGCGCATCAGCGTCACGTCGGCGGCCTGCATCGCCACGTCGGAGCCTGCCGCCATGGCGAAGCTGACGTCGGCCGCCGCCAGCGCCGGCGCGTCGTTGATGCCGTCGCCGACCATGCCGACCAGGCGGCCGTGTTGCTTGAGCTTGTTCACCGCGGCGGCCTTGTCGCCGGGCAGAACTTCCGCTTCGAAATGCGCGATGCCGGCTTCCTGCGCCACGGCCTGGGCGGTGCCGGCGTTGTCACCGGTCAGCATCACCACCTCGATGCCGAGGCGGTTGAGGCGCGCGACTGCGTCTAGCGACGTGGTGCGCAGCGGATCGGCGATGCCGATGAAGCCGAGCAGGACGTCGTCGGCCACCACGGCGACCACGCTACGCCCCGCCTGCGCCAGTTCATCCGCCTGCGGCGCCGAGTGGCCCTGCTCTTTCAACCATGTCACCGAGCCGAGTTGCACGCGGCGGCCGTCGATGTCACCGGCGAGGCCGCGTCCCGCGGTCGTCACTACGCTCTGCGGCGTTGTAAGCGCGAGTCCGTCCGCCTTCGCTCGCGCCACGATCGCGGCGGCCAGCGGATGGGTCGAGCCCTGTTCGAGGCTGGCGGCAAGTCGCAGTAAATCCGCCGTGTCACCAGCGCCGACTCTTGCGAGGTCAGTCACACACGGCCGCCCTTCGGTCAGCGTGCCGGTCTTGTCCACCACCAGCACGTTCAATTTCTCCGCCAGTTCCAGCGCCACGGCATTGCGGATCAGCACGCCGGCGCGCGCGCCCTGCCCGGTGCCGACCATGATCGCGGTCGGCGTCGCCAACCCGAGCGCGCAGGGGCAGGCGATCACCAGCACGGCGACGGCATTCACCAGCGCCTGGGTGAAGTCGCCAGCCAGTGCCCACCACGCGACGAAGCTCAGCAGCGCGATCGCCACCACCACCGGCACGAAGATCGCCGCCACCTTGTCGGCCAGGCGTTGCACCGGCGCCTTCGAGCCCTGCGCCGCTTCGACCAGGCGGATGATGCCGGCCAGCAGCGTGTGGCTGCCGACGCCCGTGGCGCGGCAGCGCAGCAGGCCGTCGCCATTGAGCGTGGCGGCATATACCTTGTCGCCGGCGGCCTTGGCCACCGGCAGGCTTTCGCCGGTGAGCATGGCCTCGTTGGCCGACGATGCGCCGTCGATGACCTCGCCATCGACCGGCATCGCCTCGCCGGCACGGACCACGAACACATCGCCCGGAATCAGCGTTGCCACGGCGACGTCTACCAGCTTTCCGTCACGCTCGATGCGCGCCGTCTGTGGCTGGAGTTTCGCCAGCGCCTCGATTGCGGCCGAGGTTCCGGCCTTGGCCCGCGCTTCGAGGATCTTGCCCAGCAGCACCAGCGTGATCACCGTCGCCGAGGCTTCGTAATACACATGGTGATGGTGCAGGTCGGCGACCGTGACGACGAGGCTGTAGGCCCAGGCCATGGTGGTGCCGAGTGCGACCAGCACGTCCATGTTGCCGGCGCCGCCGCGCACGGCATTGAAGCCGCCGACATAGAAGCGCCAGCCGATCCAGAACTGCACCGGAGTCGCCAACGCCAGTTGCAGCCAGCGCGGCAGCACGTCGGCATGGGTGTCCTGGCCGAACATGAAGGCCATCTGCGCCACCAGCGGCAGCGTCAGCGCGGCGGCGATCCAGAAGCGGCGCAGCTCCTCGTGATACACCGCGAGCTTGCGCGCCTTTTCCTCGGCGCGTGTGTCGTTGCTGGAAACCGTGGCGGTAAAGCCGGTCTTGACCACGGTCGCTACCAGACGCTCCGGATCGGCCAGACCGGGCACGTAGCGGATGTGCGCCCGCTCGGCGGCCAGGTTCACCGCCGCCTCGACGCCCTCCAGCTTGTTCAGCTGCTTCTCGATGCGCGTAGCGCAGGCGGCGCAGGTCATGCCGCCGATGGCGAGGTCGAGCGTCACCGGCGGCACCTCGAAGCCGGTTTTGCGGATGGTCTCGACCAGTTTCGCGGCGGTGACGTCGGCACTGGCGTAATGAATCGTCGCCCGCTCGGTGGCGAAATTCACCGCCGCCTCAACGCCCGGCAGCTTGTTCAGTTGCTTCTCGATGCGCGCCGCGCAGGCGGCGCAGGTCATGCCGGCCAGCGGCAATTCAACGGCCTGTCTTTCTGTGTTGGCGACGGCATTCATCTTCGCTCGCTCCTTTGATGGCGAGCAGTCTAAACTCCGTACCTTGGTACAGAGTCAAGGGGTGGCGATGAAAAAAATTCCGCAATCGACTTTCACCATCGGCACGCTGGCGAACCAGGCCGGCGTTGGCGTCGAGACCGTGCGCTACTACCAGCGCCGCGGCCTGCTGGCGGAACCCGCGGCGGCCGGCGGCTACCGCCGCTACGACGAGCATCACCTGGAGCGGCTGAACTTCATCAAGCGTGCCCAGGGCGTCGGATTCACGCTGGAAGAAATCGGTGACCTGATGACGCTCAACGACACCCGCGACCACCGCCTGGCGCGCCAGCTGGCGGGCGAAAAGATCCGCAACATCGAATCCCGCATCGAGCAGTTGGGCAAGGTGGCCGACGCCCTGCGCCAGCTGGTGCAGCGCTGCGAATGCGGCGGCCAGGACATGCCCTGCCCGATCATCCGCATGGCGCTGACGCCGTAGCGCCAGCGCCGACTTTCTATGCCACCGAAACCACGCCCTGCCAAAGCTTGCCGCCGAGGCTGGCGGCGTTGAACAAGCCATAGAGGCCGAAGGAGAGCACCATCAGGCCCGAGGCAATGCGCAGCGCCGGTGCCTGGGCGATGTTGCGAAAGCGCACCAGCAGCAACCCGGCCAGCATCAGATTGGGCAGGGTGCCGAGGCCGAAGGCCAGCAGCGTGGCGGCGCCGCGCGTCGCGCTGCCCGTCAGCAGCGCCATTGCCAGCACGCTATAGACCATGCCGCAGGGCAGCCAGCCCCACAGCATGCCGAGCGGAAAAGCCTGGGCCGGGCCGCGCACCGGCAGGAAGCGGCGCGTCAACGGCTGCACGCGCTGCCACAGTACGTGGCCGATGCGCTCAGTGAAGGCCAGCGCACCGGTGACACCGGTCAGATAAAGGCCGAGGGCGATCATCATCAGGTTGGCGACGACGTAGAGCGTCATCTGCACCGGCAACGCGTTGTTGAGCAGCAGGCCGAGGCTGCCCAGCGCGCCCATCAGCGCCCCGGCGGTGGCGTAACTGCTGATGCGGCCAAGGTTGTAGGCGAGGTGCACCGTCCACGCCGGGCCGCGCGCATCCTGCGGCCCCTGCAGCGCGAGGGCAGAGACCACGCCGCCGCACATGCCGGCGCAATGCACGCCGCCGAGCAGGCCAACGAGGAACACGGCGAGGAATCCGCTGTCGGGCATGATCTGGTTTCAAGAGTCGGCGCTGGCGATACGGCGCCGAGAGACGCCGATCCGGCGCTAGATGACCTTGGAGTAGCGCACCCGTTCGCGGTCGGTGCGCAAATACTTGTCGAAGGCCATGGCGATGCCGCGCACCAGCAGGCGGCCACGCGGCTCGACGGTGATCCACTGCTCGTCGATGGTCAGCAGGCCACCCTTTTCCATGTCGCGCAAATCGGCCAGTTCGGAAGCGAAGTAGGACTTGAAGTCGATCAGGTGGGCGATCTCGATCGACTCGATGGACAACTCGAAATGGCACATCAGCGCCTGGATGATGCTGCGCCGGAGCAGGTCGTCGGCATTGAGTTCAATGCCGCGGAAGATCGGCAGTACGCCCTGGTCGAGGCTGTCGTAGTACTCGTCGAGGGTGCGCACATTCTGGCAGTAGCTGGGGCCGACCTTGCCGATGGCGGAAACTCCGAAGGCCATGAGGTCGGCTTCGGCATGGGTCGAATAGCCCTGGAAATTGCGGTGCAGGCGACCCTGGCGCTGGGCCACGGCCAATTCGTCATTCGGCTTGGCGAAGTGGTCCATGCCGATGAAAACATAGCCCGCATCGGTCAGGCGGCGGATCGCCAGTTGCAGGATTTGCAGGCGCTGGTCGGGCGTCGGCAGGTCGGCTTCATTGATGCGCCGCTGCGGCTTGGCCAGGCTGGGCAGATGGGCATAGTTGTAGATCGAAAGGCGGTCGGGATCGAGCTTGAGGATCTCGTCGAGCGTGTGGTTGAAGCTGATCACGTTCTGCTTGGGCAGGCCGTAGATCAGGTCCACCGAGATGCCCTTGAAACCGAATTCGCGCGCCGAGTCGATCACCAACCGTGTCTCGTCGAGGCTCTGGATGCGATTCACCGCCGCCTGGACCTCGGGCGTGAAATCCTGGACGCCGACGCTCATGCGGTTGAAACCGAGGTTGGCCAACTGCTTGACGTTGTCGCGGCCCACCTTGCGCGGATCGACCTCGATGGAGTACTCGCCACCGGGCAACAGCCGGAAATGCCTGCGGATAATGTCCATCAGGCGCTGCATTTCCTCTTCGCTGAGGAAGGTCGGCGTGCCACCGCCGAAGTGCAGTTGCACGACGTCGCGGCTGCCGTCGAGCGCGGCTTCCTGCATTGCGATTTCCTTGCCCAGGTACTTGATGTACTTGGCAGAGCGCCCGTGATCCTTGGTGATGATCTTGTTGCAGGCGCAGTAGTAGCAGATCGTATTGCAGAAAGGTATGTGGACGTATAATGAAAGAGGTCTGCCTATTCCACCCACGGTTCGCCTGCCCAGCCAGCGAATGTAGTCATCGGCCCCAAAGGCCTCGACGAAGCGGTCGGCGGTGGGATAGGAGGTATAGCGCGGTCCGTTGATGTCAAACCTGCGGATTACCTGCGGGTCGAAAATTAATTCCTGATATTTCATCGCCTTGCAATAAGGTAGGCGGCACGTTCAACGCCAACGGGGATGAGAGGGAACGCAGGATGGTGGCGAAAATGTTTCAAGCCTATACAATGCCGCAAATGAGAACGGCTGGCATTGACGCAGATCAAAGGGGTGCGGCTTAGGCCGGGAAGACAGATCACAGTGCATGCAAACGTCAAGCAAAACGTTGTCCCGCTGATCACCCCAGGCCTCAAGGTCGCCTGCTCGCAATGCAACCTGCGCGAGCTGTGCCTGCCGCTGGGCCTTGACGATGCGGACATGGTGCGCCTTGACAGCCTTATCGGTGGCGGCCGCAAGCTCAAGCGCGGCCAGCATCTCTACCGTGCCGGCGACCCGTTCGAATCCATCTTTGCCGTGCGGGCCGGATTCTTCAAGACCGATGTCTTGACCGAAGATGGCCGCGACCAGGTTACCGGCTTCCAGATGGCGGGCGAGATCCTCGGCATGGACGGCATCAGCACCGAGCATCACACCTGCAATGCCGTGGCCCTTGAGGACAGCGAAGTTTGCCTGATTCCCTTCACCGAGCTTGAACTGCTATCCAGTGAAATCCACTCGTTGCAACATCACCTGCACAAGGTGATGAGCCGCGAAATCGTGCGTGACCACGGCGTGATGATGTTGCTCGGAACCATGCGCGCGGAAGAGCGCCTGGCGGCCTTCCTGTTGAATCTGTCGCAACGCTTCAGCGCTCGCGGCTATTCACCGCTGGAATTTCACCTGCGCATGACGCGTGAGGAAATCGGTTCCTACCTCGGCCTCAAACTGGAAACCGTAAGCCGTGCCTTCTCCCGCTTCCAGGATGAAGGCCTGATCTCGGTCCAGCAAAAACACGTCCGGATTCTCGACCTGCCGCGGCTCAAGCACCTGCTGGCACCACCCGACGGCCGCATCGCCTAGCAGCCGCTGCTGCTATGCCAGGCGCGCGAGGAAGCCCCAGGGCTGGCGCGACAGCGCCACCGAAACAATCCAGCCGAACACCGCCAGCGAAGCCAGCCAGCAGGCAATCCGCAGCGACAATGTGCCTGCGTCGCGCAACGCAAGTGCGCCAAGGATGATGTAGACAATCACACCGAACACCTTGGCCGTCACCCAATCGGCGACAAACGGGTATTGCCCGGACATTGCGGCCAGCGCCAGGGCGGCGACAAGCAGCACGGTGTCGTTGATATGCGGGACGATGCGTATCCAGCGCGCCCGCAACGTGGGTGCCTGGCGCATCATCAGGATGCCACGCAGGAAGAATCCGCCGATGCTGAGGACGACACTGACGACATGGAGATACTTTACGGCGATGTACATGTCTACCCCGGTTTGCCATCAATGCGTGGCCGCCACAGCAAGGGCGCATACCTTGCCGCCCACAGGGCAAACGCGGCAAGCCAGCCAAGCGAGGAGAGCCAAAGCAGATAGGCCGCCCCGGGCACCGCCAGTTCGCTCAGCACGCGCACAACGGCTGTCGCCTGCAACAGGCGGAATGCCGCCCACATCGTGGCATCCGCCATCACCGGGCGGCCAGAGTGCCCAAGCGTAACCCGCGAAACCATGCCGATCAGCATCGAGGCGAAGTATCCCAGGGTCAACGCGTGCAGCGGTGCCTGCACGCCGATCCCCGGGATCCAGGGCTGAAGCGCCGACAAGGCAAAGGACAGCGCCAGCCAGGCGAAGGCGAAATGCAGGACGGAGACCAGGCGGTTCCCCGGCACGTCGCGGTGCCACCACACACGACTCAAACTGGCTGCGGCAAGCATTCCCGGGAGGTCGGAAATCCAGTACAAATCCGGCAACTCAACGACGAAAAGCAATCCATGGCCGACGCTGGCGCCGAGAACCACTCGCAAGGCCCAGGCCGGACGGCGCACGATATAGTCGCGAGACACCGCTGCCGAGAAGAACGGCAGCATGCGGTGGGACACGGAAGCAAACACAGGCAACAGGAAGCCCCACATCGTCAACGCCACCGCGACACGCAGCCAGGCAAAGTCACCGCCAAGCGCCGACACCAGGAATGCCCCCAGCCCGGCGCAACCGAATCCGCCGGCGATCACCACATACATGATGTGCTCCCGACTCTGGGCTGGGTGCCGGGCGATTCGCAACAGCAGGCGAAGCACCTGCAACCAGCCGGCCAGCGCAACGACAATCCCGACTGCCAGCAGCGGTGGCTGGAACAAGGCCAGCCAGATAATCGCCCAGCCGGCCGCGAACAAAAGGGCTGGCAGGAGAATATCGCGCCGACCGAACTCGCCGGCCCCCTGCCAGCGCGGGCCGGCGGTGAGTATGAAGCCGAACACGAACCAGGGAAATACCCCGCAGCCCATCAGCAGGGAATGAACCGCGGCACCGGGAACGATGGTCAGCAATGGCAATACCGGCATGTCCCAGAGTCCGGCATAATGCCCCCCTGTTTGCGCCGACCAGAACACCATGGCCAGCAGGGCCTGCACGGTTCCGCCGAGGAACATAACGCGGTGGGGCGCGGCCAATACGCCGGCGTTGAACTTCATGGCGCCCCTGACAGCGATCTGGAACGTCCGGAGTTCCCGAAGCGATAGTGAGTTCGACCATGCATGAGACCCGCCTCGACATACCGCAGATACTTTCGCGACTGCCCCTGTTCCAGGAACTCGCGCCGGATCAACTCGCCAAGCTGGAATCGGCGTGTCGCGAGCGCCGACTTTCCAAAGGCACCATGCTGTTTCAGAAAGGAGACCCGGCCAAGGGCTTTTTCGTCGTCATTTTCGGCCAGGTCAAGCTGGCCTTCCCCTCCGCCCAGGGTAACGAAAAAGTAGTGCAGATAGTCGGGCCGCGGCAGAGCTTCGGCGAAGCCGTCATGTTTCTTGACCTGCCTTGCCCGGTGTTCGCCGAGGCCCTGGTAGACAGCCTGCTGCTGCATATCGGCAGTGGTCCGGTGTTCGAACTCCTGGAAACCGATTCGCTCTTCGCGAGGCGGATGCTGGCCGGCCTCTCCATGCGTCTGCATTCGCTGGTGCAGGATGTCGAAACCTATTCGCTGCGGTCCTCGGCACAGCGCGTAGTGGGTTACCTCCTGCAGCACTGCCCCCAGGCAGACGCGGAATGCGAGGGTTCCTTCGACATTTCCCTGCCGACCTCGAAACAGGTGATCGCCTCGCGGCTCAACCTGACGCCGGAGACCTTGTCGCGGATTTTTCACGATCTCAGCGCGAATGGCCTGATCGCCGTCAGCGGCAAGCAGATCACCATCAACAACGCGCGACGCTTGCGCGAATTTGATCTCTGAACCGACGGTAGCTGTTCATCGCGTGCACCAGGTTCCATCCGAGCCAGGCGCAGGAGACGGCAAAAGCCAGCCCGGCGAGCATGGCGAGCGCGGGCAGCCAGACCGAAGTCAATAACAGCAGGAGCGCCAGCACATGCAGGCGGAATTGCCCCGTCATCATGTCCGGCACAATCATCTTCTTCATGTTTGGCACTGCCGAAATCGGGCCACCGAGCCGTTGCAGGTGAAGCCAGTTCAGGAAGGGCATGATCTTGTACATCATTCCCGAGATTGTCGACACGAATACGCCCGGGAAGGCCAACATGCCCAGCCACACGCTGGACCGCGGATCGTCCGCCAGCTCCGGCTGGATGATCATCGCCAGCCCGGATATGGCGAATCCGAACAAGGCAAACATCGCCACGCGAAAGTTCAGCGAGGTGGCATCATCGACCTTGCGCCGCCGCGTGTGTTGCAGCCAGAGCGTCATGGTGGCAAAGCCCACGCACAGGAGGGCCGGGGGAATACCCGCGACCGGTGCCCGGGCACTGTCGGCGGCGAGCCAGGCACCCGTCCAGATTGTCACGGCAAGCAGCAGCAAGGGGCCGAACCAGCGCGCGAACCACAAGGGATAGGGCAGCGTTAGCTGAAACATGGGGACGACGAAATAGGAAACCGCCGCCACCAGCATCAAGGCCCAGCCGCCCAGGCCCCATGCAAGGTGCACGTTGGTCAGCTCGATCAGCGGCAATGACGAACCCCGCGCGAGCGCTTCCGCCAACATTGCACCCAGCAGGACGGTCATCACCAGGCCAATGATGGCGATACGCATGGTCCACAGTGTCATGCCGGTGGCAGGGGTGCGCCAGATCGCCAGCAGCACTGCGGCAGCGAACATCACCACGCCGACCATCAGCGCGACCACGGCGCCGGAAAGCAGGGGCGGGGAACTGAGGTACAAGCCGGCGACCAGGAGGATCGCGCCGAGAAGCAAAAGCGGTTGGACGACATTGGCCACCCAGGTCGGACGCCAGACATTGCCGCCCACCGCCACCGGAATGAACTGGAACATCGCCCCGCTCATCGCTTGCAACATGAAGCCGACGGCAATGAGGTGGACCATGGCCAGCGCTGCTGGCGTCCATCTCGACCCCAGTACATCCCCCCCCTCCCAGGCCAGCAGAAGTCCCGCCGCGACACCGAACCACGGCGCGGCGAGGAAAAACCGGTAGGGAACAGATATCGGCGGGGCCTGCTCGAAAGATAGATTTGGGTGCATCCGTATCCAGTCAGTCCCTAGCCCGCCTGCCTGCGGATGCGAATTTCGCGCGTGCCCTCCGGAAGCAGGTTGTCCGTCCAGGTATAGCCGTTATTGCGCAGAATGTTGAACAGCGGATGCGGCTGGCAATACAGGAGCAGCAGAATTTCCTCGTCGTCACCGAGGCGATCGAGAGCCTCCATGGTGCGCTCCAGTGGTTCCGGTGGCTGCAGCTCGCGGCCATCGATGACGATGGTCATGCGCCGCTCAGCCGACTGGCGATTGACGCCCCGATGTCGGTTCCGCCGAGGGCGTTGTCGCACATCGGATAGAGGATGTTCTCTTCCTTCATGTTGTGCTGCTGCATCATGATCAGCAGGGTCTCGGCCGCGCCGCCAAAATCATCTTCGTCGCGCGCATCGAGTGCCAACTTCATCTGCGCAAGCAGCTCGCGCATCTGCCGGTGTTCGCCGCGCATGACTTCCGTGGGACCGGACACCATGCCCGTGGCCGACTCGAATGCGGGAAACAGCAATTCTTCCTCGCTCGTGAAGTGGGTTTCGAGCTCGCCGGCAAACTTTGCAAATGCCTCGCCGCCCCTGCTCCAGTTGCCGTTGCCGCAGGCCTCTTCGGTGTCGGCAAAAACTTCGTCGCAGTGCTTGTGGTGCTGGAACAATGATTGAGTGGCAGTCATGGGTAACGGGCTCCTGTTGATTCGTGCCGATTCTGTGGACCGGCGCTCTCCATGACCTTGATGGGGGTCAAGCGGCACGCGCTTTCAATTTCCCCCGAAGTTGCTGGGGATACTCCACTCACAGCAGCATTGCCAGGCACCATCTGCGTACTCTAATCGATTCAGGTTTCCAGCACGTAGGTTCCCGGTGCATCGGCAAGTGCCGGATACCGGCGTGTCGACACATCGGGAGCCGGGACGAGGCCACCGGATTGAGGCTTGAGCCACGACATCCAGTCCTCCCACCAACTGCCGTGACGATGCTCGGACTTCTCCAGCCAGTCGTCTGGCGTGTCGTGACGCTCTACCGCACCGACATGAAACTCGCGCTTGGGCGGGTTGACCACGGGGTTGACGATGCCCAGGATGTGGCCCGAACTGGAAAGTACGTAACGCCGGGATCCTGCGACGAGGTTGTTCACACGGAAGGTCTGCCGCCAGGGGGCAATGTGATCGTCTTCCGCAGACACTGCGTATAGCGGTTGAGAAATCCGCCCGAGGTCAATCTTTTCTCCGGCCAATGTGAGCGCATCCTTCTTGACGAGCAGGTTCTCGAAGTAAAAGTTGCGCAGGTACCAGCTGTGCATGGCTGCCGGCATGCGCGTTGAATCCATGTTCCAGAACAGGACATCGAAGGGCGGCGGCGGGTCGCCGAACAGGTAGCCGCGGACGACGTAATGCCAGATCAGGCTGTTGGAACGCAGCAGGCGGAACGCCGATGCCATCTCCTTGCCATCCAGGAAGCCCTTTTCGGCCATGGACTTTTCCAGCCACCTGATGCTGTTCTCGTCGAGAAAAACCTCGATGTCACCCGGCTTGTGATAGTCGACCAGGGTCGTCAGCAGCGTGACGGTGGCGACCGGGACGTCCTTCGCGGCATGGCGCGCATTCGCCCAAGCCATCCAGCTCGCCAGCGCGGCGCCACCGATGCAATAGCCGATGGCATGAACCTTTGCTGCACCGGTGATGCCCTGTGCCGTGGCAATGATCTCGCTGATTCCCTCCATCAGGTAATCGTCGAAACTAACGTCGCGCAGTTCAGCTGTCGGGTTCTTCCAGCTTGTTATGTAGACATCAAAGCCCTGGTCCACCAAAAACTTGACCATGCTCTTCTTCGGGTTCAGGTCAAGCACGTAGAACTTGTTGATCCAGGGCGTGACGATCACGACCGGCGTTTGATGAACTTTGTCGCGGGTCGGCGCATAGTGGATTACCTCGAGCAGGCGATTGCGGAACACCACCTTGCCGGGCGTCGTCGCCAGATCCCGGCCTACCTTGAAATCCGTCGATCGCGCCATCTGAACATCACCGGCCTGAAAGTCGGTAACGAAGTTGTTGAATCCTCGCAGCAGGCTTTCGCCATGTGTTTCCATGGCGCGCTGCATGGCCGCCGGATTGGTCAGGAGAAAATTCGTCGGTGCAACCGCATTCAGCCACTTGCGCCACCAGAACGCGGCACGGCGACGATCGCGGCCACTCAAGCCCGGCGTGTCGTAAAGCATGTCCTGAACTTGCCGGGTAAGCATCAGATACCATTCCTTGACGATATCCCAGGATGCCGAGTCGCTCCATATCGGATCGGAGAATCGCGTATCGTCCGGGTTTGGCGATACCACGTCCTTGCTCGGCATGCCCATGGCACGGCGCCAGGAATGCACCTGCAGATCCCACAGTTTGCCGGAGAACACCGTGAGCGCCTCCGCCATCTCCTGGGGATGAGACAACCACGCCAGCTGCGCATGGACCAGCGGCGTCGCCATGCCAATCGGATCAAGCCGGGCTTCGACTGCCTGATTCACCGCGCGCCAGGCAGCCTGGGGCGTGGCTGGTGCTTTCGTTTGTCTGTTCGCTTTCATGGCTTGCCTCCCGTCATCGCACCCTGGGAAGAACGTGCGCGCATCGATATTTTGCTCCAGCCATTGGCGGCACATCCCGTCACGCCGTTGACCTTGATCAATCTCCCTGTTCTTTAGTAGGCTAGGCTAGTTTTACCGCCCAAAGGACCCCTTCCCATGTTCAAGCACATTCTCGTTCCCACCGATGGATCACAGCTCTCCTCCGACACGGCCAAGCGCGCAGTGGCGTTCGCCAAGGAAGCGCAGGCCAAGGTGACTTTTTTCTTTGCCAAGCCCGACTATCCTGTCGCCTTTTATGGCGAAGGCGCCTTGATCGACCCGACCACTCCCGAGAAGTTCGGCGAAATGGCTGAGCAACAGGCGAGAGAGATACTTTCCGCCCACGAGGCGATTGCCAGGGCCGAGGGTGTGGCCTGCGCATCAACCACGGCCGTAAGCGACATTCCCTATGAAGCCATTATCGCTGCGGCAGAGCAGTCGGGGGCCGACCTGATCTTCATGGCCTCCCATGGCCGGCGCGGCATCAGCGGCCTGCTGCTCGGATCGGAGACGCAGAAGGTGCTGACCCACTCCAAGATTCCGGTGCTGGTCTACCGCTGATTTTCAGGCGATCCACGCGGGGCGGGGAAGATGCTCAACTCTGCCCTGCACACGATTTGCGAAGAACATCGTTCGCTAGCGGCAGTTGTTCGCGGGCTGCGACATCTCGTGGGTCGTTATCTCGCCCGGACAGAGGCTCCGGATCTCCAGCTGCTGCAGGCGATCATCCACTACCTTGACGAATTCCCCCAGAAGCTGCACCACCCGAAAGAGGATGCCTACCTTTTCGCGGCCCTGCGCCAGCGCACCCGCGCCGCCGATGCCATCATCCTCGAACTGTCGCGACAACATCTGGAAGAATGCGATCGGCTGGCGACCCTGCATACCGCGCTGGAATCGCTGATAAACGGCGCTGCGGACGGTTTGGACAGATTCGCGCTGGCAGTCGAACGCTACGCCGAACACGTTCTGCGGCACATGGAGCGCGAGGAAAGCAGCCTGCTCCCGCTGGCACAGCACTATCTGACAGCCGAGGACTGGATCCGGATCAGCGAAGCATTCGGCACAAACGGTGACCCACGCTTCGTTGCCGACAAGGAAAACGACTACTCCGGGCTTTTTCGCCGCCTTCTCGACCTCGCCGCAACTTCATGACTCCGGGTACAAAACCCGGATTCCCGTTGACGCCCGGATTCCCGTTGACGCTATTCGCTCCCGGTCGCGCGCCGATTAATGTCACCCGGCCCCAGCGACAGAAACCAGGTCATCAGGCTCGATACGGCACAAACCAGCCAAAAGCCAAGAAAGCCGATCGAGTAGGTAGCGAGGCGGGAGAAGTGGACCGGCTCGCCGAAAAGGTAAAGCTCCTGTGGATCGATCACCGTGAAGAAAACAGCTTCGGCGATACCGGCAACGACAAACGATGGCCACAACACGAGCAATACCTTGAGCATGGCAGTTTCTCCCGTTTCTGTTTGCTTGGCCTGTAAGTCTTACTTGGCGTTCCGCGCATCTTCCTCGGCCTGTTTCTTGAAATACCCAATTAGGAAGAAAGCCATCACGATGACGAAACCGATCGTGAACAAGCTCAGCAACCCGATATCACTGCCGAACAACAGCTTCAGTGCTTCCATGGTCTCTTCTCCTTTCCGGTTTAATTGCGATTCCCGGCCGGCTCAGTGCGCGATCCGGCCTGCGTCGCCCCGATCAGCGTTTCGCCATCGGCGGGCAGTACTACATTCCCCAGCAAGCGCCATGTCCTGGCCTCATCCTCGATCAGCACCAGCCAGTGCCCGGCGGCGGGCAAACGCACTTCGCCAGAGTAGCTCGCACCCTGTCGCGGGAAGGTGCCCGACTGATCGAGCCCGGCGCGTGTCGGATGGGAAATCGTGATGACGATGCTCGGTGGAGAGGGAAATCCCGCGTCAGCTGCACGCAAGCTGACAGACATGCGTTCAGCGGTAACGCGCAATCCGGCAACCAGTCCATATCTCGTCGCCAGCTCGCTGCGAGCGATGGTCTGGTTGGCGGCAAGTCCCTTTTTGTAGTAGTCCTCGGTGACCAGGCCGTCATTGCTCTTGATTGCAAGCCAGGCGGTATAGATCCCGGCAACCACGACAATGGCCGGACCGGCGGCAAGTATCCAGGGCCAGGGTTCGCGATACCAGGGACGTTGATCCCCGGTCTTGGCTTGATTGTTGTTCACGGTTGCAGGAAGCTCGCTTTTTCGTGGACGAAAACCCGCTTGTCGGCGAGCGATGTGACGTCGAAGTAAATCGTGTTGGATCCACGTTTGCCGGAATCCGGGGGCACCCTGACCTGCACCGTGACCGACTTCGCGCTGGCTGCCGGCACCTCGACGACCTTGTCGCCGGCAAGCTCGATCCCGGACAGACCGCTGACGCTGAGCTCATACCGGTTGGGGAGCTCGGAAACATTAATGACATGCAGGCGATAGACGTTCTCGATCAGGCCGCCTTCCACCTCGCGGGCCAGTGTCGCCCTGTCGCGAATGACGTCAACCCGCAGACTCGGCTTGGTTGCGATCCCCCAGACGAAGGCAATGCAGATAGCTCCCAGAATAACGGAGTAGATCATCACCCGCGGCCGCACGATATGCCCAAGGATTTCGCGCCAACCCCAGTGCTGCTCGATTGCGTGTTCGGTGGAGTAGCGGATCAGTCCCTTTGGATAGCTCATCTTCTCCATGACCTGATCGCAGGCGTCGATGCACGCGGCACATCCAATGCATTCGTATTGCAGACCATTGCGGATGTCGATACCCGTCGGGCAAACCTGCACGCAGATCCCGCAGTCGACGCAATCCCCCTTGGCGATCGCCTTCGGATCGACACCCTTTTTCCTTGCCCCGCGAGGCTCGCCCCGCTCGGCGTCATAGGTTATGGTAAGCGTATCCGGATCGAACATCACACCCTGGAAACGCGCATAGGGACACATGTGCTTGCACACCTGCTCACGCATATGGCCCGCGAACAGGTAGGTGAAGGCACCATAGAAAAACATCCAGAAGGTTTCCCAGGGCCCCAGCGAGAAACTCCAGATCGACGCCCACAGCGTCTTGATCGGAGTGAAATAACCGACAAACGTAAAACCTGTCCATAAGGCCAGGAGACCCCAGGACCCGTACTTTGCCACCCGCAGCGCCATCTTTCGCGAGCTCATGGGTGCGGCATCGAGCTTGATCCGGGCGTTGCGGTCGCCCTCGATTTTCTGCTCGATCCAGGTGAATATTTCCGTATAGACGGTCTGGGGGCAGGCATACCCGCACCAGAGCCGCCCACCTACGGCAGTGAACAGGAACAGGGAATAGGCGGAAATAATCAAGAGGATGGCGAGGAAGAAGACATCCTGCGGCCAGAAGATCAGCCCGAATATGTAGAACTTCCTTTCCACCAGGTCGAACAGGACAGCCTGCCGACCATTCCACGGCAGCCAGCAAATTCCATAGAACACCAGCTGGGTGAACCAGACCAGGGACCAGCGCCAGGTGGCGAATATTCCGCTGACGGCCCTGGGGTGAACCTTCTTGTGAACCTCGTAGAGGCTCTCTTCGTCGAACTTGGGCCTCGACTCGCCGGGGGAAGTATGCTGCGGGGTAAGCATAATTATCGTATTACGATATTCTGATGTAGCTCGGCAAAAATACCCCGACATCCACTAACTGATGCCGGGGAGGTTCCTATTCGGCTCCGAGTCTACTTCGTTTCAGCGGCTGCCGGCGCTGCGGCAGCTGCCGCCGGTGCGGCAGGGGCTGCTTCCTTGACGCCGCCGCCAAGACCGTAAACATACGCCGTCAGCAGATGAACCTTGGCTTCACCGAGGAAGTCACCGAATGCCGGCATGCGATTTACGCGACCATTTGAAATCGTCTCGATGATCGTATTCTCGGAACTGCCATATAACCACGCCTTGTCGGCGAGGTTCGGAGCAACGCCAAGCATGCCCTGACCTTCCGGTCCGTGGCAGGCACCGCAAGCCGGTCCAAAGAGTTCCTTGCCACGCTGGGCGCGGATGGAATCGGCTGACAGGCCGGAGAGCGAACGGACGTAGTTCGCCAGATCCTTGATCTGGTCACCGTTCAGATCAGGCTTGACGCCTTTTGCCGGCATCGCCGCATCACGTCCCTTGGCGATCGATTCCTTGATCTGCTCGGGCGTACCGCCAAAAAGCCAATCCGCGTCGGCGAGGTTCGGGAATCCCTTGGCGCCCTTCGCATCGGAACCATGGCACTGCGAACAGTAGGTCAGGAACAGGCGCTGTCCCATCTCCTTGGCTTCGCTGTTTGCCGCTACCGCGCGAATGTCCTGGGACTGGAACTTCTTGAAGATGGGGCCATACTGATCGTCGGCCTTCTTCATCTCGGCTTCGTACTGACCGCGCATGGTCCAGCCAAAGCTGCCTGCCATGTTGCCAAGGCCAGGATACAAGGCCAGGTAGACCAGGGCAAATACCACGGTAATGTAGAACATCCAGCGCCACCAGTTCGGCAGCGGATTGTTGTATTCCTCAAGAGTTTCATCCCAGACGTGCCCGGTGGTATTACCGGCATTGGTCTTGGCCTTGTCCTGCAGCAACAGGAACACACCACAGCCAAGCACGCTGACAAGCGTGATGACTATGACGTACATGTTCCAGAAGCCGCTGACAAAATCGCTGGTATTTTTGAAATCCATGTCAGTTTCCTTTCACTTGTCGGCTTTGCCTGCGTTTCCATCCGGGATCAACGGCGAATCGTCGTCGAGGGGAAGCCGGGCAGCCTCTTCGTAGGTCTGCTTGCGGCGATCCGAATAGGCCCACCAGACGATGCCCATGAACGCGAAGAACGCGAGCACCGTGATGATGGAACGCAGGTCGTTGATGTCCATGATCAGCGTGTCTGCTTCAGCGCGAGTCCCATGCCCTGCAGATAGGCGATCAGGGCCTGAATCTCGGTCTTGCCTTCGACGGCCTTCGCAGCCCCGGCAATTTCCTCGTCCTTGTAAGGCACGCCTACGGCACGAAGGGCGGCCATCTTGGCACCGATGTTCGGTTCCTTGAGCGGACGGTCAAGCCAGGGATAGGCAGGCATGTTCGACTCGGGAACCACATCGCGCGGATTCATCAAGTGCGCGTAGTGCCACTGGTCCGAGTAGCGGCCGCCAACGCGATGCAGGTCCGGGCCGGTGCGCTTGGATCCCCACTGGAACGGGTGGTCATAAACGAACTCCCCGGCCACCGAGTAGTGGCCGTAGCGCTCGGTTTCTGCGCGGAAGGGTCGAATCATTTGCGAGTGGCAGTTGTAGCAGCCTTCCCGGATGTAAATGTCTCGCCCCGCCAGGCGCAGCGGCTCGTAAGGCTTTACCAGCTCATTGACCGGAGTGGTGGTCGATTTCTGGAAGAACAGCGGCACGATCTCGACCAGGCCACCGAAAGCAACGGTGACGATGGTGAGGATGATCAGCAGCGGTACGCTGCGTTCGACTTTGTCATGCGTCAACATGATTCATGGCTCCTTATTCGTTGCGTTCGGCTTAATGGGCGCCGGCCGGTTCAAGAACCGGGGCGTCGGTTGCCTTGCCGGCCGCCATGGTGAGGAACATGTTCCATGCCATGATGATCATGCCGGACAGGAACAAGACGCCACCGAGCAGGCGGATGGTCCAGAATGGATAGGTGGCCTTTACTGACTCGACGAAGGAGTAGGTTAGCGTTCCATCCGGATTGGTCGCACGCCACATCAGGCCTTGCATCACGCCGGCAATCCACATGGAAGCGATGTAGAGCACGACACCGATCGTCGCCACCCAGAAGTGGACTTCGATGAGCTTCTTGGAGGCCATTTCCGACTTGCCGAAGACGCGCGGCAGGATGTAATAGGTACATCCGATTGCGATCATCGCCACCCAACCCAAGGCACCGCTATGCACATGGCCAACGGTCCAGTCGGTGTAGTGCGACAGGGCATTCACCGTCTTGATCGACATCATGGGACCCTCGAAGGTCGACATGCCGTAGAAGGACAGGGACGTAATCATGAACTTGAGAATCGGATCGTCGCGCAGCTTATGCCAGGCCCCCGACAGGGTCATGATGCCGTTGATCATGCCGCCCCAGGATGGCGCAAGCAGAATCAGCGAGAAGATCATGCCGATCGACTGGGTCCAGTCTGGCAGCGCCGTGTAGTGCAGGTGGTGAGGGCCTGCCCACATGTAGGTGAATACCAGGGCCCAGAAGTGCACCACTGACAGGCGGTAGGAATACACCGGCCGGCCGGCCTGCTTCGGCACGAAGTAGTACATCATGCCGAGAAAGCCGGCAGTGAGGAAAAAGCCGACCGCGTTATGGCCGTACCACCACTGGATCATCGCGTCCTGAACCCCGGCGTAGGCCGAGTAGGACTTCGGAGTCAGTACGCCTTCGGCAAACACGGGCATTTCGGCGCTATTGACCAGATGCAACAGCGCAACGGTCAGAATGAAGCCGCCGAAGAACCAGTTGGCAACGTAGATGTGGCTGACCTTGCGTTTGACCAGGGTACCAAAGAAGACCACGGCATAGGAAACCCAGACCACGGTGATCAGGAGGTCGATCGGCCATTCGAGTTCTGCGTATTCCTTGCCCGACGTGAAGCCAAGCGGCAGCGACAAAGCGGCGAGGACGATGATCAGTTGCCAGCCCCAGAACGTGAAGGCAGCCAAGCCTGGCGCGAACAACGGGACATGGCTGGTTCTCTGCACCGTGTAATAGGAGGTCGCGAACAGGGCGCAACCGCCGAACGCAAAGATCACGGCATTGGTATGGAGAGGCCGCAATCGCCCGTAACTCAGGAATTCGTGCACGTTCAATTCCGGCCAGACCAGCTGGGCAGCGATGATTACGCCGACGAGCATGCCGACGATGCCCCAGATAACGGTCATCACGGCGAACTGGCGCACGACTTTGTAGTTGTAAGTCGCTTGCGATTGCATGATGGATCACCTCACATTGACAAAAAAAACCGGGAAACCACACCGATTGATGCGGTGCAGTATGAAAATTTTTCGGCAGATTACTCCTGTAACCAAGCCGTCAATTGATGCAGATCAAAATATATCCGACATCAAGGACAATATCTACACTATTAACATGGTTAATGGGGTCATCGACGCACCGCAAAGTTCGCGAAAGCCAGATCAAGCCATTGAATCAATGGCGAAAAAAAAGGGTGCGCAGCGCGCACCCCCAACCCCAACAGAGAGCCTTCGGGCAAAGGCAGAAGCCCTTGCCATAAAACCCACATGCAGTATGGACAATTACGCCTGCGCGCGCATTGATATTTGTCAAAGGTCGTTCAGTTCGGCGGTACCCTGACGTCCTTCGGGCTCTGTGGCTCTGTTTCACGCTTGCCGGACGCTGCATCGGGGCTGGTGTCGTCGTCGTCCATCAGAATGCGGTAGCCGGGGCCGTCAAGGTCGTCGTACTGGTTGTTGCGCAGGGACCACCAGAAGAACCAGGCGATCACGAAGACCAGAACGAGTGAAAGCGGGATCAGCAGGTAAAGGATATCCATTCAGCTCCTTTGCAGGCGCAGAGCATTGAGCACGACAAGCAACGAACTCAGGGACATCCCGATCCCGGCCATCCAGGGAGTGACCCAGCCCATCATCGCCAGGGGTATCGCCAGAAAATTGTAGGCAAACGCCCACACGAGATTCTGGCGGACTATTTTCAGCGTCCGGCGGGCCAGTTGCAGGCCACGTGGCAGAGCCAGCAGATCGTTGCCCAGCAAGACGACATCGGCGTTGGCGCGCGCCAGATCGGCGCCTCCTGCCATTGCAATCGACACCTGGGCCTGGGCCAGCACGGGTGCGTCATTCACGCCATCACCGACCATGGCTACAGTTTCGCCCGCGGCCTGCAGCCCCACCAGCGCACGATGCTTTTCTTCGGGGATCAAGCCAGCCCTGGCGTCGGCAATCTGCAGTGCCGATGCCGCCGCCAGGGTCGCCGAAGGTCCGTCGCCACTGAATATCGATAACCGCACACCCATGGCCGTCAACTCGCCGGACATCGCGCCAGCCTCAGGCCTGAGGCCGTCGCGCAAGCGAAAGAAGGCCCCCCAACCGTCACCATTGCCCAGGGCAACAACCGTGTCGCTTTCTTCAATGGATGAGGTGGCCTCGCCGGGAACCGGCTTCCGGGTCAGTTCGGCGACGAAGTCCGCACGCCCAAGGCGCCACACTCTTCCATCAATCAGGCCTTCGACTCCAGCCCCGGTAACCGCACGCCGGCTTTCAACCTGCAACGGTGATTCGCACTTGCCGGCTATCGCCAGCGCAATCGGATGCTCCGAGCCACGTTCCATGGCGGCGGCAATCTGCAGTGCACCGTCCTCGTCGCCATTCAGCGGCACAACCGCCACAAGTGTCATCTTCCCGTAGGTCAGCGTTCCAGTCTTGTCGAAAACGAAACGGTCAGCGCGCGCCAAGGCCTCGATGGCATGACCACGCGTAACCAGCAAACCGCGCGCAGCAAGAGCGCCGGTGGCGACCGTCAACGCCGCTGGCGTGGCGAGCGACAGCGCGCACGGGCAGCTGACGACTAGGACGGCGACAAAGACCCACAAAGCGCGATCAGGATCCAGCCACCACCACGCAAGGCCGGTAACGCTTGCCAGCAGGATCAGGGCAATGATGAACCTGCCCGCCACGCGGTCTGCCATTTCGACGAGTCGCGGCCGCTCGGCCGCAGATCGCTCCATCAGGCGCTGAATCGCCGCCAGACGGGTTTCCTCGCCGACACGCTCAACGCGGATCACGAGAGGGCTGGCGGTATTCAGGCTGCCACCAATGACGGAATCGCCAGTCTGTTTGCCCATCGGCCTGCTTTCTCCAGTAAGCAGGGATTCGTCGGCGGCACTGTGGCCATCCACAACCACGCCATCGGCCGGGAAGGTCTCGCCGGGTTTAACCATCACTGCGTCACCCGGCTTCAGTTCGGCCACGGCGACCTGACGCGCACCAGCCTCGCCACCGGCCGGCCAGTCAGGCAACATCAGCGCAATGGCCGGAATGGCCCGGGCCAGTGTCTCGACACTGCGTGCCGCCCGCTGCCGGGCCATCATTTCGAGGTAGCGACCGGAAAGCAGGAAAAAGACGAACATCGTCACCGAGTCGAAATACACTTCCCCGCTTGCCCGGAACGTCGCCCACACGCTGGCGCAAAAAGCCGCGCCAATGCCGAGCGCCACCGGAACATCCATGCCGACCCTGCGCATGCCCAGATCACGCCACGCGCTGACAAAAAACGGTGCCGCCGAATAGAACATCACCGGTGTGGTAAGTATCAGGCTGGCCCAGCGCATCAGTTGCTCGATGTCCGGCGTCATGTCGCCATCTGCCAGATACACGGGTATGGCATACATCATCACCTGCATCATGCCGAAACCGGCGACGAACAGACGCCATAGAGCGGCCTTGCGCTCCTTGCGCGCCAGAGCTTCGGAGCGACTCACGTCGTAGGGGTGAGCGCGATAGCCGATGGCGGCGACCGCTTCCAGGATGGATGACAGGCGCGTCTCACGTTCATCCCAGCACACGCGGGCGCGTCGGGTGGTGTAATTGATGTCGACCGAGATGATTCCGGGTTGCCTGCGCAGATGCGACTCATTGAGCCAGACGCAGGCGGCACAGGTGATGCCCTCCAGAATCAGCGACGCTTCGCGAACGTGCTCTCTCTGACCACCGTCGACGCGCCTGACGAAACTCTTCTGCACGTCGGGATGGTCGAACAGACCGAGGCCGGCCATCGACTGCGGCAGGGCTTCCCGGGGGCTCTCCGGCATCGCATCGCGATGCCGGTAGTAGTCGCCGAGCCCGTTGCCGACAATAGCCTCGGCAACCGCTGCGCAGCCAGCACAGCACATCGCGCGCGGTTCCCCGCCGATGTCAACCAGGAAGCTGGCACCTGAAGGCACCGGCAAGCCGCAGTGATAACAGCCCTCTTCGCCGGTCATGACAGCGGACTCCCGCGGACGGAGCCCTACTTTGGCGCCATGCGGATGGCACCGTCAAGGCGAATCACTTCGCCGTTCAGCATCTCGTTCTCGACGATGTGCCGCACCAGCGCAGCGTACTCCGCCGGCTTGCCCAGGCGCGAGGGAAAGGGAACCATCCTGCCCAGCGCCTCCTGGACCTCCGCCGGCATGCCCAGCAGCATTGGCGTCTCGAAGATCCCCGGTGCAATGGTCATCACGCGGATGCCGAAACGGGCAAGTTCGCGAGCTACCGGCAAGGTCATGCCTACGACGCCTCCCTTGGAGGCGGCATAGGCCGCCTGACCGATCTGACCGTCATAGGCAGCGACCGACGCAGTGCTGACGATGACACCGCGCTCTCCTGCCGCATTGGGGGCGCCCTTGCTCATGGCGTCGGCAGCCAGGCGAATCATGTTGAACGTGCCCACGAGATTGACGTTTATCGCGCGCGCAAAGACGTCAAGGCTGTGGGGGCCGTTGCGGCCCAGCACTTTCTCCGCCGGCGCGATGCCCGCGCAATTAACCAGGCCGTGAAGTCCGCCGAACGTGGAAACCGCCGCCTCAACACAGGCCTGCGCACTTGCGCCATCCGCCACGTCGGTCGTGACGAAACGGACATTGGCGCCAAGCTCACCGGCAAGGGCCGTGCCGGCCGCCTCGTTGAGGTCGGCGAGCACAAGCCTGGCGCCAAGGCTGGCCAGCAGGCGGCCAGTGCCGGCGCCCAGCCCGGACGCTCCGCCAGTGACAATAAAAACGCTGTCAGCGATCTGCATGGGGCACTCCTCAAGTCGATCCTGCGCCCGCGTACCCGGGCAACAAGAAACAGGGCCCGCCGCCCGGCAAGGCGACAGGCCCCTCTGATGTTGGTGCTGTTGGCCGGAATCGAACTGGCGACCTACTGATTACGAATCAGTTGCTCTACCAACTGAGCTACAACAGCCTTTCGAGCCGCAAAATTATACCCGCCCGCGCCGACCCTTGGCAACG
>Ga0172373_10003400_pt1 | contig 23309 bp, 17 predicted proteins | sample Lak10m_2_FD_114546 | JGI IMG/M metagenome (GOLD analysis project Ga0172373, IMG submission 114546) | Freshwater microbial communities from Kabuno Bay, South-Kivu, Congo - kab_092012_10m | ecosystem: Environmental > Aquatic > Freshwater > Lake | place: Democratic Republic of the Congo...
AAAGGAGAAAACGGGTATTTTGACCTATAAACCTGCTGATATTGGAGTACAAACCTAGGTTTGTACTCCAAAAAAAGGCATTTGAAGCCTTTTGGCACCCATCATTCAAAAAGACCCTAAAACCGATATTGAGCCTTGATTATTTGAACGAGTGCATGCTTTAGTCGATTTGAGGCAACTGCTCAAGCGACAAGTACAGTGGAGCGCTGGTGTCCCGATAATATAAGGTTTTCATTAAGTTATCCGGGCTTATTTGATTCATTTTCCATTTTTATAACGGCTGGGTCATTGCATTTGAATATATAGAGTATCCGTTTAGGCCAGCTTCTCCAGTTCTTTTGCCAAGACGACATAGGGTAATAAACTGGCCGGCAATGCATTGCTGATGTCCTGGAGAATGCGTTGATACTGGGTGATTTTCTGCTTTTGCGCAGGCAAGCCGAAATAATCTGCGCAGGTTGTGAACCCGCCTGCTACGATATTTTTAATCACACGGCTTATCGCCTGCTGGATGGTTTCTTGTACGTCAAGCAAGACTTTTTGCTCCCAGCGGTCATGGGCCGGTATTTTTGTCACAAACTCGATAATGGCATTCAGCTCCAGATATTCGGTGGTTTCAGTGAACAGCGCCAGAATGCGCATAAAGCCCCGTTCGGTTTCTTCCGCTAATGAAACGATAAGCGGGAAATCGGCCAGGCTGGAAATAATGGCTATTTTGCGTCCAAGTTCAGCAGGGATGCCGTCCTGCCGGTAGAGTTCCTGTTGCTGTTTTATCTGGAGTGCGTTGTGTTGGTTAATACCGGTTTTGCTGAAATAAGCGTCGTAATCGCTTAAATAACGGCTGTAGCGAGTAATAGCCAGGGTATCGGGAACTATTTTTTTGCCGTGTGCCAATGTCCATCGGCAGCAATGAAGCAATGTTTTTTCAATCTGCATCAATAATTGGTATTGCTTATCGGCGGCTATCCTGTTATCCAGCGCGGCAATTGCCCGGCGCAACGTATCGCCGTCAAGCACCCGGTCGAAAGCCAGGTAGCAGGCAACGGCATCAAGTATATTCTGCGTGTCGCTGCCGGCGCCGTTTTCGATATAAGCGTTTAAAAAGCTGCAACCGGCCTGGTTAATGATTTTATTGCTGATGAGGGTGGCTTTGATTTCATTAGCCAAGGGATGGCCGGCAAGTTGGTCTTTATACGGCGTGGTAATTTGCCCCGGAAAATAAGACGCCAGGTAACCACTGCAGCATTCTTCCTGCAGCAACGCGGTTTGTTGCCGTATTTGCTGGGTCAGGTACATTTTCGCGGCCGCCATCAGCGCCGCAAATTCAGGGCGAGTTATCGTTTGTCCGGGCCTTAATAAAACATCCTTGTCTTGCGGAAAGGATTCAACAGTTTTATCGAGAAATCCGGCGGTTTCCAGGCGCTCGGCCACTTGCAGGAATTGTCCGGGACTGTCTTTGCAGCGCAGTTGCTCCAGCGATAAACACAGGCTTTGCGCCGTGTTATTGGCTAATACCAGCGAGCAGACGGCGGCCGTCATATCGGTAAATAAGGCCTGGTAGTCGGTAATGACGGCTTGTTTTTGCAAGGCCATCAACAGGATTTTCAAGTTGACTTCGTGGTCGGAAGTATCAACCCCGGCCGAATTATCGACGGCATCGGTATTAATGCGCCCGCCGAGCAGGGCGTATTCGATGCGCGCTTTTTGCGTAAAGCCGAGATTAGCGCCCTCGCCAACGACATGCGCCGCTAAATCGGCAGCGTCCACGCGTACATTGTCGTTGTTCCTGTCGCCGACATCTTCGTGTTTTTCGGCGCTGGACTTGATGTAGGTACCGATGCCGCCCAGCCATAATAAATCAACCTGTGCGCTTAAGAGATAGCGTATCAGCGACTCACCGTCCAGCGATTTGTAACGCAGGCCCAGCCATTTTTTTACTTCCGGCGACATCGGGATGTCCTTATCCGAGCGCAAATACACCCCGCCGCCTGCGGAAATCAGGGAGCGGTCATAATCATTCCAACTCGAACCGGGTAGTTCAAACAGGCGTTTGCGCTCATCGAATGCAGCACAGCCTTCTGCCGGGTTCGGGTCGATAAAAATATGCCGGCCGCTGAATGCAGCCAATAGGCGGATGCACGGCGACAGCAGCATGCCGTTGCCGAACACATCGCCGTCCATGCTGCCGATACCGACAACGGTAAACGGTTCGGTTTGTATGTCTTTACCCCGTTCACGAAAATGGCGTTTTACGCATTCCCATGCGCCGCGCGCGGTAATGCCCAAGGCTTTGTGGTCATAGCCGTGCGAGCCGCCGCTGGCGAAGGCGTCATCCAGCCAGAACCGGTATTCTGCGGCGACACCGTTCGCTATATCGGAAAATTGCGCCGTGCCTTTGTCGGCGGCGACGACCAGGTAAGGATCAGGGTCATCGTAGCTAACGCTGTTTTCAAGTTTAGCGACCTTGCCGTCACTGTAATTATCGGTCAGGTCCAGTAATCCGTGCATCAAGCGGATATACGCTTTTTTGCCGGCTTCTTTAAAACTGGACGTGGAGCCGTTTTTCTTGACGATAAAACCGCCTTTCGCGCCGGTTGGGATAATCAATGCGTTTTTGCTGACCTGGGTTTGCATCAGGCCCAGTATTTCGGTCCTGAAATCGTCGGGACGGTCTGACCAGCGGATGCCGCCGCGGGAAATTTTGCCGCCGCGCAGGTGGATGCCTTCCATATCGACGGCATGGACATAAATCTCGTTCTGCGGTTTAGGTGCCGGCATGTCAATAACTCCCAGGCTATTGATTTTAAATGCGATAAAGTAGTCTTGCCAGTCACGGCGCAGGTGAAAGTTGCTGCGTACCGTCGCGTCGATCAGGTTGAATAATGTGCGCAAGATACGGTCGTCGTTAATGTCGGCTACCGATGACATGCTGTCCAGCAATTGCAGGCGCAACGGTATCAAGACCTGTTCTTCCCTGACGATGAGATCGTCCCATACCGGAGCCGGCCTGAAGCGGGCCTCAAAATAATTGAACAGGTAGCGCGAGACCTGGGGGTTATTGATGAGCGCATGATGCACGCTGGCCTTGGTCGTGTGATGGCCGAGTTGCAGGTAATAATTACGATAAGCCCGAAGCAGGTCAATCTCCTGCCAGGCCATTCCGGCCAATACGGATAATTTATTGAGCGTATCGTTTTCGGCTTTGCCGTCCATGACCGCTTGAAGGGTTGCCAGCATACGAGTGCGCAATACGGGGAAACCGGCATACGGTTCTTTTGCCGCTTTAATCGTGAAACTTTTAATAAACAGCGTCATATCGTCCAGCGTCACATGAAACTGTACCTGATCCATTACGCGTAAGCTGAGATTTTCCAGTAGCGGGATATATTCGTCCAGGTAACGTTCCTGCCGGCTGTAAAAATGCAGCCGATAATGCGGGGTATGCTGGCAGGGCCTAAGCAGGCTGACGCGTTGAACGTCCGGCGCGGTGATTTGTTCAAGTTGCAGCAGATCCTGCAAGGCGTAACGTGGCGAAATCAGCGCCTGGTATTCGGCGGTCAATAACGCAGGGTATTTTTGCAGCAGCAGGGTCGCCGTTTGCTGGTTTAGCGCCCTGGCTGCCAGGCGTTGAATGCGGTTTTCCCAGGATGTCGCCTGCATAGTATTCATAGGTATTTTATAATTTCCAAAACATTACAGTCACGTTGCCTGCTGTAGGTGACCGAATCCATGAATGTCCTGATAAAAAACAGGCCCATCCCGCCTTCTTTGGGATGGTCGAAATCAGGTAGCGGTACGCTTTCCAGGTCGAAGCCCTGGCCGTGGTCATAGACCTTGATATTCAGCTCGTTTTCTTCGATATGTATCAATATCCTGACGGTATCTTCCGGCACCGTTAACGTGGCGTGCTTGATGGCATTGGCTGTTGCTTCCGTTAATACCAGGTTTAAGTGGTAAGCCAAGGCCTCCTTGTCGCCGGAGTAGTTATCCAGCTCCCAGGCGATACGCTCACCGATGCTGCCGATCAGGTCCAGGTACTTGGTTTGCGTCGGAATGATGACATCGACCTGGATAACAGACGTGCACATGGTTAACCTCTAGGCTTGATTGTCAAAAGCTTCGTCCAAGTCAGCATAAATCTCAAACACCCTGTTTAAGCGCGTTAGTTCAAACATCGACAGCACCTGCTGCTGTAAATTCGCCAGCGCCAACTTGCCGGACCGGGCGGCGGCGTTTTTATAACCCGACAGCAAGGCTCCAAGGCCGGAGCTGTCAATAAAGCGCACCTTTTCCAACTGGACGATAATGGCCGTGTCGCCCTGTTCGATAATATGCAGAATAGCATCTTTTAATTCGCCTGAGTTATGCGCGTCTATTCGTTCTTCTTCAATGAAGAGGACATGATAGGCATTTATTTTTTCGAGCTTTAAATTCATGGCGTTTATTCATGTGTGTTAAGTATTGAAGCCGGAGTGACAGGTAACACCTGTAGCATATAGGATTTTTTGGGTTCCACAACCTGTTTTCACTGTGAGGATGGGTGTGCGGTGAGCGGTTGAAATGTTCCCGGTAATAACGGGATGGGCGGCCTAAATCAAACTTGGCCGTTCAAAGAATAATAAGGCGATTTCCAAGAATGAATGTACCCAAATAGCGCATTATTTTTGTTTATTTTCAACGACTTGCATGGATGACACCACAAGGGTGGTCTAGGGACAGAGCGGTTGTCGAGGCGTAAAAATAGGCGCATAGCGAGCTATGAAACTATTTTTACAACGCAGGAAATGGACAAGAAGACCAGCGAGTTGGGTATATTCTTCGCCGGAAATCGCCTAACGGAAGGATACAAAATATAACTCGGCATAACTCTCATTGATGGGCTATTTTTAACCCCCTGACGAGGGAGGGGGAAGCGAAACGCCTCCCCCTCGCTAATCAAGCTTTTGACGACTGGCGCTTAAGTGCAGTCTTTTTATTTGCCGCAGATTACTGCGTATTCTACATCGATGATTTGGATAGATAGCCTATTTTCATTGGGTGCCGCTGCTGAATCCGCCGCTCCCAAGAAGGTGAGTATTTTACCTTTCAGGTCGGCAACAGTTCTCGGGTTGTCTTTTACCTTGATGTCCAGCTCAGTGTTAAGCGGCAGTGCATCAAGCCTTTGTTGCTCGTCAGGGTTAGCCGCTACCAATTTACCGGTTACCATGAAGATGATCTTGTCAAAGTGAAGAACCGGCAACTGGACCGTTCCCGCCGCTGTTGCTGATGGGCAAGTGGCTACTGCCGGAACTCCCTTGCCGTCAACTGGAGGTACTGCAGACAGCGCTTGTGTAGAGCATAACGCTAAAGCTGCGGCGCTTATCGGGAAAAATAAATTTGAACGTTTGTTCATGATCACGACCTCACTCAAAAATTTTAAGATTAACGGTCAATTTGGACTCTTAAATAACACAGCCCAGTCATTGTGCCTGTACAGGAAAAACACAATCCGATACTCCCTTAGGCACATGGCTAACTTATTGAAATAATAGTGGCTTGTCAATATAAATAATCATCGATCGTAACTCTTCAGCATTAAGCTAAAATTGTCTATTGCGTGCCGTGCGCGCCTTTTCCGGTGCGTGGGTAAGGTGCAGTCCGTTGATGGCGCGTGCGGCGCGCTTCAGATGGCTTGGTAATGAGCTGAATAGTTACCATCGATCAAAATTAAATTCTTGGCGGCTCCCTAGCGGATGCCTCGTGCCTGGCCTTAATGCCGCAGCATAAACCGGGATACTCCGGTAAAATGTAACTTTTGATTCCGCCAGGGCTCTTTCGATATGAATAACGATTTATTTCTCTACGATACCGAACGCTTGAAGACGATTGCCTCGGACGATACGCTGAAGCAAGGTTTGGCTTATTTTTCCGAGAACCGCGTGTTTGCATTGGATGTACAGGCCAATGTACTGACGGCTCAAGTGGAGGATGCCGACGTTAATGAGCCTTATTGGGTGGAGTTGAGCCGGGACGAGGGTAATAATTTAGTGGTTCATTGCGATTGCTCCGGGCAGGGCGCTGTCTGCAAACATGCGATTGCCGCTTTATACCGGTATGCGGAGCAATTTGGCTTTGACGACGACAAGATGCTCGGCAGTGCCGTCGATGAGGCGATTTTAGAGCGCGTAAAAAAAGGCAGGAATGAAGTCAATGTCAAATTAATCAGCGGAAATATAGGATTCGGCACCTGGCAGGCCACGTCCATTATTTCGGCGACCTACACGAAGAAATCCTACCAGGTGCAAATCCGCTCGCTGGATCAACGCATGAACTATTGCACCTGCCCGGATTTGGCGACTAACCGCTTGGGTACCTGTAAGCATATTGAAGCGGTTTTGCATACGGCGAAGAAAAGTCCCGATTATAAAAAACTGAAAGACGCGGGCTGTCCGGTTTCATTTGTGTACCTGGCTTGGGAGTCGGCGACCCGCCCGGTGATACGCATATATAAAACCGCGCAAACAGATGCCGGTTTAGCGGCGCTGTGTTCGGAATTCTTTAGTCAGGACGGCGTATTTAGCGCTCGCCTGCCGGAAGATTTTTTCCGTTTTTCCGAGCAGGTTTTAGGGCGCGACGATTTTTTTGTCGGCGATGATGCGGCGCAATATGCGCATCAATGCGCCGAAGATGCGGCGCAAACGCTACGCTCAGGGCGGATCACCCAGGACATTATGCGCGCTAACGGCGTCCTGCCAGGCATTAAAGCGCGCTTGTTCCCGTATCAAACCGAGGGCGTGGCGTTCCTGGCGGCGCGCGGGCGCGCCTTACTGGCCGACGACATGGGCTTGGGCAAGACCTTGCAGGCGATTTGCGCCGCGTCTTGGTTGGTTGATAATGCCGGCGCCCGGAAAGTCCTGGTGGTCTGTCCGGCTTCGTTGAAACACCAATGGGCTAGGGAAATAGCAAAATTCAGCGCGCATCCGGCGCAGATTATCCAAGGGGCGGCGGAAAACAGGGCGGTGCAGTACCGGGCGGATGCGCTGTTTTTTATCGTCAATTATGAATTGACCGTCCGTGATCTTAGCGTGATCAATGAAACCTTAAAACCCGACCTGGTTATTCTCGATGAAGCGCAGCGCATCAAGAATTGGCGTACCAAGATTGCGTCAACTATCAAGTTAATCCCCTCGCGTTATGTGTTTGTGTTAAGCGGCACGCCGCTGGAAAATCGTCTTGAAGATTTGTACAGCCTGTTGCAAGTGGTCGACGCACGGGTACTGGGGCCGTTGTGGCGCTGTTTGCTGGAATTCCATGTCACCGACGAGCGCGGCAAAGTCATCGGCTATCGTAACCTGTCGGAATTAAGGCGGCGTATCGCGCCGGTGATGTTAAGGCGCAACCGCAGCCTGGTCAGCGACCAGTTGCCGGAACGGACTGAAGTGAGCCTGGATATTCCGATGACTGCCATGCAAAGGGAGTTGCATGACTCGGCGATGTCGGCGGCGGGACAATTGGCGCAAATCGCCAAGCGCAGGCCGCTGACGCCCGGCGAGCAAAACCGGATGATGTCTTCATTGCAGCAGGCGCGTATGGCCTGCGATGCGGCGGGCCTGGTGGACAAACAGACGCAGGGCTCGCCGAAACTGGATGAGTTATCCCGTTTGCTGGAGGAATTGTGCCTGCAAAGTAGCCGCAAGGCCGTGATTTTTTCGCAATGGGCGTTAATGACCGAGATGGTGGAAGCGCTGGCCAGGGGGATGGGCCTGGGTTGTGTACGTTTGCACGGCGGCATTCCCAGCCAGAAACGCGGCGAACTGATGGACAGGTTCCAGCAGGACGACGCCGTGCAGGTCTTTATTTCCACCGATGCGGGCGGCGTCGGTTTAAACCTGCAATCGGCAACGGTGTTGATCAACCTGGATATGCCGTGGAATCCCGCCGTGCTGGACCAGCGCATCGCGCGTATACACCGCTTGGGCCAGAAACAGAATGTACAGATTTTCCTGTTGCTGGCCGAAGATTCTTACGAACAGCAGGTCGCCAGGCTGGTGAAAGGCAAGCGGGATTTGTTTGATAATGTCATCAGCCCTGAAGCCTCTGAGGATGTGGTCGGGGTATCGAAAAAGATGTTGCAGGCGCTGATCGATAATTTAACCGGCGATGATAAAGCTGAAGATCAAGCTCCGCCGGAATCTGTTGACGTGTCTGCACCGGAAGCCCTTGGACAAGCGCAAGCCGTTAAAAAAACGGGAGCCGCCGAAGTCGAAGATGACGGCCTGATCCGACGGCTGATAGCAAAAATCCAGACGGCATTTAACGCCCGCATTGTGCGCATTTCAGGCTCCGGCGGCGGGTTGCTGGTGGTCATTGATCAGCAAAACGACACCGATGAGGCCTCCGCACAGGCGCTTTCCGAGCCTGATGTCCCCGTTGTCGTCATTGACGCCCGAACCCTGGCCGGACTACAGCGTTTAGGCCTTGCCTCACAGCTTGCCGAATCCCGGCTGTTGTTTGAGCCTGACGTTAAAGATCGGGAAACGATAAATCCCTTGGTTAATTTAGCCGAGGCAAAGCTGCGCTCCGCAGAAATTTTATTGGAGCGGCAATCTACAGCCGGCGTGATGGATTTGCTGGCCTCCTCGATGTTGGCGATGGTTGCCGCCAGTGCCGGGCTTGTCCAGGTTCCGGCAGCGGATGCAGCGGTCTTGTGGTTGTACAGCGAGGCCTTGCCGCAACAGCTGTTAACCCAGGAGCAGGCGGCGGCGATTGTGCGGGCCTTATCTTTAAGCCGGAACCCAGAGCTGCCCGTTAACCTGATTGAACAATCCTTGGCGGATGCCCGGATGTTTTGTTCAGCCGGTCCGCTGGGCGAGGTGCAGACTCCAACGCATTGACGCGGCAAATATTGGGGTTCGCGCACTTGCCTGTACAGGTAATGAAATACCCCGCACTTTAATAAGGCGATTTCCAAGAATGAATGTACCCAAATCGCGCAGGATTTTTGTTCATTTTCAAGGCGTAAAAATAGGCGCATAGTGAGCTATGTAACTATTTTTACAACGCAGAAAATGGGCAAAAAGACCAGCGAGTTGGGTATATTCTTCGCCGGAAATCGCCTAATGACGTTGAGGTTATTCCGATGGCTAAAATCACCCAATTATCGCAATTAGACTTAAATCAAACTTACAGTTATGCCGATTACCTGACATGGACGCTGGACGAAACGGTAGAGCTCATCAAAGGCAAGATTATGTTGATGTCGCCTGCGCCAAATGTAGGACATCAACGGATTTCAATGAATTTAAGCCGTTTGGTATCTACTTTTTTCAAGCGTAAAAAATGCCAAGTATTTGCCGCTCCGTTCGATGTCCGTTTATATGATCGTAAAAAATCCATTTTAGCAAGCAAGGATGTGCATACCGTCGTGCAACCTGATTTATGCGTTATTTGTAATCCCGATGTTTTAGACGAACAAGGCTGCAACGGTGCGCCTGATTGGATCATTGAAATCCTGTCAAAAGGGAATTCCAAACGGGAAATGCAAATTAAATACGCGTTGTACCAGGACAGCGGGGTAAGCGAATACTGGTTGGTTTACCCGTATGAGCAAGCGCTGCACCAGTTTGTTTTAGATGGCGATGGCTGTTACCAGTTAAAAGCGATGTACGCCAATACTGATAGGGCAACACCGCAGTTATTTCCTGATTTGATGCTTGATTTAAGTGAAGTATTTGAAACTTTTGATGATTAAAGCCTAGCGTACTGTGCGCTACAGGGCATCAATCGCTGGCCTGGAAAACGGCTTGCTTGGCCGCCATGCCCGCCTGCTCTTTGACCAGTTTCGGGACAAGATAGCCGGGCAGCCTGTCCCGGATTTGTTCGACTAATGCTAAAGCCGCCGTCTCACTGACTTCAAAATGTGCTGTGCCGGTCGCTTTGTCCAATAAGTGCAGGTAATAGGGAATGACGCCGACCTCAAATAAGCGTTCGCTCAATGCAGACAACACGTCGGCATTATCATTGACGCCTTTTAGCAGGACCGATTGGTTCAGTAAGGTGATGCCGCTGTTTTTTAAGCGCTGACACGCCGCCATGACGCGGCTGCTGATTTCATTGGCATGGTTGCAATGCACAATGACGACGATTTGCTTGGCGCTGTTGCTTAATAGGTCGAGCAGCGCATCGGTGATGCGTGCCGGCAAAACGACCGGCAGCCGGGTGTGTATACGGATACGCTTTAATTGTTGGATGCCGTTTAATTGCGCGATCAATCTTGCCAATCGCGCATCGCTGAGCAGTAACGGATCGCCGCCGCTTAAAATAACTTCCGAGATGCCGGCGTCTGACGCAATATAAGCCATAGCGGCTTCTTCCTGCTGTTTGCCGAGTTGCAAGTCGGCGTAAGGGAAATTGCGGCGGAAGCAATACCGGCAATTAATCGCGCAACTGCCGGTATTGATCAATAAAACCCGTCCCTGGTATTTATGGAGGACGCCGGTTTGCGCGGCGGCCGGCAAATCGCCGACAGGGTCGTTGCTATAGCCGGGATAAAGCGATGTTTCATCGTTGACAGGCAGTACCTGCCGCAATAAAGGATCTTGCGGGTTGGCTTTTTCTATACAGGCGGCGAAGCTTAACGGTACGCGCAATGGGAAATTTTGGGTCGCGGCGACTGACACCGGTAGCTTGTCGGGTGATAGATGCAGGTAAGCGCATAAGTCTTCAATACGGTTAAAGGCTTCGCTAAGTTGCTGCTGCCAGCTTTTGGCAAAGTGTGCGGTTTCATTGTAGGGTTCAGTCATCAAAAGGTATTTAAAGTTTCTATCAATAATTACCTCCATTATAATGACGGACTTTTAATTATTGTGTCATCTTGAGGATAAAATGGCTGTTTATAGCACTAATGAGTTTAAAGCCGGGTTAAAAATCATGCTGGATAATGATCCCTGTGCGATTATTGAAAACGAATTTGTAAAGCCGGGTAAGGGGCAGGCATTTAACCGCGTTAAGATCAGGAACCTGAAAACCGGCCGCGTGATTGAGCGGACATTCAAATCAGGTGAATCGTTGGAAGGCGCCGATGTTGTTGATGTCGAAATGCAGTACCTGTACAACGATGGAGAATATCGGCATTTCATGGTGCAGGATACTTTTGAGCAATACCAGGCCGATCAAAAAATCGTCGGTGACGCGAGCCTGTGGCTGAAAGACCAGGATTTCTGTACCGTTACGTTATGGAATGACGCGCCGCTGGCAGTTACGCCGGCTAATTTTGTCGAATTGGCTATTGTCGAAACGGATCCCGGCGTGCGCGGCGATACTTCCGGCGGCGGCGGCAAACCGGCTAAGCTCGAAACAGGTGCTGTCGTCAGGGTGCCGTTATTCGTGCAACAGGGTGAGGTTATCAAGGCTGATACGCGCACCGGTGAGTATATCTCGCGCGTCAAAGAATAGTGGATAAGGCCTGGCAACCCGCGTGCAAACTTGAGTCTTTGCACTTAAGGGCGCGGGTCTTGCATGAGATACGGCGCTTTTTTGCCGAACGCGCTGTCCTTGAAGTTGAAACGCCGCTGTTGTGCCACGGTACCGGCACCGACCCCCAGCTGGATTTTTTTACTACGGCGTATTGTTTGCCGCCGTTACGGCAGGCTTTGTTTTTACAAACGTCGCCTGAGTTTGCGATGAAGCGCTTGCTGGCAGCGGGTAGCGGCTCGATTTATCAAATCTGCAAGGCGTTCAGGAATGGCGAGTCGGGACGTTTTCATAATCCTGAATTTACGATATTGGAATGGTACCGGCTTGGCTTCAGCCTGCCTCGACTCATGGACGAAATTACCGAGCTGGTCGCCGTGCTGTTTGCAGGAAAAGGCTTAAAACCGGCGCAACGTATCAGTTACCAGGCTGTTTTCCAGCAGTATACGGGCCTGGATCCGCTGGTATTTTCCTGTCGGGATTATGGCGCTTATGCCGTCGATAAGCACATACCTGAAGCGGTGGAATTATGCGGAGACGATCATGCCATATGGCTGGATTTTATTTTCAGTCATAAGGTCCAGCCGTATTTGGGGAGTAACGCCTTATGCCTGGTATACGGTTATCCCGCCTGTCAATCGTCATTAGCGCGGCTTAATGCGCAAAATCCCAAGATTACCGATCGGGTCGAACTCTTTATTAATGGCGTTGAACTGGGTAACGGGTTTTATGAATTAACTGATGCTGTAGAGCAGGACAGGCGTTTTAATGAAGAAATCAGCATCAGGCAACAACGCCGGCTGCCTGCGCCGTTTAAGGACAAGCATCTTGTTGCAGCGCTGGCCGCGGGCCTGCCTGATTGTTCGGGCATAGCGATAGGGCTGGACCGCTTGCTGATGCTGTTGTCGGGCAGTGCTTCCATTAATGAGGTACTGGCTTTTCCTGTCGATAGGGCCTAAGCGGTTTAGCTCGTTACTGTGTTATAATCTCAAACGTTTTTACTCATCACGATGTTTTATTTTTAGCTGCCTACATGAAGAACCCAAAAACTTTTTCTCGTTTGTTATTGTTGTGCCTGCTTGTTTCCCCGGCGGTTAAAAGTGATGAAGCATTCGTTGTCCAGGATATTCAAGTCAAAGGCTTGCAGCGTATTTCGCTGGGTACGGTTTATAACTACCTGCCGGTCAGTGTCGGTGAGAAGTTTTCCGGGGAGAATGTCGCGCCGGCTATCAGGGAATTGTTCAAAACAGGTTTCTTTAAGGATATTTCTCTCGAAAGGGAAGGGTCAACGTTGATTGTCAATGTCGTTGAACGTCCGTCCATCGCCAAAATTATTTTTGAGGGCAATAAGGACTTATCCAAGGACGATTTGAAAAAGGCCCTGGACAAGATCGGCTTGTCCGAAGGCAAAACATTCGATAGGCAAGTGCTGGATAAGGTTGAGCAGGAGCTGAATCGCCAATACCTGAGTCACGGTAAATACGGCCTGAAGATTAAAACCGATGTGACGGCGCTAACGCGAAACCGGGTGGGTATCCATATCAATATTTCCGAAGGCAGGGTTGCCAAGATTAAACAGATCAATGTCGTCGGCAATACTGTTTTTGATGATAAAACATTGCTGGAGCAAATTGAATTAAGCACGAGCAACTGGCTGTCGTTCTATAGCAAAGATGACCAGTATTCCAAGCAAAAATTATCCGCCGACCTGGAAACGCTACGGTCTTATTACCTGGATCGCGGTTATATCAATTTTTCGATTGAATCCACGCAGGTCGCTATTACGCCCGATAAGAAAGACATTTATGTCACGATCAATGTTAAAGAGGGCGATGTTTATACCTTGGAAAAAGTGAAACTGGCCGGTAATTTGATCGTCGCCCCTGAGGAGCTGATCAAGCTGGTCGGCGTTGGCCCAGGCGAGATTTTTTCGAGGAAAAATGCCACTGAAACATCAAAAGCCATTTCCGATCGTTTGGGCGATGACGGCTATGCCTTTGCCAACGTTAATATGGTGCCGGAAATTAACGAGATTAAAAAAACCGTCGATATGACATTCTTTGTCGATCCGGGTAAACGTGCCTATGTGCACCATATCAATATGAACGGCAATACCAAAACTCGTGATGAAGTCTTGCGCCGGGAAATGCGCCAGATGGAGTCCAGTTGGGCATCCAGTTCAAAAATCGAGCGCTCCAAGACCCGGCTCGAACGGCTGGGTTATTTCGAATCAGTCAATGTTGAAACGCCGCCCGTTGTCGGTACTAATGACCAGATCGATGTTAATTATTCCGTGGTCGAAAAAGCGTCAGGTAACCTGTCGGCGGGCATAGGCTTCTCCCAGGTTCAAGGGATAGTTTTAAATGCTAATATCTCCCAGGATAACGTGTTTGGTTCAGGCAAACGCGTCAATGTGGCGTTTAACAATAGTAATTACCTGACCAGCTATCAATTGGGTTTTTTTAATCCTTACTTTACGACCGACGGCGTAAGTTTGGGTTACAACCTGGGATATACGAAGCGAAATGCGGGGCAAATCAATATCGCCAATTACTCAACCAATGTTATTAATGCCGGCCTGGATTTCGGTATTCCGTTGAATGAATTCGACCAATTGCGTTTCGGTTTCGAGGGGAAGCATACTGATTTGAGTACGACCTCGTTTTCGTCTACACAAATCAGTGATTTTATAGCGAATGAAGGCGATAGTTTTCTAACGCTTTCGCCGACTATGAACTGGACGCACGACACGCTGAACCGGGCCATCTTTCCCAGCAGCGGCGGGCAACAGCGCCTATCGGGCCTGATCAGCGTGCCCGGCAGCGACCTCAGCTATTATAAAGTCAGTTACAAACACCAGCTTTATTTCCCGCTGGCGAAGGATTTCACTTTCAGGTTGCATGGCGAAGCCGCTTACGGCGATGGCTATGGCGATACTGACGACCTGCCTTTCTTTGAAAATTATTTTGCCGGCGGTACAGGCTCTGTGCGCGGTTACAAGAATAATACCTTAGGACCTAGGGATTCCAATTCATTCCCTCTCGGCGGCTCGAGCAAAATTATCGGTAACGCGGAGCTGTTTTTCCCGGTCCCGTTTCTATCGGAGACCAAATCGGTGCGTTTAGGCACCTTTTTTGACGCCGGTACGGTCAGCAAAGGTTTCGCCATCGATAACATGAGATATTCCGCGGGCCTGTCAGGCGAGTGGCTATCACCTTTCGGTGCGTTGTCAGTGAGCGCCGCCGTGCCGTTAAATGCAGGTACGAGCAGTTACACAGACGCCGACGGCAATGAAATTGATATAAAAGATCAAAAGCAATTGTTTCAATTCAATTTTGGCCAAAATTTCTGAGAAGTTCTTTTGGTTGTGTTGCTTATCCCCTATAATTTCACAGATCCACGATTCTACGATTCCACAATTCGCCAGTAACAGAATTCACTAATTAATTTATAAATTTAGATAACCGGAGCTTGATTTAACGATGAAAACAAAAATTGCTTTATTTTTAGGACTATTGCTGACTGCAAATGTGAGTTTTGCCGAATTGAAAATAGGGTTTGTTAATATTCCCGCCGTTCTTGAGAAAGCGCCCCAAGCCGAAAAAGCCAAAAAGCGCCTGGAGCAGGAATTTTCTCCTCGCGACAAACAGTTGGTTGCGCAACAAAAAGAAATCCAGAGTAAAGAAGAAAGAATGACCAGGGATGGCGCCGTGATGGGCGATGCAGAGCGTTCAAACCTGGAAAAAGACATCCTGAACAAAAAAAGGGATGCGAAAAGATCACAGCAAGAATTCAGCGAAGATTTTAATGCACGCCGAAACGAAGAACTGGGCAAATTACAGCGCCGTATTGTTGAAGCCATTCGCGCCATCGCTAAAGACCAGCATTTTGATTTGTTATTGACCGATGGCGTTATTTATGCGAGCGAGCAAATTGATGTCACCGCTCAAGTTCAGCAAAAATTGCTGACGATGCCAGAGTAGTCCATCGTTTTAATTAAAGCCTATACACTAACCCTACCACTAAAGTACCTTAAGTTATGTCTATCAAATTAGATATTTTGCAAATACAAGAATTTTTACCGCACAGATACCCTTTTCTACTGGTTGATAAGGTGGTTGAGTGTAAGCCGGGGGTTAGTTTAGTCGGGGTTAAAAACGTTACTTATAACGAACCTTTTTTTCAGGGCCATTTTCCGCAAAAGCCTATCATGCCGGGTGTGCTGATTCTGGAAGCCTTAGCCCAGGCCACAGGTTTGCTGGCTTCAGAAACGGCAGGGGATGAATTGGGCGGTATGATTTATTATCTCGTCGGTATCGACAAAGCAAAATTCAAAAGACCCGTCGTCCCCGGCGATCAATTAATGCTGGCGGTAAAATTTGTTAAAAGCAAACGTAATATCTGGGCCTTTGAATGTCGCGCGGAAGTCGACGGTGAATTTGTCGCAAGCGCTGAAATCAGGTGCGCAGCGGTGGTAGATTAGTTTGATAGAGCCTAGCGCTATAATCGATAGCCGGGCGGAGTTGGCCGATGGCGTATCCATAGGCGCTTTTTCCGTGATAGGCCCCGGCGTAAAAATTGATACAGGTACGGTGATAGGTTCCCATGTTGTCATCAAGGGTCCTACTTCGATAGGTAAGCACAACCGTATCTATCAGTTCTCCTCTATTGGTGAGGACCCGCAAGATAAAAAATATGCCTCTGAAGTCACCCGCCTTGAAATCGGTGACCGGAATACCATTCGAGAATTTGCTTCGATGCACAGGGGAACTGTGCAGGATCATGGCGTTACGCACATCGGCAGTGACAATTTGTTTATGGCTTACACGCATGTCGCCCACGACTGCGTAATCGGCGACCATGTGATTATGGCTAATGGCGCGTCATTAGCGGGGCATGTGCGATTGAACAGCCATGCTATTTTGGGCGGCTTCACGCTGGTACACCAGTTTACGCAGATAGGACAATATAGTTTTGCCGCAATGGGCAGTGCTATTACGCAGGACATCCCACCTTTTGTCATGGTCGGCGGCAAGCCGACGAAGCCGCACGGCATTAATTCCGTAGGCATGGAACGCAACGGCATATCCGCAGAAGATATTCGTTTGATAAGAAAAGCGTATAAAATAATCTATAAGATGAATTTGCGCTTGGAAGACGCGATAGATCAAATGGAAGACCTGGCCGGTGACAGCAAGGAATTATCGGATATGGTCAGCTTCCTGCGCAATGTCACCCGTGGCATCTTGCGCTAAGAATGGATATTTCGATACGTGATTATTGCCGGAGTTGATGAGGCCGGCCGGGGCCCTCTGGCAGGCCCTGTCGTTGCCGCGGCGGTCATTCTGGACCCGTTGCGCCCGATTGACGGGTTGGCGGATTCCAAAACCCTCAGTGCCGGCAAACGGGATAGCCTTGCCGTCATCATTAAGCAAACGGCGTTAAGTTGGGTTATAGCCGAAGCCAGCGTCGAAGAGATTGATGAACTCAATATTCTCCAGGCGACCTTGCTGGCAATGCAGCGCGCCATCAGCGGATTATCCACACGCCCCGATGAAGTCCTGGTAGACGGCAACCGGCTTCCTGTCTTATCCATGCCGGCCCAGGCCATTATCAAAGGCGATAGCAAAATCGCGGCTATCAGCGCCGCATCCATCCTGGCTAAAGTGGCCAGGGATAAGCTGATGGATGAATACCATAGGCAATATCCCGATTTTGCATTTCAGTTGCATAAGGGTTATGGCACTCGGCAACATTTAGCCGAGATTGAAAAATTCGGCTTTCTAGGCGTGCACAGGAAAACGTTTAATCCGGTAAAAAGTTTGATAATTAAGCAGGATCAACGCTTATTGGTCTTTTGACAGCGGGCTAAAATAACTGTTTATTTGCCAATGCACTGCCCGCACAATCCATTCCAATATATTAAAAAAACTTTCCAGCGGACAAGCAGGGACGTCCTATTTCAACATGCTTTCCACAAAGCAGCATCCATGAATCCAGTATTGCTCGATATAATGCTATAGTAAATAAACTACATGAAGATGAAGGGGGAATGACAATGGCTGATGAAAATAAGGCGAAACATAATATCGTGATTGTCGGCGGCGGGGCAGCCGGTCTTGAGTTGGCAAGCCGTTTAGGGCTTAAGCTGGGCAAGAAAAACCTGGCGGACATCACGTTGATTGATGCAGCATCGACGCATATCTGGAAGCCGTTGTTGCATGAGGTTGCCGCAGGCACGCTGGATGAATCCGAGCAGGTGGAATATCTGGCGCAGGCGCATCGTAGCCATTTTCGCTTCAGGTTGGGGAAAATGGAAGGCTTAAACCGGGCAAAAAAAGAAATATATGTTAGCCCGACGCTCAACGATAAGGGTGAAGAGCTTATTCCGGGCCGGACCTTCAATTACGATACGCTGGTCATGGCGGTAGGCAGTGTCAGCAATACCTTTAATATCAAAGGCGTGGCCGAACATTGCCTGTTCCTGGATACGACTTCGCAGGCGTTTAATTTCCAGAAGCAATTGTTTGAAACCTATATGAAAAAATACATAGGCAAAGACAGCGCGACTGTATCTCCCTTGTCGATTGCCATTGTCGGTGCCGGCGCAACAGGCGTTGAATTATCAGCCCAATTGCATGAAGTGACGAATGTATTAGCCATTTACGGCTTGAAAGAACCCAGCAATGTCAAGCTGACGATCATTGAAGCCGCCACACAGCTATTGCCGGCATTGCCCGATAAACTGGCGCGAGCCACCCAGCAACAACTGGTCAAGCTGGGCGTCGACCTCAAACTGGGGCGGCGGGTCACTGAGGTGACCAGGGAAGGCATAACGACCCATGATGGTGAATTCATTGAAGCCGACATCAAAGTTTGGGCGGCAGGGATTAAGGCGCCGGATTGGGTGAAGAACCTGGATGGATTGGAAACCAACCACATTAACCAGTTGGTTGTGGATGGTACGCTGAAAACGACTGACGATGATATATTTGCGATGGGTGATTGTGCGGCCTGTGTTTGGCAAGGCCATAAAGGCAACGTGCCGCCCAGGGCGCAAGCGGCCCACCAGCAGGCTGAAACCTTATATAAATCAATATTAAGTCGCTTAAAAGGCGGACGTTTGGCGACCTTTACTTATTACGATTACGGTTCATTGGTATCGTTGGGTAAATATACGACGGTCGGCAACCTGATGGGCAGCCTGATGGGTACGGTCAGTATCGGCGGATTTATTGCCAAAGTGGTCTATTTGTCTTTATATAAAATGCACCAAGTCGCTATACACGGCTATTTTAGGACCGCGATGTTGACGCTTTCCAATGCGTTCAGGCGTAGCGCTTACATCAAAATAAAAATGCACTAGACTTAAAACCCTCATTAAAACCACAACAAAAATAACAATATGTTTGAAATTGAGTATGAGTTCCGGGAAGAAGATTTAATCCATTTTAATGAGCTGCAATTCATGAGAAATGCGGAAATACAGCAAAATATAAGAAAGAACCGCTGGATTGTGCCCGGCGTTATGGCGCTTATCGGTTCTTTTTATTATTTTTACTATGGCGACATGAAAACTTCGGGATATGTTCTCGTCATTGCGCTGCTGTGGGCGCTGTTGTCGCCTAAAATCATGATGCTGGACCTGCACAGGCAGATTCTTAAAAGTTATACCGAAAAAGAGAAAGTCAATATGTTCGGCACCTATAACTTGAGCATCGATCCTGAAAACCCGAAGTACCTGCTGGAAAAATCGCCCAGCGGCAAGCATAAGATGGCTTGGGAGGAATTGCTCAGGGTGGAGTACGGCAAACGCTATGTCTACATTTATATTAATTTAACGACAGCGTTGGTCATCCCGGTGGAGACGGTCAAAAAAGGCAATTTGGAGCAGTTTGCCGAGCAGGCGGAAAAAATGATTGAGCGGTTTGGTTAGGCGATTTCCGGTGAAGAATATACCCAAGCCGCTGGCTTTTTTGCCCATTCTTTAAAAAGGGCAATATTTTGGCGGCAGTTTTAAATACCACCAGAAAGAACGCAGTCTGTTAATTGCGGCCATATAAGGTGTTTGGCTAGTATGGCAAGCTATTTAATCGCCTCAAACGCGACAAAACCCCAAATGACCACGATAATAGCCCAGAACCCATTAGGGCGATAAACTGGGCATCGCTAAAAATCTTGGTGAGCATGCCCATAGCCCCTCCGCTTGCGTCCATGCTTTGCCTTTGTTGATGATGTCATTATCAGGCAGCATTTACGTGGACGTGAACAATAAACTGACAATCGTGAAGGCTAGGAGCGTGTCGGTCTTATAATTTTAATAAAAACAATCAGTTAAAAATTATCAGAAGATTAGTTTAGTAGCATTAACGCATAGGATATGTAACTTAATCTGCATTTCCCAAATGCTGACCATGCTTAAAAACAATTGATTGCTAATATCTTCACATAAAGCCAAAACTTTTTCCGATAACAAATCGGGACTTTCGTGCCATCAAATTAGCGTATGAGTATCTAAAAGGTATTTCACCCTTTATTCCTCGCCCAACCAAAAGCTATCAGGCAAAGGTTCATCAAAATCATCGCTCATCCAGAAAGTGCCTTTCCCTAAACCGGCCTGGCGTTTTTGTAGTTTATTTTGTTGTATCGCATCCTGGGCTATAGATTTTAAAAACAAGCTAAACTCTAAAACCGATTGCTGTTTATCTAACGGCAAACCGTGCATGTTGGCGACAACTTGCTTTTCAATATTTGATAACTTCATTATTTGTTTCCTGATTGTTTTGCCAAAAACAAAACTGCAATAACTAGGAGTATGTCGGACTTATAACTCACTGAATAATAATAACTTCAATTTTTGATAATTATTAAACTTAGTCATAGTTACATAGCCTAGGCGCTAATTCTAACGAAACCTGTCTTTCGCTTATTTTTAACTATTTGTTTTTATTGAAAGGGCAAGGCCGACACACTCCTAGGCGCCATCCACGTTGGGTTGCGAACAGCATGCAACCCAACCTACGGTGCTTATTTTTCTTATCCAGAACTTAGGAATGAGCATGAAACAAGTTGGGCGCTGTGATTTTTCGGACATCACGACTGCGCGTCCTCAAAGGACGGGCAGTCGTCATATTGCCGATATTATTTCATGCTCATTCCTTAGGTTATTCTAGTAGTATGTCGGACTTCTAACTAGCCGAACAATAACAACTTTACTTTTTAATAATTATTAAATTTAGCGTAATTATTCAGACCCCTCCGACATTAAGTCGTCATTCCGGCGGGATTGCCGGAGCCGTTAGACCGCGTTAGCGAATCCAGAGCACATGGAGGTGCTCGTAGCTTGCCATCCGTGGCTTCTGGATCTCGGCAATCCCTGCCGAGATGACGCCATCTCTCTTACTTAAGGAGGGGACTGAATACTTACACTCCAGATAACAATTTTAAATATCAAGGTCTGGCGCTACCCGAGGATATATAGGTGAAAAGCATGGGTAGAAAGACCAGGATAGAGTAAAGCACAGCTATACCCGCAATTATCTTTAAGAAACCATATAGTAATTTCATGATAACTCTCTCTTTTTTTATTGTTTTGGGATGTTTAATATATCCCGAATAATCTGGATGGCAAGTTATTGTAATAATTGCATAACTTGTTGTAATACAGGCGGCGTGGTTTATTGCCGTAGCCGTTTACAGTAATCGTTGATCCGCATTTCAAGCTTCAATAGCCAACGCAGGGCTTTACGCCGGTACGGCAAGGTCGGCGTATCATGCGCGCGCCAATCCAGTAATTCATCGAGCGCCCGTTCCGGTGCCGTAAATTTGCCGGTAGTGCGGCTGACATAAGTGGGGTAAAGAATCAAAACGCCGGCTATCAGCTCATTCAATGCCAGTTTTCGCGCACGCCGTTCCAGTGATAACAGGTCTTCCGTCAATCCCCAGCCGGCATAAAAAGGCAGTCCGTAGCACACGACTTTTTTTCCGCGCAACAAGGCTTCAAAACCCGCCAGCGAGGTCAGCGTATGTACTTCATCGACCTGCGCCAACAAATGTCCCATTGAAACGTCGACCACTATTTCATCGCACCAGCGCTTGGCCTGGTCTTCATCCTGCCCTTTGTGCCGCAGGCCGGCGACGACATCGGGATGCGGCTTGTAGACGATATAGCCGTCCGGGTTAGCTGCGCGCACGGCGGCTAATAAATCGAGGTTCCTGCGAATGCCCGGTGCGCCGAAGGTCAGCGAGGCATCCGATTCAACCTGTCCCGGCACCAGGATGACTGTTTGCTTTGTTGTTTCGTATTCGGGGCGTTGCCACAGTATCGTACCAACATTGTATTTGGTTAAGTCATGGGCAACGAGGCGTTCACGCAAATGTCTGGCGCGTTCAAGCAGTACATTATCGAATGCGGTAGTTTGTAAAATGTATTCCAAATCTGAGGCCTGCGTTGCATCATAATAAATGCCGCGGCTATCCATCGCCCACGAAAGCGGCTGTATCAGGTCTGCCCCAAGGCCCACGGAACGGATGAAACCATCTTCCAGTTGAATAATGCTGGATTGGGGTGTACCGGTTGTCGCCGCCGCATCCCGGCGCCAGACGGCTATAGCGGCAGGTTCTGCCCGGTTGGCCGGGTTGCGGTTAAAATAGACTTGGCTGCCTTGAAAAAAACGGCGAACGATCGGTTTTTTGTAGATCGAAAATCCGATGGCATCGATAACGGCGGGAAAACGTTCGCGCATGCGCCGCTGTAAACCCATCCAGGCTAATAAACGTTCGGCTTCGCAGGATTGCTTCGTTTCCGGGTCGATATAGCGGGGATAACTGATCAAGGCCGCATGAACCAGGTTTTCCAGGGCGCCGGCTTGCCGTCTTTTAGGTGTTGCGAGTTCATCGTGCGTCAGGCCCCAGCCTGCATAAAACGGCATACCGAAAGTATGCACCCGCTTACCCCACAAGAGTCCTTCAAAACCTATTTGCGAGGTGACGCAGTATATCGCTGTAGCGTGTTCAATCAGCATTACGGGATGCACGTTTTCGGCCAGTATCTGTATGCGCGGTTCATCGACAAGCCCAGCCAAGTCAAAATGCCCTTTTTTGCGGCCACGCATGACGTCCGGGTGCGTTTTAAGCAGCACCGTACAGCCGGGGTTTTCGTGCAATGCGGCTGCGAGCATGCGCTGGAAACTCGACGAGTCGGCAAGGCCATATCGTATCGAGGCATCGCCGGCTACCTGGTCGGCAACCAGGACATAAGATTCAGGCAGTTTGCCGACGTATTCCCGTGCATGGTTGTATTTGGATACACGGGCTGATCGCCAGGCGGCGATAAGTGTTTGTGTCCGATGGCGCTGGCTTTCCGTTAAGGTCTGTGAAATCAGCATTTCAAGACGCGAAGGCGCTGATGCGTCGTAATAGATTCCGATGTCATCCTGCACGATAGATAACGGCGGCTCGTCGCTGCCGACGGCCACCGAACGCAAGAAACCGTCTTCCAGCCTTAGTAGAGCCAGGCCATGACGGCGGGCAAACGCCGCTGCTGTTGCCGCGCTGGGTTTAAGGCCCCAGGCGATGACCCCGGAGCAGGCATCAAGCGCTTTGGCCGCACGGTAATGCAGCACCGTTTGCCCGAGCAATTCGGGCAAGCCCGGTAGCTGCGCGACGGCTTTTGACGTGGCTAATAATGGGGCGTTTTTATCGGGGGGAATATGGTTTTTCATCGTTGCGGTAGTGTTAAGGCGATTTCCGGCGAAGAATATACCCAACTCGCTGGTCTTTTTGTCCATTTGTCGCTTACGGCGTCCTGCCTCTCGCGATCCTTGTCCATCCATGGACATCGTCTGCGTTGTAAAAAT
>Ga0172373_10003402_pt1 | contig 23306 bp, 10 predicted proteins | sample Lak10m_2_FD_114546 | JGI IMG/M metagenome (GOLD analysis project Ga0172373, IMG submission 114546) | Freshwater microbial communities from Kabuno Bay, South-Kivu, Congo - kab_092012_10m | ecosystem: Environmental > Aquatic > Freshwater > Lake | place: Democratic Republic of the Congo...
GGGTTTTGGCTTGAATGTTCAAAAGATGTATCAGAACATAAGGAAAAAAAGAAGTTTCTTGAAGAAGAGTTGCAACCTTACATGTCAACTGACCAACTTAATGGTTTGTTGAATATACCTTTCGAAAAAGAAGCGCTAAAAGAAGAAGCGAAACTGAATCTAAATACAGTGTCAGTTTCTTTGCTTTCACTCTTTTATGAAGAAGAAAATGGGGTAGTAAATCATACAATGCCCTATGCATTTTATTACGATGGTTTTAAATATGAGGCATTGGATGTAAAGTTGTTGGAGGAAGAGAAAAAACCGGATTTTGAAGATTATAAGACGAGAATGAGAGGTTTTATATCAAGACCCCTTCCTAAGATATTGATAAAGGGGGATTATCTCCCAACACGCATTGAATTTGTTTCTAAATTAGAAAACTTATTAAAGTTTGATTTTGATGAATTAGATAATGTGTTCCCAAACCGCGAAGCAAAAAAACTTACGCATGTTTGTCAGTTTGTTTGTAGAAACATAAGTTCTTTGTCTTTAGAGGGAAATGAAGCTGATCTATTGAATAAACGGTTTGATAGCCACCATAATGTTCCCCTTTTTTTTTGGCGAAGTTATAAATCCGCCGAACAGGAACCTTCGGCTGAGCATAATGCTTTAGGGTGTTGTGATGGAATAGATGAAATAAAAAAATGTGGAGAATTCAATAACTTTCGAGCCGATATAGAGGAGACTTATTCGATTGCATTAATTTCTAAGAAAAAACTTTCTGGCGATGAAGAAGATTTCCTCAAGAAATCTATACGGCTTGGAGCTGAACTTCCGAGAAGTGTTCAAGAATTTAGAAAAAAGCCTGAAGCATTTCCTGTAATATTATTTTGGGACGACCCTAATACTCGAAATATTTTGCAATCTGCTTACTATGAGACGCAAGAAAATAAGTAACTAGGAGAATAACATGGGTGACAAAAAAACTGCTTGGCATGCATTTACAGGAGTTTGGTTTCGAGATGATGTTGATGTTCCATCTAGCGGCTATGAGAAAGTAAAAATACCACCTTGGAGAAATCATTGGCTGAAACGACTGGAAGGAAAGTTTGATCCTAAAATATCCGCAACCTTGTTAAGCGGTGAAGATTGGAAAGATACTTTTCGACGTGGTAAAAGTTTTGTGCTCAATCTAGAGAATGAAGACGATAGACGAGTTGTTGATTTAGTTAATGTAGCTCTGTATCTGCAACGTCCAATTTTGGTAAAAGGGGATACTGGGGTGGGAAAGTCATCCTTGGCATATGCCATTGCAGCAGAATTAGGGCTAGGTCCTGTTATTTACTGGCCAATTACAAGCCATTCTACAATAAAGGATGGTTTGTATCGATATGATATCATTCGTCATCTGCAGGAAACCAAACCATCACGCGAAGAAAAAACGGATGTTGGGCTGTATTTTGCATTGAAACAATTAGGAGTTGCTTTTGCCCACCGTGGGGAAAGGCCTAGAGTAATATTGATAGACGAGATTGATAAAGCTGATATGGATTTGCCAAACGATTTGTTGCATGTTTTGGAAGAAGGTAAATTTCAAATCGATGAGCTATCTTATCATGAAGATAAAGATGGCAATAGTAATGATTTAGTCCCACAGGTTATGTCGGAGGGTCAGAAAGAGAAATTAGAATCCCAAGGCTGGGTGTTGCGTGGGCATTTTCCTGTAATTGTTATGACTAGTAACAGAGAACGAGAATTTCCTGAACCATTCCTTAGAAGGTGTATTACGATTGAACTAAAGAAGCCCGATAAGGAAAAACTGAATGAAATAGTGCGGAGGCATTTCGCGAACAAAAAAATTGATAATCATGGTATTGATATGTTGAAGGAGAAGTTTTTGTCAGAAGGACATATTGCGACTGATAGACTTCTTAATGCCATACATATTTACAACGTCCATTATGAACTGGATGAAGAGGATAGGGAATTGGATGATGGTTTGGTGGATAAAATTCTTGGTATCGTCAATCAAAGCAAGAAATAAACTGTACAAAGATAAATTTTCTTATGCTCTCAAATTTTGATGAAATTGCAGATGCACTTTGGCTTTTATCTCAAATTATGGAATCTGGGATACCTGTTGATATATCTAATTATGTTTCTGGTGGCAACAGCAAGTCCGATTCCCCAATCAATGATACTGAGTCATCTACTCCGCCCCCAGATGGTGAAAAACCGACGAAGGAGGATGAGTTTTCTGGGGAAAAAATTTACCCTGGGAATACGGAAAAATCGGAAGAAAGAGACTCTCCCTATCGCCCTATAGATTTTACTATCACGACCTCGAATCCTATTTCGAGTCTCGATATTCAACGCGTCCTTCGCCCATTAAAGAGAAAACTGCCAAGCCGTTCCCTCCCAGTTCAAGTCGATGTTGAAGAAAGTCTTTATCAAATGGCAAAAAATGAATTGGCGAACAAGAGACTCGAAAGCGCACAAGAAACCAGTAGAGTTAATTTGTGGCAAGATGTTCCGGCTTTTAAGCTGGGCAAAGAAAAGTGGCTTGATTTAATTTTAATTATTGACAGAAGTGGTGAATCGGTAAATTTTTTTGAGAATAGAATTTCTCTTTTACGCCGGGCAATTTTGGAAAGCGGAATTTTTCGTCATGTTTTTGAATATCAGATGACCTCAAGTAAGGATGGGCATCCAAAGTTTCGTAAGCTAAATGGGGGGCGTGAATACCAGCTAACAGAAATATTAGGTCCTACAGAGCGCAAGATATTCTGGGTCGTTTCAGATTGTATGTCAGATTTTTGGAATAACTGGCAGATACATCCAAGTGGTCTAGTAGAAAGTATTGGAGATGTTTTTGACAAAGTTGGTACTTTGTATCCCGCAGCTATTATTCAGTTAATGCCTGAAGAATTATGGTCTCGTACAGGATTAAGTTTGCACGAATTATGCAAGGTTTGGTCTGCCACTCCATTAACCTCAAATAAGAATGTTAAAACATCGGTGTTGCGAGACTCTAAAGATGGTTATGCTATACCTATACTTTCTTTGTCGCCTCAGAGATTATCTTCCTGGGTCGATATGATTACTGGTAAGGTTACGGATGCGGCGGTATTATCTATTTTTGTACGAAAAACCAAGAAAAAAAGGGATCAACGTCCTTTGGATTTTTTGCTTGAGTCTAGAAATTATGATGCGGTTTTAGATGCATTTGAATTAACGGTACCTCGCCAGGTTCGACTTTATGCTGCTTATTTATCAGTTTTGCCTTCAATGTCTTTTGAAGAGATTTGGAAGTTAAGTAAAAAAATAACCCCATCTTTATCCGAGGAAGAATTAAGTGAAATAATTAGTAATATAATTTCGAGTAAACTTTTCAGGTTTACATTGGATACATCTGAACCTAAAGAACGTATTATTTCTGAACTTGATACAGCTGACAGGAAATCGATTAGAAATAAGATTCCCTATTCTAAACAGCTTGAAATTATGGCGGAATTCTATGATTGTGAGATTGTTCCTAAATTTTTAGATGGTAATGGAAAAGAAATAGATTTTTGGTTGTTTATATCTAAATCAATCGAGGTTGCCAACCTTGATATTGACCGAGTAAAAGAGATGTACGATGTATTTCAAAACACTCTGAAACGAAGGGAGGAAAAGTCTGCTGTGAGCATTGATGGGGTTGATGCCCTTGGAGGTAAACTAAATAAGGAAGCGTATGATGAGTCTAAGGGTGATGAAAATGAAAACCAACCCATTAGTGACACACCTGAGAAACTAATCGCCCCTCCATTAGTTAATGAAATGAAAATAAACCCTGTTAATGATTATAGCCAGACATATTTGGATCTTAATTACTTTGACATTAGTTTGTGGGGTGAAAAAGGGTGCGGCAAAACAAGCATGTTATTATCATTACCTCGGCAGGGGGCCTTGGAGGGCTATAACATTAGGCGAGTTGATCATTATGGTAATTTGATATCGTCGAAGCATGTCCATCCTGAGATGCCGCCTGTATCACAAACTTTAGAGGCCCAAGATTATTTATATTACTTTAGTGATAATTCAGGTGTTGTTAGAGACAAATTATTCTGTTTTCATGATTTCCCAGGTGACTCTACAACAAAACTGAATTCTATATCAAAAGTTTCATACAAGCATTCCAATGCAATATTTATGTTCATAGATTCTAAAAAAGCACATTTTGAAAGCCCGGAAGATAAAAAAATAAGAGATAATTTTTATGAATTCCTAAGTTGGCTAGAACTTGAGAATTTATATCCCTATATTGCAATTTGTCTGACAAAAACAGATCTATTGCCGAATAAAAATGAAGAGACTCTAAATAAAATATCTCCTTGGGCACCTATAAAAAGGCTATTTGGAGATTATGCAGTCACACTTTTACAGGAAAGATCGGCAGACGTTTTTTCATTTTCTTCTTGGGGTGTTAAGGAAGTATGGACGCCTCGCAAATTAATTGATCCTATCCAATTATTTTTGAAGAAAAAAGGTTAAGATATGGACGAAGAAATGAAAAAATCAATTCTTATTTGGGGTGTGCATGGGGTTGGCAAAACATCCATGATAAATTCTCTTCCACAAGAACTAGAAAAACTTTCTAGGGAAGATGGTGTAATATTCAAATTAGTTGCTAATTCAGATGACATTAATTCAGCAAAAGATGTGCGATTTAGAGCAAAATATGAGAAGGTCGAACCTACCAAGATACATAATGCAAATAGTTTGAATTTAATCGCCTCGTCTGGCAAAAACCCGGGATTAACAAAAACGTATAATTTGATTTTTGTCGATGATAAAGGAGATGAAATGCGTGCGGCTGTTGATAAAACCGACGCTACTCAAAATAATCCAATTCGAAGTTATCTTGATCGTTATGCAGAAGGAGTTATTGCATTATTTGAGTATGAAATTGAGGGAGGAAATTCCCAAAAAAAGTATGAAAATGCAGATTTGCTAATAAACCTTCTCGACGTTTTAACATCAAGAAACGATGAGGTTTTTCTTGCAATTTGCATAAATAAAATTGATAAGACATTGCAGCGTTGGAAAAATCCGATGATCTTTTTTGAGATTGTTTTTGGGCATCACTGGTCTAATGTCTTGAATGTAATAAAAGTGTCTAAAAATAATAATGTGAAGATCGAATTTTTTGTGACTTCTATGGTGGGATATTTTCGAAATGGACAAGGCGATACCGTCCCTAATTTCTCGGATGATGATGTGATAGATTCGGATATTCTTCGCCCCTGGAATGTTGCATCTCCCTTGTTTTGGATACTCGAAAATATTGAGGGATCAAGTAATGAAAATTGGTTTTTGAGTTATTTTAAGATAAAAGATAAAAAGAATATAGTTTTCCCGAAACCGTTCTTTTAAGCGTGAAAAGCAAATATATTATGGATAATGAAATTATAAAATATCTTGTTGATTATATTGAGCTAGGTAAGATATACACAGATTTTGATGCTTCTGATTTTCAAATACTTAATTATTCCCGTGATGAAGTATTAGTCGAGGCAGGAGAGGAAGGCTGTGAATATTTTATGCAAGGATTGTTGTATCCACCGCCAGATACAACGTTGTTTTCTAAGACCATCCCAAACTTATCATGTTGTTTTATTAGAGTGAGAAATCCTCGGCGTCCAACAAGAGGAGATTTTTATTATTTATTTATTCAGATCCAAAGACGTGGTGAAGGCGATTTTGCTAAAAGTAAAGGGAAAATACCACGCGTAAACCGCTCATTTAATCATATTCGATTTGTATATTTAGGAAATTCAAATAAGGATAATTTTTTTTTAAACACTCTGGAAACTTATTTAAGAGAAGGCTATAAAGTATTCTCTGAGCTTTTGTATTCAAATGAGGATGGGTCTTTAAGTATGGGGAATGATGCTAATGCATTGAGAGACTACCTACCAAATTCGAAAGGAACTACAGTTAGCGCCTATTTTGATACGGCTCGATTAACTAAGATTGATTTAATGAATCAACCTGAAGCTGTCAAGGGACTGGTTAACTTACTTGTGGCTAACTTACAGGAAACCGGAAAATATTTGGTGCAAATTGTAGACCGGGGGTATTTATGGAAAGAGAAACTGATTTTGATTGAAGCCGCTATTGTGCTGATATGGCCGATATCAGGGCTATTATCTTTTTCATTAGATTATATTAGCGAGCGAGACGATATTAGTATTCAATTTTTTCACGAGCCGCATCTTGGACGAATTTACCCCCGTAAAAGCATTGCAGATTACATTCAAAATCGTAATAGTTTTGATGAATTAGTGCAGCTAAGAGATGTCTACGGTAAATATTTTGAGAATATGGAATTTATTAAAACCTTACGCATATTAGTCTTAAGTGGTGCGCGTATTATTAATTCTGCAAACATTTCTGCGGCAATTTGTGACTTGCCTGAAGGGAAGGCTCAGGAGGTTTTGAAAGATAGTACAAATGTGCATGCTTTGATTCGAGGTGGAGTACTGATTGAATTTTTGAGGCGTTTTAGAAAACAAGTCGAAATTCAGGATTTTTTGAATGAATCGCAATGGGTTTTATCTCAATATAGTGACGTAATTACGAAACCCCTCTTTTTAGAAATATTAGGTTTGGTTTTAGAGGACAAAGTAACAGATGTTGAGTTGCCTTTGTTTGTTTCATTTATAAATAATTATGAACATATCTGGCTGAAGAACCAAGAAATGTTCAATCAGCTTGTTGCATTTTTAGGCTCTTTTTCCAATCTTTTGAAAATTTCAAAAGAACTAAAACCGATCATTGTTGGTAAGGTATTTGCAAGTTTAAGTATAGAATTAGAAACTAAGCCCAAACTGATGACTTCTGAAGTTATCACCTGGCTTACTTTGTTCTCAGAACTGAATGCTGCCGAGAGGAAGAGGTTTACCGATTTTCTTGTGATTATATTGCGTGACGACATTCAACTTGTTAATACTTTCTTGAACAAAAATCCAGGCTTAAGAGTTGATTTTTATCGGGATGTAATTCATTATTTATTAAACCAGAATGCTTTTTTTGAATCTTCGTTGATGCAGGATTGGGTACCAGGGAAAAATATTGATTTTGACGAAGTTGTTGGAGGTATGGTTGTTGCTGGTGAAATTAAGCTCATGGATTTTATTGAACATGCTCTAGAAAGCAAAGGGGTGGAGAAATTAAGGTGGTTGTTAAAAGTATTCAAGACGGAAGTTGCGTTTCTTAAAACGGCAGAAAAAATTATTTCTCTCGGGGATAATATTAAAGCTGATAGAACTGAAGATTATATAAAAAAATTTGAATTGTGTTTGACAAATATAAAATCCTTGGAACGAATGGATGAAAAAATCGAACGTGTCGAAGCGTTGCGTGAAAAGTTTGCCTATAATATATTCCCCGTTTCAGATTATACCGAAAAATGGTTCTTTGAGAAAATCCAATTGGCTGATGAATCTGAAATTACCCAAATCATAGATAAATTGCGGCAACATCCTCGTTTGGAAGAGGGGTTGGAAAATAATAAAAAGCTGGGCTTGTATTGTTCTCCAAAACTCCAGTTTTCAGTTTTATTGAAGAGATATTTGAACAGGGAAGTCCCTCAAAAACTTTTTTTTGCACTTGTTTTTATGTCTTCTGATCATGAATTATCGAATATAGTATTGATTTTACTAGATCATTTAGGCAAAGAAAATAAGAGCAATGATATTTTATTCGAATTTGTGAAACGCCGTAAGCTTGTTTATCTTGAGCGTAAAGCGATTAGCCAATGGCTCGAAATGACAAGACATGATAGGCTGCGTGTTAAGTATATGGAAGGTAGTTATGACTTATTAAGAGCTTATATTACCAGACTCCCGAATAGTAATGACGAGCGCTTGTATGAAACCTATGTATATGATCCTCTTAATTTAGAATTTCAGTTATTTTGGCTTGAATATGTAGAGGCATTACCCAAAAACAAGGAAAAAGGGACCAGGTATTCTAAAGTTTTGGAAGTGATTCAGAGTATTGGACCCAAAATCGATATTAGCGTAAATGGTAATAAATTGCTTAAGCAGTGTGCCCAGATTGCTGAATTGCAAATTATGTATGCGGCAAATTCAGAAAAACTGGTTTCTGAACTTCAAGGATATTTAAGTTCGGAAACTCTTATTTGGCAACTAGAGCAATATGTAAGATCTATTATTGAAAAGAATCAGAAAAAGGAAGTAGGACTTCTATCTCGTCGAAGTGGATCTTGGGGAGATGATGCTCGAAGCGAGAAAAGACAGCTCAGACCAGCACTAAATGCTGATAAGTTTCAAATAGATTATTTTACTCCTGTGATTCTGGCTGTCATACTATGTTTAATACTAGCTGCAATACCAATGGTGTACGAACTCTTATCTATCGATATGACAGATTTGACGAGTATTGTTGCGATGTTTGCACTTGGAGTACTTGGAATTGTATTTATTGGTATATTAATTTGGTATGTTATGGGAGGGCGTTGGCAGTAGATTTTTGCCCTAATTGTTCGACAAATCTGCCGCTGTCGTCTATACTTGTAGTTCTTCACAAACTACGCGATCGGGCGCGTAGAGGATCATAGAGCGTAATCCAGCCGCCCGCGCAAATACACTTGCGTGGGCGGCTTTTGATATAAATAATATTTTTTCATAGGCATTTGGAGCAGTTAAAGAAAAAAATGAATATCTGCGCAGAAAACAAAGCAGTTGGTTTGGATGTGCGTAATTTTCTGATTCATGTGCCAAATGTGAATGAAGAATCCATTACAGACTATCTGGTTTGGAAGTGGGAAGAAATTAATGATGCGGCAAAATTTCGCTGTCTAGATGTACGCAAGTTTACGCGGCAAGAGGAACACAATAAAACAGGCGCAGATTTTGAATTGGAGTTATGGATCCTTAGCCCGCAACCGCCTATTTCCTTGATCTTTCAGGCAAAGAAATTTTTCAAAGAAAACGATGGATATGTTAGGAAGTTGAGGTACCCAGACGATACACAGGGTCAACTTCAAACGCTACTCAAATACGCTGATACAAACCCTGAACGCAAACCTTTTTATATGATCTACTCGCCTGCAGACACTCAACTAAAGACAATGTGCGCCAATTGCAACTACAAAGAAACAGGGATGTTTATGATTGACGCAAAAATTATTGAGGAATTTTCCAACCTTCCTCCTCATAGCAGACTTTCGCTTACAGAGATACTTGAAAAAAGCCTGCCTTTTCATTGCATGTTTTGCTGTTCAATGAATCTTCACGAATACTTCGCCAGGTTTTTTTCAACGGAAAATCAGACAGAGCAAGTATTTCCCAGTGAGAACCCTCTCCCGCGCTATGTGAAAGACATGTTGAGTGGAGAGCTTAATATCGATAATAATAATTACGAGTTGCCGCCGGCGCGTTGGGTGGCTGTTTATGACACACGATTCGAAAGAGAAGATTAATTTTCATGCCGATCAATCTCAAGGAACTGAACGATCAACTTTGGAAAAGCGCGGACGATCTGCGTGCGAACTCGGACTTGAAGTCGAGCGAGTATTCGACGCCTGTGCTGGGTTTGATCTTCTTGAAATTTGCCGATAATAAATATCGTCAGCACGAAGATGAGATCTTGGCGGAGTATCAAAAGTTGAAGGGGACACGCCGCGAGAAGCCACTGCATGAAATTGCCATCGAAAAATGCGGATTTTATTTGCCTGACCACGCCCGCTATAAATACCTGTTGAACCTGCCAGAAGCCAAAGACGTGGACAAAGCCTTGAAAGCGGCGATGGCATCCATAGAGGAATACAAGCCTGAGTTACAAGGAGTGCTTCCGCAAGACGAGTATTTCAAACTCACTCGCACGGACAAAAGCATTCCCGCCCGTTTGTTGCAAAACTTTGCCAACATCCCCGATGACGCGGACGGTGACCTGTTCGGGTTGATCTACGAATATTTCTTGAGTGAATTTGCATTGGCAGAGGGACAAGGCGGTGGCGAATTCTTTACGCCGCGTTCAGTGGTACGGTTGATGGTGGAGATTATCGAGCCGCATCACGGAACCGTATTTGACCCTGCCTGCGGTTCTGGTGGGATGTTCGTGCAGTCGGCGACTTTTGTGGAGACTCACCGCAAGGCGCAGGAAGCACACGCATCGGACAAGTTATTTGTAAATGGACAGGAAAAGACCGCCGAGACCGTCAAACTGGCAAAGATGAACCTTGTCGTAAATGGATTGCGCGGCGAGATCAAACAGAGCAATTCCTATACCGAAGACCCGTTCGATAGTTTCGGAAAGTTCGACTATGTGCTGGCGAATCCACCATTCAACGTGGACGATGTCAACTTCAAAAAGGTTGAAAAAGATAAGCGTTTCAACACCTACGGCATTCCGCGCAACAAGGGCAAGCAGACCAAAAAAGATGCGGGCAATGAGACTGTGCCAAACGCCAACTATTTGTGGATCAATCTTTTCGCCACCTCACTCAAACCGAAGGGACGCGCTGCGCTGGTCATGGCAAACTCGGCGTCAGATGCGCGCCACTCCGAAGCGGACATTCGCAAGAAGTTGATCGAAAACAACCTGATCTATGGCATGTTGACCCTGCCCTCCAATATGTTCTGGACAGTGACCCTGCCAGCGACCTTGTGGTTCTTCGACAAGGACAAAAAAGACAAGCGGATTCTGTTCATTGACGCGCGGAACATCTTCAAGCAGATCGACCGTGCCCATCGAGAATTTTCAGAGGAGCAGATCAAGAACATTGGCATGATCAGCCGTCTGCAAAAAGGGAGGCGGGAGGAATTCATCCAATTGGTGGATGAGTATTTCGCGGCAGGGATGAATCAATTGGCGGAGAATGCCCGTCTGATTCCCGAACTGACCGAGAAACTGCTAGCCGCGTTGGATGACGCCGAAGGGCAGAAGGCTGTCAAGGCGTTGACCGAGCAATGGCAAGGCTGGGACAAATTGCAGAAGGCGTATCAGGCATATCTTGCCAAAGCCGACGCCAAGGCGACGATTGAAGTTCGCAACAAGGCGCAGCACAAATTGCAGGAAGGCTTTGAGCCGTTCTTTGCTGCCTTGCATGAAGGCTTGAAGAGCCTGCGCAAGATCGTGCGCGGATACGAAAAGAAAGCCCGCGAAGAGAATGGCAACCGAGGCGCTCAAAAGAACTTGAAAGTTATCAAGGACGCGCTTGATACTCTGGAAGATGAAGTAAAGGAAGCCGAAGCGTTCTTTGGACATGTGCGCTGGTTGCAGGAGCGTTTCCCGAAGGCAGAATACGAAGATGTGACGGGTTTGTGCAAACTGGCGGATAAGAAAGACCTTGAAGAACAGGATTTTTCGCTAAACCCTGGGCGTTATGTAGGCGTAGTAATTGAGGAAGATGGCAAAACTGAGGAAGAGTTTATAGACGAAATGATTAGCACTCAAAATGAAATTGAAGTTTTGAGTAAGGAAGCACGCGAATTAGAAAAAACGGTTTTTCATAACCTCAAACAAATAACAGGGGATGCATGATGGTTTGGCGAGAAGAGAAACTGGGCAACCTAATCAAGATCAAACATGGCTTTGCTTTCAAGGGCGAGTTCTTTTCTGATTCTGGTGATTTTGTCTTACTAACCCCAGGAAATATTCACCCATCAGGAGGAATAAAACTAAAAGGTGAGAAAGAAAAATATTACCTTGGTGATTTTCCAAATGAGTACCTGATGAATAAAGGTGAATTGTTAGTTGTGATGACAGACCTTACACAGGAAGCCTCAATACTTGGTGGCGCAATGTTAATCCCTGAAAGTGGAAGGTATCTGCATAACCAACGACTTGGTTTGATCTCAATAAAAGATAGCAAAGCATTAGATAAAAGTTTTCTGTACTGCTACCTAAACTGGCAGTACTTTAGAGATCAGGTAAAAGCCTCTTCAAATGGCGCAACTGTAAAACATACGTCTCCTGATCGGATTTATAAATGCAAGATTCATTTGCCACCCCTTCCCATCCAACAAAAGATTGCCGCTATTCTTTCTGCCTACGATGACCTGATCGAAAATAACAATAAGCACATTGCCTTGCTCGAAAAAGCCGCCGAAGAAATCTACCGAGAGTGGTTTGTCCGCATGAGGTTTCCAGGCTGGGAGCAGGTCAAGTTTGTGAAGGGTATTCCTGAGGGGTGGGAAATAGTTGATGTTAAGTCACTTGGAAAGATCGTAACTGGTAAAACGCCGTCCACCAAAATAGCCAAGTATTACGATGGAGATTATTTATTTATCAAAACTCCAAATATGCATGGAAATATGTTTGTTTATGAAACTGATGAAACACTAACAGAGGATGGCTTATTATCCCAACCTTCCCAAACAATTCCTGAGGGTAGTGTCTGTGTTAGTTGTATAGGTACAGGCGGTATTGTTTCGATAACTACGAGTAAATGTCAAACTAATCAACAAATTAATTCTTTAATACCAAAAAATGAAACTGATTTGGAATGGGCTTTTTATACTTTACGGTATCTAAAAGAGATGATTCAATTGTTTGGTGCAACTGGTGCTACTATGACAAACTTAAGCAAAGGTAAATTTGCTGCTCTAAAAATTCTCAAGCCAGAAGACAAATATCGAAAGTCTTACCATGGATTAGCAAAACCTATGTTTTCTCAAATTCAGGCATTATTACAATCAAACAGACTTCTTAAACAATCCCGTGACTTGATTCTCGCCCGCCTGATTTCAGGCAAATTGTCTGTGGAGGCTCTCGACATCCGCTTCCCACCGAGCATGATCGCTCAATAAGGGTCTTATGCCAAACTTTATTTCGGAAGACAACATCGAGCAAGCCATCGTCCAGAAACTCGTCAAGGACTATGGCTATCGCGCCATCAACTGCTACACGGAAAACCCCGACGACCTAAACGACAACTCGGGGCGAACGGATAAGCGCGAAGTTATCTTCCATGATCGACTAAAAGCCGCTGCGCTGCGCCTCAACCTCGACCTGCCAGAGGCAGCCGTTGATTTGGCATTATCCAAACTGACAGATCTGCGCGGCGCCATGACCACCATTGCCGCCAACCGTGAAATCGACACCCTGATCCGCGACGGCATCCCCGTTCAATATGAAGGCAAGGATGGACGCAGTGAACACGGACGTGTGCGGGTGGTGGATTTTAGTTCGTCCCAAGCTGAAGACAAAAATGAATATCTCGTGGTCACCCAGTTATGGGTCCGAGGGCTGACGCGTTATCGTCGTCCCGATGTGCTGATCTACGTCAACGGTCTGCCGCTGGTCTTCATCGAAATCAAAAATTCCAAGGTCAGCGTTCAAGCCGCCTATGACGATAACCTGACCAACTACAAACAGGATATTCCCCGCCTCTTTCACTACAACGCATTTTGTATCCTGACCAATGCGCTTGATACACGCGTCGGCAGTTTCAACTCCGATTGGGAGCACTTATTTGTCTGGCTGCGCCCCGACGACGAAACCGAAAAGATCGACCGTGAAGCCATCGAAGAACAGGGCATCAGCATCGAGCGCGCGCTGGCTGGTTTGTTCCCGCATGAACGCCTGCGCGATTACATCGAAAACTTCATTCTCTTTTATAACGAAACCGAAAAGGTCATCGCCCAAAATCATCAGTTCATTGGCGTGAACAAAGGCTTCAAAGTTTTTGCCGAACGCCAGAACCAAAAGGAAGACAGTAAGGGCAAACTGGGTGTCTATTGGCACACGCAAGGCTCAGGCAAGAGTTTCTCGATGATCTTCTACGCCCGCAAGATCTGGCGCAAGATGACGGGCAACTTCACCTTCCTTGTCGTCACCGACCGCGACGATCTCGACGGTCAGATCTATCGCAACTTCCTCAACACCGAAACGGTCAAGAAGAACGAAGCGGCGCGCCCGAAAGACAGCGAAGAACTACGCAATTTCCTCACGCAAAACAAACGGATTGTCTTTACCCTGATTCAAAAATTCCGCTACGACAAGGGCAAGAAATATCCCATCCTATCCAAGCGTGATGACATCATCGTCATTGTGGATGAAGCCCACCGCACTCAGTACAAGTCGCTTGCCGAGAATATGCGCGCGGGTCTGCCCAACGCTCAATATCTCGCCTTCACCGCCACTCCCCTGCTCGGCAAAGACCGCAAGACCAATCAGTGGTTCGGTGATTACGTCAGCGAATACAACTTCACTCAATCCACCGACGATGGCGCCACCGTGCCGCTCTTTTACGAAAAGCGCGTCCCTGAAGTCCTCATCCAAAACGATGATCTGGGCGAAGAGTTCTACCAGATCGTCGAAGACGAAAATCTGGATGAAGCCCAGATCGCCAAACTGGAAAACAAATTCGCCCAGGATGTGCAAGTCATCAAGCGTGACGACCGTCTGGAGAAGATCGCACGAGACATCGTCTATCACTTCCCACGCCGCGGCTATCTTGGGAAGGGCTTGGTCATTTCAGTGGACAAATTCACCGCCGTGAAAATGTACGACAAAGTCCAATATCACTGGAAGGAAGCCATCAAAGACCTGCGCAAGCAGATCAGCCAGACCTTCGACCGCGATGAAAATGCCCGCCTCACCCAAGTGCTCGAATTCATGCGCTCCACCGAAATGGCGGTAGTTATCAGCGAAGAAGCCGACGAAGAAAAGAAATTTGCCGATCAAAAACTGGATATCAAGCCGCATCGTCAACGCATGAATCAGATTGACGAAAACGGGCATGATATCGAATACCAGTACAAGGATAAAAACAATTCCCTGCGTCTGGTCTTCGTCTGTGCCATGTGGCTGACGGGTTTTGATGTCCCGTCCCTGTCCACGTTGTATCTCGACAAGCCGATGAAAGATCACACGCTCATGCAGGCGATCACCCGCGCCAATCGTGTGACCAATCACCGCATCAATGGCGTTCCCAAGAACAACGGCGAGATTATCGACTATTACAACGTCTTCCGCAACATGAAACGCGCGCTGGCTGATTATGCCGTCGGCTCCGAAGGGCTGGAAGTTCTGCCCATTCAAGATAAAGCCAAACTGTTTGACCTTTTGGATGACGCTATCGCTCAGGGTTTGGCTTTCTGCAAAGACAAAGGTATTAACCTGAAAAGCGTGTTGGATACCAAGGAAGTATTCAAGAACCTGGCAAAGTTCAACACTTTTGCCGACATCCTGCTTTCCAAAGACGAATGGCGCAAGGAATTTACCGTTTACGATAATACGATCAGCGCCTTGTACGAAGCCTGCAAACCTGAGATTTTCGACTCCCCCCGCCGCATGGTGGACATCTTCCGCTACCTGCGCGAAGTCTTGGATGCCATCATCGAACGGCAAGACGTCAGCAAGGTGGAATTAAAAATCGCTCAATTGCTCGACGAAAGCGTGGTCACTTCTGAAGATAGCCCGCAAACTGCCGAAAACCCCGAGCAGTTCAAGATCGTCCAAATTGGCAAGACCTGGGATCTGAGCAAGGTCAACACAGATAAACTGAAGGAAGAATTCGCCAAATCCGAGTTCAAGCATATCGAAATTGCCGACCTCCGTGCTTTCATAGAAGCCAAATTACAAAAACTGCTGGAACGCAACATCACCCGTGTGGGGTTTGCCGAACGCTATCAAAGAATTGTCGAGCAGTACAACTCGGGCGGCGCTGCCACTGAGATCAGTTATGAAGACCTGATCAACTTCACTCGCGACTTGAACGAAGAAGAAGAGCGTCACATCCGCGAAGGTCTCACCGAACAGGAACTCGAACTCTTCGACCTGATGAAAAAAGACAAGATCACCAAAGCCGAAGAAGTGGCGCTCAAAAATGCCGCCCAAATGTTGCTCAAACGTCTGCGTGAAGAGAAACCCGTTGTACTTGTGCAGAACTGGGAGAAAGACCAGCAAAGCCAGGTCCGCGTCAAAACCGCCATCGAAGAAGTGTTGGATAAGAACATCCCCGAAACCTACGACCGTCTCACCTTCAAACAAGTCTGTGATCGAATTTATAATTTGATCTTCGAGAAGGCGGTCAATGGAATGGCGTTTGGGTAGGGAATAACTCGGTCACACAAATCTGTTAAAAACTAAGGTTAGTTGATGGAGGATAAGATGATTGATAAAACAGTACACCCTTGGTTAGACGTAAACGGCTTGATGAACGATGAGTATCGAGAAGTCGTCATCAAGTTGGCATTATCTCATCTTGCCATTGTTTCTCCGGATCTGAACAAAATCTCCAAAGAAACTATAAATAGTACGGTGCATATTAATGGCTACAGATTGGCGACCATCGCTCATCAAAAAATATTAAGGCAACATGTATCCGCTCAGTTCAAGAAAAATAAGAAATTAGCGTCGATCATCATTAGTCTTTGGTCTGAGAAAGAAAAAGAAACGATTGATTTGTTAATAGCTGAGGCGCAAAACGCCCATCTGCCCGTAAACAAAAACTGGGGCTGGGCAGATGGTATACAGGGCTATATTGACAGTGAAGATATTCCTGAACTGTATGAACTTGCTACAAAACTGGGCGAAAATAAAGAAAGCCCTGAAAAGGATCATCTTCTACTTGCTGCCTTGTGGTTGAGCCGGGGGCTTTTTGAAGAAGAGAAAGATGAAGCGCAGGAAAAAAGTACAAGCGAATCAGTAGATATCTTTTCGTCTCAAGAAGTTGTAGAGGTAATACAACCTTCTGGGAACATCGAAGAAACAGTAAATGTCGCTGTATCCCCTGCGCCTGCTGAAAAGACCAAAGAGGAAGACACCACCATCAACAAGCATTCCCTGGATATTACAGATTTGGACAAAAAAGCCATTGGGGAATTACCCAAGTATTGGGAAATGCAATCTACTGGAATTATAGGCGCTCGCGATTCTGCATTATTACAGGTTGAGGAGCTTAAGAACTCAGGTAAAAAAAGCGATCCATCTGAAATGCGAGCCGCAATGAAGCAGTTAGATCAAAAAATCAAAGAGTGGGAAGAATTGGAAGAGAAATCCCAGGAATTAGTTACGTATATAACCTCCAGATTATCACGAGAACTGCAGTTACGTCCTGATATAAAATCTATTCAACCCGAAGTAAGTGAATTAAGCGACTCCCCAACAGAGAACGAGTTGGTCGCCATTTTACCTACAGTTTTCGATGCTATTGCAAAATATGACAAAAAGAAATTAGTTGCAATTAATGAATTAAGTATCCTTCGAAAAGAATTAATTGCTATTGAACAAACTCTGTCCATGTGGCAGGTAGAAGTTGACCAAATTCATCATCTCGTAGAGCAACTTAATGATATTGAGGATATTCCAGTGCAGCAACTCCAAGCACTTGTCGAAACTTCTAAAAGAACTTTGCATGAGGGAAAGGAAAAGACAGATCAAGTACGCGGTTTATGTATCAACAGAATTTTGGATATTAAGAAAAAACTATTCGAATCCGCCTTTGGGCAGGAAGATAAAACTAGCAAATACGACTTTGTGAGAATCGGTGAAGCCGAACTTAAGAGCGTTTCCGACTCAGAACTGCAAGAGATGGAAACCGAGGCACTTGCTCTTTTTAATCGCTTGATAGTAACGACTAAAAAAGGAGAGTCTCGAAAGTATGCGTCTCAACTAAAAAAGGAATGGGATGACGCTGTATTAACGCAATTAATTGAATCTCTTTCTACGGAAAAGAAAGACTTGGAATTACTTCTTGTCGAATTGGCTTCGAATGCAGTCCATCCCCGCGTAGAGAAATTGGACTACAAACGTGAAATTGTAAAAAGTTTAATTAGTGGCGTATCAGAACTGTCGGCAGACACAAGTCCATTTTTACTCCTGAGTCAATTGTCCCCATACTTCTTCTTAGGATGGACTTCAAGCGATGTTTTATCAAGGAGTGAAAAATGTATATTGGCACTAGCATCTCTTGCTGAGAAAGATGCAGGGCTTCCAGTTGGTTTTATCTGGCAGGTTGAAACAGATTGGCCTGATCCATCCTTGAATAATTGGGCTCAATTATGGCAATCTGTGGTTTTAGAAGAAGAAATAAGTATTTACACAGACCAAAAGATCATAGAAATGCAGGATGCAGTAATAACCGCGCATAAAAACATGGATGCGCTCTTTGCTAAAGACGGAGGGCATTATATACGTCTGGCTAGCATAAAAAGTGATCGTCATCGTTCAATGATGACGACATATGTAATGCCCCAATTCCAAGAACAATATGAACTCTTAAGCAGCCTGGGTAAGCAATTTGAGACTGTGCGGGTTGAGAAACGCCCTAAGCTTTTTGGCGAATTGATCAAAACATCCGAAACAATTGCCAAAGTTTTTAGCGATAAGAAGCTTGAGGAATTATATGAAAAGGGGGTTTACGAAGAAAAGATTGATGATATTCAGCCATTTCATGCCAAGATAAGTGCAAGGGTTATTTCGGAGTTTGCAACAGTCTTAAGAGAATATTGTGATGCTTTGCTGAAATTAGAAGAACTTCGCGATTCTAGAAAGGATGGTATCAGTTACCAAAACCTAGCTGATGAAGTGAGCTCATTTACAGATCTAAGCATTTTGATACAGCCCGCACTATCATGTGTGACTAACGGAAACTTAAAGCCTGCTCAACAGTTGCCTGAACAAGTAAAAAATGACGCTGGTACAAATACTATCATTATCAAATTACTGCGCGATAAAACATGTATAGAAAGATTCCCGCACACGATAGGTGTCTTGGTAAACAAATCTTTTAACTGGGACGAATTTCTACATTGCCTGTTGATCGATATTGAATCGCCAATGGATATTAAGTCAGCTGCTACCCATCTTCTCGACAAGAGCGCTGCAAATCAAGTTCTATCAATCGTACATCAAATACCATTGGACTTACAAAAACTTGCTCAAACTATTCATAGCGACCAGGAAAAGCGCATTAACGATTTAGAGGGTGAGTATATCAAGCTAGGTGGAGATAGCGCTTGGATAAAAGGCGATCAAGACCTTGGAAGGTGGGGGTATCTTTCACAGCGTCTTGTAGAAGAAACAAATAATTTAAAGAAAAAAACTGAAGAAGAACATCAGATTTTCGAAAATCAGTCCTTGGAATTTCGAGCGAGGATTAATGATTTGGATATGAAAATTCTTAAGTCCAAATCAAACATTCCCGCCGAAGTATACAAAATATTGCGCAATGGATTAAATACTGCGAGAAATGCATCTGAGATTGGAAGGTTATTCCCTCCGTTGAAGGATTATTTAGACGAAATAGAATATCGATTAAACAGAGAGTCGTGGCTTGAAACGGAAATTGAAAGTGCGACTCAAAACCTGGAAAAGCAGTTTTCTGAAAATTTTGATGAAGATGATCTTTCCTTGAACGTAGAGGCAATATTAAATGCGCTTAATACTGGTAATCTGTCAAAGCTCGGATTAAATCCAGACGATTTTGAAGAGTCGAAGATAACAACTCGTGTAAATATCTTGGATAACTGGATAGCACTCAAGAACATTCGCTCAATACTTTCCGAAAAAATGAGCAAAGTGGAAACGAATAAAATTATCTCGTTATTCAGTTATTTTGCCAGAATGCATCAAATGCAACATAGCACTGGAGCCGACGGAAGTTACATGTCTTTCGAAAAACCCATTGTCCACGAATACTGGCAACTCAGATACCCAGCCACTCCTGCATTATCAAAGCAATGTATTATGGTCGCTCTGCCTGGCAATCCTCCCACTGCAGAGGACCTTCAAATACTGGACGGTTTTCTTGAAAAAGAAGATTTTTTGTCGGTGTATTTTGTTTTCTTGTTCGTTCCTGGCTGCACCCCAAAAATTGCCAAACGACTAAATCAAAATTATCAAAAGCAAGGACTAGTACTGATTGATGAAATTGCCTTAATTCGTATGATCCTTGCCGAAAGAGAAATTTCGATGAAACCACTTGGTAAATTAAGACCGTTAATGCTTAATTCGACAGGGGCTAATGCAGATATTTTTACCGTGAATCAATCGGTCAGTTCCAGGACTGCAATATTTTATGGGCGAGATACATTAATTGAACGAATAGCATCAAGTGGAGACAATTATGCGATATATGGTGGAAGAAGAATAGGCAAAAGCTCTGTTTTGAAGGCTCTAGAACAATTGTTGGAGGTCAGAAATAAGCGAGTCGTTTCGTACTCCTTAGAAGGGGATATAGAATATTCTGAGGAATATATTTCCAAACGCCTTGTAGAATTAATGGGCATGAAAAAAGAATACGAGGAAAGTAAAGACTTAAAACATGCTCTATTATTGTATTTTGAATCTAATCCTAACGAAAGTATCGTGTTAATTCTTGACGAGATCGATCACTATATTTCTAAAAATCGAGACAGGCATACCTTGGTTGAGGCGTTACGTGCAACATCTGAAAGATTTGAGGATCGCTTCAGAGTAATTATTGCCGGCTTTATGGAGTTGTATGATTGTCTAAGCGGACGAGGCCCTTATACGCCAACCAGCAATCCTTGGGGACGGATGTTGAATAACGATGGTCCGTTAGAAAACTTAAAACCGTCTGATGCGGAAAAAATAGTACATGAAGGTTTTTTGTCCATTTTGGGCTGGAATTTCGAACATAGGGCAATTCCGAGAAGAATTGTTGAGCGAACAGGTGGACATCCTGCTTTTGTGCAATATTTTTGCCATAAATTACAAGAACAAGTGAACAAGCGTGGCGACCAGTTAGTAATGCTTAAAGATATCGATACAGTTTTTGATGACAATACTCCTGAAAAATCTTTTATTTGGTTTGTGCGAAAAACGCTCGAGATGAATCTCAGCGACCCCGCTTACATAGGAAAATTTAACAACGATAATAAGAGTGATCCGGTTAGCCGATATTTGCTTTTGTGGCTTGCTCTAGAATCAAGTACATCTAAGACTTTCACATTTGACCAAATAAGAGAGATTGCCAATTACAGTAAAATTCCAATTCCCGAAAAAATTCTGCTTCGAAGTCTAGAATTATTAACCATCACGAGTGTAGTGCGCGAAAAGGCATCTCATCTATATGAATTTACTGTTCCTGACTACCCAATGATATTAAATAGATTAAGTGAAGGATCGGAATTAGAAGCATTGGAAAAAGAATTGAAAATATTCCTTGAAAGGCACAATGCATAATGGACAAAGATAATTTGATGGACTTGTTATTAAGGCAAATTAGGTCGAAATTTGTAAGCAGCTACTTTATAAACGGTACGCCAGGTTCAGGTAAAACCAGTTTATTAAATAAACTTGCTGCTGAGTTGCCAGAATATTCTTCCAACATACAAACTCTAGGTCCTTATGACACATCAAAAGAAAATATAATCTCTCGGATCAATCTGGATTTGTACGAATCTGGATACTTGGACAAGCCACCTCAGGAAGACGCAAGTATTGATTGGTATAGTAATTGGGTTTGGCTTAGAGATAACTTAAAAGCATCAAAAGGACAAACCTTTTTAGTGCTTATTCGGTTAGGAGATGAGAATTACATTGCCTACGAAGAACTAAGGACGTGGTTTTCAAGCATCCGTTACATGGAGCACTATTGGAATAACCCACGTATAAGATTGCTTATTGTTACTGCTGGCTTTTGGGATCACATCGGTCTAGAAGAATATTATAAAAACATCCAACTTTCTTTTCCATATACAGCCAGTACTAATTACTGTGTATGGAAGCGAATTTCTTTAGATGATACGATTGCTCTTTCGCAAAAAATATTTATTGAACCTGAAATCTCGAAATTACTTGGCACATTGTTATATGAAACAACTGATGGTTATGCTGGTGCCATTGTGGATATACTTGACAGTTTAGATTCAGGCAATCCAACTACACACAATTTATTTTCGGCAGTTAAACGATCGTCCCAATCTGGCCGTTATTGTGAAGCCTTGGTACATTCATGGCTCAATCTCCCCGATAATGCAATTACATTAACAAAAGAACTATTATTATTCAAGCAACTTCCTGCTGAAAGAAGAAACAGATTTGAATTGCTTGAAGTTGCCGGAGTAGTAGATTATCACAATGTGTTCGGGCAGTCTTTTGTACAAATTAGATCTTGGTATATTAAATTAGTGCTCATAAACAATGCTAAAATTCTTGGAATTGATGGGGGAGATTGGAAAAAAATTCAATTTGACGAGCTGGTACCCTCCCTATTGTCTCTCAACCTTGAAGCGTACCGTATCATTAATGATATTGAGAATCTAATTAGGAATTTTGTGGTTGTAAGATTAAATGAACAAAGTGATGGGGAAGATCATATTCTTCAAGGAAAAGTTCTCAAAAGAATCAAATCTTATCAGATCAACGAAGATGAAGATCTCCTTACTCGTGCGGAAAATTGGCGACTTAGAAATCAGCGATCGGGAATTGAAATAAGTGTCAATCCTTTAATTACACACATATCAACAGGCGATCTTGTTCGCCTTGTTCAAGAATCAGTGGAATACGGTGACTCTTTATGGGAAGACATCCTTGACACAGTAGAGGTCCTTACTCCAATACGTGACGCAGTGATGCATAATCAAATAATTGACGAAAGATCAATAAAAAGTTTATATGTGTTGCAAGCAAAAATATATAAAGCGTTGAATTGTTGAAGTTGCCATAAAGTATAAATTTTTCAAATCTAAGAGTAAACGCCTTTATTTTTGCGGTAAGTGGTTGTGTAAATCCATTTCAACACTGCACCCCCGTCACGCCACTTTCATTAGTGCATCATTCTTCCGGTTCTGAACTGCCTCGATACCACCAGTCGGCATCATCAGATCCCTTGGAGTACTTGGGCTTTGTAGATTTCGGCTTGGCTGGTGCTCCTTTTTTCTCTTTCTTTGGCTTGGGTGGGTATTGACTAGGGTCGAAGGGTAGAGGTTTTTCGGTCGGATATTTCTTTCGGTCCTCGATTCCAGAAAACCATCTGCCAGTCTCGTAAAAAGGTAGTTTCCCAAATGCCCGCCAGTCCTGACCGATCACAGTCATGTTGGGATACAGGTATGGAATGCAAGACGGGAAGAACCGTACCACCCAGGGTGGACCCATGATATAGAAGACAATCGAAATTCCCAATCGTTTTGCATGCTGATACGCATTTTGAAACCGGTGGGAGTAATTGCGCCTCATCACTTTTTTAGAACTGTGTCCACTGTCCACTTCCAGCCAGAATAGGATTTCATGCTCGCCTTTACGTCCCCATGCCAACGCATCCGGGATGCCATAGAAGAGCGGCACTTCCGTCCAACTTTCCCAAATCTTGATGTTTGGGTTCGCTGCCTCCAACC
>Ga0172373_10003404_pt1 | contig 23295 bp, 26 predicted proteins | sample Lak10m_2_FD_114546 | JGI IMG/M metagenome (GOLD analysis project Ga0172373, IMG submission 114546) | Freshwater microbial communities from Kabuno Bay, South-Kivu, Congo - kab_092012_10m | ecosystem: Environmental > Aquatic > Freshwater > Lake | place: Democratic Republic of the Congo...
ACACGGAAGACACCATCGGGGCGACGATGCGCGAGCAGCCAATCCGCGAGTGCCCGACGCTCCTGCGCCGACCCATCCCGCAAGCCGCCAAGCAGGGCTCGTGCCATGACAGCGTTGTAGGTGCCGGGCAACAACACACCGGGCCAGGAGGCCGCGTCATGCACAGCACTGATGCGGCTGACGCCCTTGGGTGCACCCGTGTGCTGAAGGCTGTCCAACCATCCGAGCGTGTGCTGTCTCGCATGCTCGATGCGCGCCAGAAGAGCGGCTTCTTCAACCGCGAGGTTCGGGGAGCCATCCACAGGCTTCAGCCTTTCACCGCGCCAGCGGTCATGCCGGACATCACCCTGCGCTGCGCAAGCAGGAAAAACAGCGTCACCGGCAGCGTGGTGATCACGGCCAAGGCCATGATCCCTTGGAAATTCACGCCGAGCTCGCCGTTGAGATTCAGCAGCGCAACTGGCAGCGTGTAGGTATCGGGCGATCTCGACACGACCATCACCGGCAGCCACTGCGCCCAGTTCAACAGGAAGCTCACGATGGTTGCGGTGACCACGACTGGCACGGCCATGGGCATGACGACATGCACCAGGATCTGAGCCTCGTTTGCACCATCGATGGTGGCAGCCTCCATCACCGAAGACGGAATGGTGCGGAAGAACTGCTCGAAGAGGAAGAACTGGATAGGGCTGAGCGACAGGAAGAGAATGATCCCGGGATAGCCGCCAAGCAGGCCCAGCTTATACATGACGATGTACACCGGGATCACCAACAGCATGTAGGGATACATGATGGTGGCCAGAAAACCGGCCCTGAGAAGGCGAAACAGCAAGACGTCGGGCCGACGCACGAGCGCGTAAGCGCCAAGGGCGGTGACAGCAGTGCCTATCGCAGTCGCCAAGGACGTGATGAACAGCGAGTTCACGACATAACGCCACAAGGGCGTTCCACCGATGCTCGCCACTTCCGAGAAAACCTGCAAGCTGATGTCTTCAGGCCAGGGCCGCAGAGGTGAGGAAAGTATCGCTTCCGTGCTGCGAAAAGCACTGACCAGCATCCACCAATAGGGATATAGACAGATCAGGCTGACAGTGCACGCCACTGCGTAGGCCAACCCTCGTCGCGACCACGAACCCATTCCGACAGGAGTTCGACTCATCGCGATACGGATCCGCGTTGGATCATCATCAGCCCCAATGCCAATGCGATGACGATGCCAAAAAGGATGCTGGCCATCGCAGTGGCCTCGCCGTAACGGCCTTGTTCGAACAATTGGTACGCGTAGTAGCTGACGAAATTGGTCGAATCATTGGGTCCGCCCTTGGTCATGACAGCGACAACCGTGAAAGTCTTCAGGTACTGGATCAGGGCGTACACGGAGTTGACCAGCAGTGCAGGCCTGAGTTCAGGCAGCGTGACGTGCCAGAACGTCTGCCAAGCGTCCGCACCGTCGATCTGCGCGGCCTCGCGCACCCCCCGATCACACAGTGCCAGGTTGGCCAGAAAGATGACGACATAAAAGCCTACGTGGTGCCACAACTCCGCAATCAGCACCGCCCAGATCACCGTGTCTGTGGACGCTAGCCCGCCGAAGGTCGGCATGCTCAGAGCGCCAAGGGCGGTGTTGACGGCGCCGAAGCTCTGATCGAACAACCAGCGCCAGACCACATATCCCGCGACGTCGGGCGTCACGACCGGCAGAAAGATGGCAATCTTGAAAAGCGTCACGCCGCGTCCGAGCCACGGCGAATGCAGCAACATGGCATAGGCCAGAGCCAGAACGATGGTGCTGACCACAGCCAGCAGCGTGTAGACCAGAGTGCGCGACAGCGATGAGACGAAGATCGGATCTGCGAGTACCGACGCGTAGTTCGACCACCCTACCCATTGCGCCGAAGGTTGCAAGGCACTGGCCGACTCCGTGAATGACACCTGCAGCGACAGGATGATTGGCCAGATGCCAAACACCGCTGTCAAACCGGCAAACGGCAGGACGAAGAGCCAGAAGGCGCCGATCGTCTGGCGTTGAGTCAAGGCTCGTGCAGGTACACGGGTTGCAGAAGGATCCTTCATGACGGAGATGGGCAAGCCTTGCGACCACGGACGCCGTCTGCACATCGCGTGGAAGTACGGCTCGCGATCAAAGTGCAGCGCCGCTTTCAGCGTCGAACAGGTGCATGTGGGACACACTAAAGTGGGCGCACACCGTCTCACCGCGGCGGCCACTGAAATGAGGTGGCCAGCGCGCAACGACATCGCTGTCAGCCACGCGCAATGTGACAAGGGTGTCTGCCCCCAAAGGCTCCGTCATCACGACTGTGGCCGGCACAGGGATGGCGCCCGAATCCTCTGAGGTGGGCAATATATTCTCCGGCCGGATACCGAACAGCGCGCGGTCACGCCCTCCGCCAGCGCGGGCCAGTCGTTCAGGAAGTGCAATCGCCAGTGACCCGAGAAATGCGCGTCCATCACTCAATCTGCATGGCACCAGATTCATGGGCGGGGATCCGATGAACCCGGCTACAAATCGTGTCGCTGGGGCACCGTAGATCTGCGCCGGAGTCCCGTGCTGCAACTTGTGTCCCCCCTGGAGCACACAAATGCGGTCGGCCAGCGTCATCGCTTCGACCTGGTCGTGGGTGACATAGACGATGGTCGCACCCAGTCGCTGATGCAACTTCTTGATTTCTGAACGCATTTCCCCGCGCAACTGGGCATCGAGGTTGGACAGCGGCTCATCGAACAGGAACACCTTGGGCTGGCGCACGATCGCCCGACCAATGGCCACTCGTTGGCGCTGCCCTCCGGACAGCGCTGCCGGTTTTCGATCGAGCATCGTGTCAATCTGCAGCAACGCAGCGACGTCCATCACTCGGCGCCTGATCTCGCTCTCGGGCGTCTTTCGCAGGCGCAGCCCGAAGGCCATGTTCTCGTACAAGGTCTTGTGCGGGTACAGCGCATAGTCCTGGAAGACCATGGCGATGTCGCGGTGCCTGGGCAGGACATCATTGACGCGGTTTCCGTCAATAGACACGCTGCCTTCGGTGATCGACTCCAGTCCTGCGATCATGCGCAGCAATGTGGACTTGCCGCAACCAGAGGGGCCGACGAAAACCGCGAACTCGCCATCCTCGATCTGAAGATCAATGTTCTGGATGACGCAAGTCCGGCCATCGTAAGACTTGCCGACCCCCCGCAACTCGACTCTGGCCACACAGCGCTCACTTCCGTGCTTGCAACTTGGCCGTCAGCTCACGCATTTCGGTCGCGGTCTCGGCAATGAAGGCTTTCCAGTTTGCAGGCGGCTTGCTGATGCCGCCCAGCAGCTTTCGGTGGAACGCCGCCTCCAGTTCGGGATAGAAAGCGTGCGTCGCCTCAGGGAAATCATAGGCCACGAGATGCCCGGTCGGTGCGGCAAAGAAGCGCTGCCGCTCGGACAGTGACGAGACGTCCAGATCTTTCCGCACCGCGGAGCCGACATTGTCCAGCGAGGCCTGCTGGGCCGATTTGCCGAGCATGAACTTCGCGAACTCGACCGCGATCGCCTTGTTCGGCGAGTTCTCGGGCACGGCAACGCCCCGGATGCCAGCAATGACCACCGCATTCTTTCGGCTGGCATCGAAGGCAGGCCAAGGTCCGATGACGAAGTCGCCCTTCAGTACCGTCGGCCCATCCCACTTCTTGACGTTCCAATCGCCGACACGGAACATGCCGGCACGACCTCCCTCGATGACCTGGTACATCTCGGGAAAGGAATGGTTGATCGTGTCGGGCGCGACGAAGCGGTAGTCGGAGTAGGTGCGGAGAAACTCCTCCAGGACCTGGGCGTGTGCAGGCTGGTCGATCACGATCCGTCCCTGAGGGTCGATCAAGGTGTGCTTCAGACCTGAACCGAAGACGAACAGGTCCAACATGTGGATCAGGTCGCGAGGCTTGGCAGCCTGCAAGCCGAGGCCGAAGGTGTTCGCAGTTCCGTTGCCATCGGGGTCGTTGTCGCGGAACTTGGTGGCCACGCGCTTGGCATCCTCCCACGTCGCAGGGAACTTCTCTCCGACCTTGTCGAGCCAGCTCTTGCGCACGCCGAGCGCCATCTGCACACGTTGTGCCGGAAGGATGATCATCTTGTTGCCGTAGGTCGCCACGTCGAGATCGTTCTCGGTGAGGAAACCCTTGTCCGCGACCTGCGCGAGCACCGGCGTCAGATCCATCAATTTGCGGGTCTGGGTCTCGACCCTGATGACGCGCTCGTAGTTGTTGTAGAGCAGGTCTGGCGCGGTGTTGGTGTTCAAGGCCGAGATCGACCGGCCGAACCACTGCTCGGTGGGGTAGCTGATCGACCTGACCGTGACGCCCGGACGTACCTTGGCGAATTCGGCAGACATCGCGTTGAACCACCGGATGCCGTTTTCGCCCAGATCGTGCCAGACCACCAGTTCCTGGGATGCGGCGGCACCCATGAACATGGTGGAGCCAAGGGCCGCGAGCGTCTTGATCAGGGTGCGTCTCGTCTTCATCGTCGTCTCCTGGTGTCGAAAAAGGACAGGTGATGCGCGACCGGCGCGCTGGGTTAAACGTTTACCTAACTCTACTCGATCTTCCTATAGACTTCGGTCAAGGAAATCCCTAAGTCTCACCGCGCTGGACCAGCCCGCCAGTCGCGGTGTGGGTGCCCTCGCTGCTCGCGACTCGAGAGGAGGGACGCTGCGCCTGACCGTCGGTTCTCGTGGCTCCTGGCGGACCAGCCATACTCGAGGACGACAACAGTCTCAATGCACGCTGCATGACTCGACACAAACCAGCAGAGCCCGGGACTGCGGGCCTGGACGCGACGCCGTTGCCTGTTTCGATCGCTGCCGTGGCCGAGCACGCCGGCGTCTCGATTGCCACGGTCTCCCGCGTGGTCAACGGGGTCACGAACAAGACCTCGCAAGCCACCCTGGCGCGTGTGCGCGAGGCGGTGCAGGAGCTGGGATATCGGCCAATGGGTGCCGGGCGCTCGCTGCGCAATCGCCGAAGTCGTCTTGTCGCCGTTCTGGCAGCCAATCTTGCGAATCCGACCATGGCGGCCATCGCCGCCGTCACCGAGGTCTCGCTGAGGAAGGCGGGCTTCGTGATGGTCCTGTGCGACAGTCACGACCAGCCCGACTTGCAGGACGAATACCTGCTCGAGATGCGCGCCCAGTTCGCATGTGGCTTCGTGCTGCTCGGAGCCGTTGCAAGCCCGGCTCTGTGGACTTTTCGTGCCGCTGGCGAACCGCTGATCTTCGTCAATCGCGGCGATCCCTATGGCTCCCAATGCCATGTCGGCATCGACAACCGAGTGGCGGGCGCCAAGGTGGCGCGTTGGTTTGCGTCTCTGGATCGTGGGCCTGTGGCCTTGATCCATGGCAGCTTAAGTTCGTCCGCCACCGCAGACCGTGTCGCAGGTTTCTCAGAGCAGGCCCGGGTACTGGGGCTGGATATCCTGCCGACGGCGGCCTCGGACGTCACGGCCACGGAGCATCTGGAGATCGGTCATCAGGCCATGATGAACTACCTGGGTCGTCCAACGCGTCCGCAGTGTGTGTTCTGCACCAGCGACCTGATCGCGTACGGAGCCCATCGAGCCGCGCGGGAACGAGGGCTTGATCCACTGGAGGACATCACCTTCGTGGGCTTCGACGACAGCCCTCTGAATGCCTGGATCGCCCCCTGGTTGAATGCCGTGCGCGTTCCCTACGCAGCCTACGGCGACGCGATCGTCAAGGCCCTTGCCGGCTCTTCGCTTCCAGTTACGCTACCCCACGATCTCATCATCCGCACACCCTCCCCTGTTCGTTCAGCGCCAGCGACCCATCCTGAGGCTGGCCGAGATCCGTCAAGCTGACAACAGCAGCTTTTCGGGCACAGATGACTGGCATCGAGGCCCTCTGGAAGCACGGCTTGAGTCCCGGGATCTCTTGACGATCGATGAATTGGCAGCGCCGCGCACGATGACCCCGCCCAGGGTCCAGGCCTGGGTCGCGACCAATCGTCCACCCCGTCTCGCCTGAATGGGGTAGCACAACGGCCGGTCATCACGTCCAGTACCGCATGATCCGGCGCCGCTGGATCGCCCACCTTCGACGGCAGGCACGCCACCCACAGGGCCGATGCAGGTCTTCCTTCAGACCCTGTGTAACCAAGGCGGCGCGCCCGGCGAACTGCACATCGGAGCCCGTTGCGTTACCGAAGGCAACGTCGAGGCGGATCGGGCTCCTCGTTTCTCCACCAGGTCGGGTCCACGGGCCCGGCGCCCCAACCGCACAAAGGAGTCTTCCCATGTCCCGCTCGATCCCAACCCCCTCCCAGGCCGCCACCCTCGCCCTGGCCCTGGGCACTGCCTTCGTACTTGCGCAGGCCCCGGCGCAGGCCCAGTCCGCCGACAAGGAAAAGTGCTTCGGCGTCGCCCTCAAGGGCAAGAACGACTGCGCCGCCGGCCCGGGCACCACCTGCGCCGGCACCAGCACCCGCGACTACCAGGGCAATGCCTGGAAGCTGGTGGCCAAGGGCACCTGCGAGAAGACCGCGAGCAAGACGTCTCCCACCGGCAACGGGCAGTTGAAGGAGTTCAAGGAGAAGAGGGCCTAACTGTGGGCCTGACCGAGGGCCTGACCTGTGACCTGAGCGCGCATGAAGCCGAACCGCCGCCCGACCTCCAGCGACGAGCCAACTGTGCACGAACCACCGACTCGTCCGCCCTGCCTTGCCGGCCTGGGCCTCAAGGCGGCGCACGTCCCGGCGTTGCTCGAACGCGGGCCGCGGCACTTCCTCGGCGGCGCAGGCTTCCTCGAGGTGCACGCCGAGAACTACATGGTCGACGGCGGCCCGATGCTGCGGCACCTGGAGCGGGTGCGTGCGCACTGGCCGCTGTCCATCCACGGCGTCGGCCTGTCGATCGGGGGTGACGGTCCACCGGACCGCGACCATCTCGATCGGCTGCGCCGCTTGCTCACGCGCTTCGAGCCGCGCTGGTTCAGCGAGCATCTGGCCTGGTCCAGCCACGGCGGGCACTGGTTCAACGACCTGCTGCCGCTGCCCTACGACCCCGCCACGCTGAACCGCGTGTGCGATCACATCGACCAGGTGCAGCAGCACCTGGGGCGCACACTGTTGCTGGAGAACCCCAGCACCTACTTCGGCTACGAGGGCTCGTCGATGGACGAAGCAGAGTTCCTGGCCGAGGTGGTTCGCCGCACCGGCTGCGGGCTGCTGCTGGATGTCAACAACGCCTACGTCAGCGGCGTGAACCACGGCCGCGACCCCTGGGCTCTGATCGAGGCGCTGCCCGCCGCTGCCGTGGCCGAGATCCATCTGGCCGGGTTTGCCCAAGACCGGGACGCCGCCGACGACCTGCTGCTGATCGACCACCATGGCGCCGCCATCGACCCCGCCGTGTGGTCGCTCTACGAGCGCACCATCGCCCGGCTCGGCCCGGTGCCGACGCTGATCGAGCGCGACAACCACCTGCCGGCGCTGGACGTGCTGGAACAGGAAGCGCAGCGCGCGCTCGACCTCCAGCGCGAGGGGGCCCCGGCCGGCATCGGGTGCCATGTCGAGGGCAGGGACGCGATATGAAGCAGCCTGGAGCCCCGCCGGCCGTGCGCCTTGCCGCCCTGCCCCAGCGGGCCTTTGTCGCAGCCCTTCTCGATCCGGCCTTGCCGGTGCCGCCCGGCCTGTGCGCCTGGAACGGCTCCGACCCGGGTGTGCGCTTCGGCGTCCACCGCAACAACGTCGTGCATGCCCTGGCGGCCGTGCTGGCCGACACCTTCCCCGTGGTGCGCCAGCTGGTCGGAGACGCGTTCTTCGGCGCCATGGCGCGGCGCTACCTGGTCGAGCACCCACCCACATCCCCGCTGATGCACCGATACGGCGCCGGCCTGCCAGCCTGGATCGCCGGCTTCGAACCCGCCGCGGCGCTGCCCTACCTGCCCGACGTCGCGCGGCTGGAATGGCTGCGGCTGTGCGCCTTTCACGCGGCCGACGCAGCGCCGGTCGAGCGCGCGTTGCTCGCCGGGTTGATGCAGGCGCCCGGGCGCCTGGCACACACGTCGCTGGCGCTCCAACCTTCGCTGGCCATCGTGCGTTCTGCGCACCCCGTCGTGTCGCTGTGGAGCGCGCACCAGCAGGACGAGGCCGCGCGCGACGAGCGGTTGGCCGCAGTGCAGATGGACGGCGCGGAAGCGGCGCTGGTGTTCCGTGACGCCTCCGACGAGGCCCTCGTGCTCGCGCTGTCCGATGCCGACGCGGAGCTGACCGAGGCCCTGTCTGCCGGCGCCCCGCTGGGCGCCGCTGCGCAGGCCCACCCGCAAGCCGACCTCGTCCACGTGCTGACCTTGCTGCTGCGGCATGGGCTCGTGACGGGTGTGGGCGCTTCTTTCTCTGCAACGGAGACATCCGCATGACCCCCGAACCCCTTGCCCGTCCGTCCGCCGCCGCAGGCGCGGCAGCCCGGCCTTTCCCGGCAGAGTGGTGGACGCGCGCGCACACCCTGATGGCACGGATTCCCGAGTCGGCCATTGCGCTGATCGGCCGTTTCTCCGTGGCCGCCGTGTTCTGGAAGTCGGGCCAGACGAAGATCGAAGGCCTGGCCGTCGACCTCGTCTCGGGCACCTTCGAGCTGGGCGTGCCGCGCCTGTCGCCGTCGGCAGTGGACCTGTTCCGCGACGAGTACCGGCTGCCGCTGCTCTCACCCGAGGTCGGTGCCACGCTGGCCGCCCTGGGCGAGCACGTGCTGCCCCTGATGCTGCTGCTGGGCCTGGGCACGCGCTTCGCCGCCCTGGGCCTGCTGCTCATGACGGCCGTCATCCAGGTCCTGGTCTATCCCGCCGCCTACCCGACCCACGGCGTCTGGGCGGCCGTGTTGCTGTGGCTGATGGTGCGCGGGCCGGGTGTGGTGTCGATCGACCATGCGGCGACTGTGCTCGCGGGAAGAACGTCCGCTCGCTGACCCGATGCATGGCTTGCAGCCAGCGCATCCGGCAGGTTGATGGTGGCCCGGGGCTGAAGAACACATCGCGCCCCTCCCCGGTCTTCTCGCGCCTCCTCGTGGGGTTGAGAGGCTGAGCCGGCCAACACCCGGCCCTTGGGGGTGCTTTCGGGCCAGGGCCGTCGAGCAGGCCGCAGGGTGTCTCGATCCGACACTCCAGATCGGGTCGCCGCGGCCGATACTTGCCTGATGAACAGGCATTCGACCGAGCCCACGACCGCTGCGGCAGCACCCTGTGCGCGCGCCAGTTCGAAGCCGCTGTCGGCCCAGTTGGCCGCTGCCTTTGCGGCTTTGCTGGCATTGATGCTGCTCGTGGTGGCCCTGTCGGCCTGGCACCTGCGGGCTGTTCAGCTGGCGGCCGACCGGGTGGCGAGCGAGGAATGGCCCCGGCTGCTGGCGCTGCAGGAGCTGGCGACCCATGCGCAGGGCCATGGTGCGGCAATGGCCAGGCTGCTGACGGCGTCACGCGACCAGCGCGAGGTCATCTACCCGGCGCTGGATGCCGAATCGGCGGCCATGGACCGGCTGACCGCCGAGCTCAAGCAGCGGATCACCGAGCCGGACACGCTGTTGCTGGTGCAGGCGCTCGATGGCGCGCGACTGCGTTATCGCGAGGTCTTTGCCGAAGTCGGCGTATGGATCGAATCGGGTGAGCCTGCGCAGGCTGCGGCCCTGTTTGCAGGCGATGGCCAACAGGCCCTGGACCGACTGGTGAAGTTGGCCGCCGAACTCGCGCTGGCGCAGCAGCGCGCTGTGGCTGGCTGGCAGGCGCGCGCCGCTGACCGTGTCGGCTCGGCCGAGACCCAACTGGTGATCGTCACGCTCCTGGCCCTGGTCGCGGCCGCCGCGCTGGCATGGCGCATCGGCCGCGGGGTGGCGCGGCCGATGTCCCGTCTGGCGGACACCGCACGCCGGCTCGCCAGGGGCGACCTGCAGGCGCGCGTCGGCGTGACAGCCCTGTCCGTTCCGCGCGAGGTCGAGCGTGTGGGCGTGGCGCTCGACGCGATGGCCGAAGCCCTTGACGAGCGCAACGCGCGCATCGAGGCGATTGCGTTCTCGGACCCGATCACGGGGCTGCCCAACCGCGCGGGCTTGCTGCGACGAGGAGCCGCGGTCGACGGGGCGAAGGACGCAGACCCACCCGCATCCGCGGGGAAGGCTCTTGATACCGCGCTGCTGTTCGACGTCGCCCGGCTGGCCGCCGTGAACGACGTGCTCGGCCCTGCGGCGGGTGATGCGATGCTGCATCAGATCGGTGATCGGCTGCGCGACGCGGCGGCTGACCTGGGTTGGAGCCCGGCGCACCTGGGCGCGGGTACCTTCGCGGTCGCCGGGCGCACGGCGGCGGCCACCGCGATGATCGAGGTCGAACAGATCCGGGTCGCCCTTCTCGAGCGGCTGTCGGCGCCTTTGATCTGCGCCGATGTGAGCATAGACCCGCAGTTTCGTTGCGGCTGGTCGCGCGAAGTGCCGGATGCGGGGGGCGATGTCGATCTGATGCGCGTGTTGCGTGAGGCCGAAGAGGCGCTGGTGGACGCCAAGCGGCTGCGTGCGGACGTTCAGCGTTTCGAGCGCATCGACCCGCAGCGCAGACGGCGGCAACTCCTGCTCCTGGGCAGCCTGAGGCAGGCAGCCAGTGGCGACGGGCTGCAGATGTGGCTGCAGCCCAAGGTGGCGCTGGCCCCCGGCGCAACGGCCGCCAGCGCGCAGTCGGGGGTGTCCGCGTCGGACTGCCGAGGCTTCGAGGCCTTGGTGCGCTGGCGGCACCCGGAGTGGGGCATGGTCTCGCCTGCCGAGTTCGTACCTTTTGCCGAGACCGCCGGCATGGTGGGCGTGATCACCCGTTGCATGCTGGTGCAGGCGCTGCACTTCCTGGCCCAGCCCGCGGTGCAAGCGTTGCAGGCGCATGTGTCGGTCAACGTCAGCACCGCCGATCTGCTCGACGATGGCTTTGCGGACTGGTTGTGCGAACACGCTCGGCTCGCCGGTGCCCCACTATCGCGCCTGACGCTGGAGATCACGGAAGGCCGGCTGATGGACGATGCCGACCGCGTCCTGCCCCGGATGCACGCGCTGCGAGAGGCCGGCGTGCGCTGGTCGATCGACGACTTCGGTACCGGGTATTCCTCGCTGGCCTATCTTCAGCGCCTGCCGGTGTCCGAACTGAAGATCGACCGCAGCTTCGTGGACCGCGTCGATGCCTCGCCGGCGCGCGGGGCGCTGCTGCGCAGCATCGTCCAACTGGGTCATGGGCTGGGCCTGCAGGTCACGGCCGAAGGCGTCGAGCGCCACGAGGAGCAGACCGAATTGCAGGCAGCGGGTTGCGACCTCGGCCAGGGCTGGCTGTTTGCCCGACCGATGCCGCCCGAGGCCGCACTCGCCTGGGCGGCCGAGCGCTCGACGCACCGGCGCGACGCTACCGTGTCGTCCCAAGCGGGCCCCGGCGCGTCCCCAGCCGCCTGAGCGTTGTCCGGCCAGACGAGTGCCGGGCCCTGCGGAAGGTGCGGTCGACGCACCGACGGCCGGCGTTTGGCCTGGCGCGCGCCTCGTCACATGCCTGCGCACCCGATGTAACCGGGCGGCGCTCTTGAGCGAATAGAGGAGGCGCGCGGACGGCCCAGTCCGCCCGTTCTCTTGCCTCGACCGAAATACCCCCGCCATGAAAGCCACCTGCACGCCGCTCTCCTGGATCTTCGCGGTCGTGGTTGCGGGCATCACGCACTCGCCCCCACTGGTGACGGCGCGCGCTTGACGGGTCTGACGTTTTCCGCTCGCCCGTGTCCATGCAAGCCTCCGCCACCCTGCCCCTGTCGAGCGCTCACGCGTTCGTCGGCACAATCCGCGAGCCCCTTGCCGGGCGAGACCCCGAGGGCCGACGCGGTCAGGCAAGTGGCATCGCAAGGACTGCGTGCCGCGAAATGCCTGCCGACGCCCACCCCGACGACTTCGAGTCCAGCCTCAAGCCCCTGTGGCTGCGCGCGCAGGCCGGCGATGACGCGGCCTACCGGCGGTGCCTGACCCTCCTGGCCGCCCGCCTGCGCGCCTACCTGCGGCGCCGCCTGTCGGCCTTTCCGGACGAGGTGGAGGACCTGGTCCAGGAGACGCTGCTGGCCATGCACCTGCAGCGCGGCACCTACGATCCGGCCTTGCCCGTGAGCGCCTGGGCGGTGGCGATCGCGCGGCACAAGCTGGTCGACCACTGGCGCCGGCGCGGCCGGCGTGAGGGCCTGCACGATGCGATCGACGACGTCGACGAGCAGTTGCTGGCGGTCGATGCCGACGACGGCGGCGCGCGACGCGACCTCGAGACGCTGCTGCAGGATCTGCCGCCAGCGCAGCAGCAGGCCATCGTGCTGACCAAGCTCGAGGGGCTGTCGGTGGCCGAGGCGGCGCAGCGCACCGGCGCGTCGGCGTCGGCGATCAAGGTGCAGGTGCACCGTGGGCTCAAGCGCCTGGCCGCGCTGGTGCGGCGCGAGGACCCGAGATGACGCTGCCCGATCGGAGCCCACGAAGGTGAAGACCGACACCCTGATCGAGCTGCTTGCCCGCGACGCCGGCGCGGCGCCGCGGGCGCCGGCGGCACGGCGCCTGTGGCCCGCTGCGCTCATCGGGCTGCTGGTGAGCGCCTGCGCCGCGATCGCGGTCTTCGGCGCAATCCCCGCCGCCCTGTACGCCACGCCCGCGCCGTGGACCAAGCTGGCCTACGCCGGCACCCTGGCGCTGGCCGCCGGGTGGCTGAGCGCCCGCCTGTCGCGGCCGGCCGCGCCGCTGGCCGGCGCGCCGCGGGCTGGGGCGGCCGTGGTGCTGGCCATGGCCGCCCTGGGGGCGGCCTCCCTGGCGGCCGAGCCCGCCGGCAGCCGCGTCGCCGCCCTGCTCGGCCATTCCTGGTGGAGCTGTCCGGTCAGCGTGCTGGCGCTGTCGCTGCCCGCGCTGGCCGCGGCCCTGTGGGCGGTGCGGGGCCTGGCGCCCACCCGGCCGCGCGCCGCCGGCTTCGCCGCCGGGCTGCTGGCAGGCTCGGTGGGGGCCTGCGGCTACGCCCTGTCCTGCCCCGAGGTGTCGCCGGCCTTCGTGGCCGTCTGGTACACCCTCGGCATCGCGCTCACCGGCGCCCTGGGCGCCGCGCTCGGGCCGCGCGTGCTGCGCTGGTGAGCGTCAGTCCCGGTCGTCCATCTAGGGGCCCCTGGTCCAGGCCTTCAACGGCGTGCTGCAGCGGCTGGAGCGCGCCTTCCAGGCCCAGGAGCGCTTCATCGCCAACGCCGCGCACGAGTTGAAGACCCCGCTGGCGCTGGCGCGGGCCCGCATCGAAGCCGGGCTCGACAGCGACGACGATCGCCAGCGGCTGCTGCACGACCTGGATGCCATGGGGCGGCAGGTGCAGCAGATGCTGCAGATGGCGCAGGTGGCCGATCCGCAGGCGCTGCGGCGCCGCCCCGTGCGGCCGCTGGCGGTGGCGCGCGAGGTCCTGGACCACCTGGCCTTCAAGGCCGAGCGCCGCGACCTCACGCTGCACCTGCAGGAGCCCGACGGCGAGCTGCAGATCGAGGCCGACCCCGGGGCGCTGTTCGTGCTGCTGAAGAACCTGGTGGAGAACGCGATCGAGTTCTCGCCGCCCGGCGCGGACGTCGGCGTGTGGCTGGACGAGGCCGGGCTGCGCGTGGACGACCACGGCCCCGGCGTCGCGCCCGAGCACCGGGCGCAGGTCTTCGAGCGTTTCTGGCGCGCACCGGAGCAGTCCCGTCCGGGCTCGGGCCTGGGCCTTGCGCTGGTGCGCGAGATCGCCACCGCCCACGGCTGGACGGTGCGCTGCGGCCAGACGCCGGACGGCGGGGCTTCGTTCAGCGTGCGCTGGGGCGCTTGAGCGGGGGTGCCTGCGTCAGCGCGGTCGGCGCGCAAGGGGCCGGCAATGCTGCTCGGGCCCGATCGGCACGGGCAGCGCCCCCCCGGCGCCCCCGGCAGCCCTCAGCCTCCCAGCACGCCGCGTTCGCCGGCGATCCTCAGCCAGTCGCGCAGCGGGCCGGACAGGTCGCCGCGGCTGAAGGAGCAGCTCTCCTCGGTGAACAGCGCCGATCCCTTGACCGACGCCAGCAGGTGGTCGAGCGCGCGGATGAATCGCTCCGGCAAGGGCGCGGCCGACGTGGCGAGCGTCGCGCGCCAGGCCGCGGCGAGCGCGCCCGCATCGAGGGCGCCGGCATCGTAGTCGTCGAGCAGGGCGGCGAGGCGGGCTTGCATCGGGTCTCCGGATGGGGCGGGGTAGCGGTGGGGCTGAAGGCAGGGCGTGTGACGCGGGTCGCATGGCGATGACCCCGCTCGCGCTTGCGAGCATACGGGCAGAGATGATGACCCGCCCGAGAGGCGCCGACGTCTACGGAGTCGATATTCGGCATCAAGCGACGCTAGACTGGTCATCCAACCAGTCAGATTGGGGGCAGGCATGCAGACATGGCCTGTCCAGGACGCCAAGGCGCGGTTCAGTGAGTTCCTCGACACCTGCCTGGCCGAAGGCCCGCAGATGGTGACGAAACGGGGGGCCGAGGCCGCTGTACTGGTGCCGGTGGACGAATGGCGGCGACTCCAGGCCGCCGCCCGGCCCACGCTCAAGCAACTTCTGCTTGCCGACGCGGCACGCGCGGAGCTTGTCATTCCTGCTCGTGGGTCCGCTCGCAGGCGGATGCCGGCAGCCGCCAGGTGAATGCGATGTACCTGCTGGACACTCACGGTGGTGACGCGGAACGTGGCTGACTTCGAGCCTTTCGGCGTGCCATTGCTGAACCCGTTCATGGCTTGACAGCAGTTGCTGTTGCTGCAATGCCAGGGTCCGCACGAGCTTGTCCCCGCATAACGGACCCGCGACCATCGATTCGCATCGAGCGTGGAGGGGGGAAGGTCAGTGCATTGGGGTCGCCGCCAGCGGCGCACGCAACCACGCCAGCGTCTCCTGCCACAGCGCCTCGGCCCGAGGCCTGAAGTAGCCGACGTGGCCGATCGGCCCCATCCGGCGGCTGCGGGGGTCGAGCGTCACCCGTTCCACGGGCGCGTTGCAGTAGGCCTGCATGAAGGCATCGCGCGATGCTGGCGTGGCCCAGCGATCGTCGATGGCGTTGACCGCGCGGATGGGCGTGCGAACCCGGGCGAACGCCTCGGCCAGGCCGGGCAGGTCCGGGTCCTCGAAGAAGTAGCGCGGCCTCTGGCACCAGCGCCGCCATTGGATGAAGAGGTCGCGTGGCAGGTCTTCGCCCATTCCCAGCCTGCTCCAGGCCAGAAAGCCCGTGGAGCGAACCAGCGCCGGGCCGATCACGTGCCACAGCAGCATCACCCGCGCGCGCTCCAGTGGCGGCATCCAGCCGTGCCAGCCGGAACCGGTGGCGAAGGTGGCCATGCGCTGCACCCGGGCGTTCCCGGGCAGCAGCCCGAGGGCGTGCCCGCCATACGAATGCCCCACCATCCAGATCGGGCCCTGGCCTTGCGCCTCGACATGATCGAGCAGGGCCGGCAGGTCGAGCCGGGCCCAGTCGATGTAGTGCATCTGGAAGCCGCGCAGATCCGGCGGGCGCGACAGGCCCACCCCGCGATAGTCGAGCGTCCAGACGTCGATGCCCTGGTTCGCGCTGAACCTCGCAAAGGGCGCGTAGAAGCGCTGCGCCACGCCGGTGGCGCCCGCGACGAACAGGCGGGCCTGGGCTGCGCCCACGGCGGGGTAATGCAGGGCTGTGAGCCGGTACCCGTCCGCGGCGGTGAGTTGCACGGGCTGAGGCGGTGGGTGTTCCGTCGACATGGGGCAGGTCCTCCGAGGCTCACGAACGACCCGGGGGGATGAGGGCCCGGAGCGTGTCGAGCAGGGTCGTGGCGGTGTCCTGCAGCGGTCCCCCGCTGCCCGCCACCCGGGCCTGGATGAGCCCGCCCTCGTAGGCGGAGACGATCAGGCTGGCCAGCCTTGCGGCGAGCGGCGGCTCGATGCCGCTCGTCACCAAGGCGTGGGTCAAGGTGCCTCGGATGGCGGCGAAGCCCCGGGCCACCGCCTCGCGGATGGCCGTGTCCTGGGCCGTGGACTCGAGCGCGATGGTGGCCAGCGGGCACCCTCGCTGGCAGCCGCTGCCCAGCAGGGTGGACTGAGCGTCCTGCATCCAGAGGGTCAGCGCCTGCACCGGGTCGCCATGCTGGGAGAACAGTTTCTCGAGCGTGAGCGTGATGTGACCTGCCACCGTGTCGATGGCCACGACGGCCAGTTCGGTCTTGCCGCCGGGGAAGTGGTGGTAGAGCACCCCCTTGGGCGCCTGCGCGCGGCTCAGCAGCTCGCTGATGCCCACGCCATGGAAGCCGCGGGTGCCCAGGGCCTCCAGCATCGCGCCGATCAGGCGCTCGCGGGTGCCGGCGGTGGGGGCGGGCAAGGATTCGTCGCGCATGCGGCAGAGTCTATAGACCGGTCGGTCTAGTGTCAATATGATCCTCGGCGATGCCCGACGGATTGATCGAGGTCCCTGGGGTGGCTGCCGAGGCCATGAGTCGGGCGACAGGGCCGCTCGCGCTACCCGCGTGAACGGCCACGATCAGCCGGGCGGAACTGCCGGGGCAAGGTTCCCGCTCGGGGCTGCTACCAGCTCGGCGATGGGAACGGGCTCCCACCTGCCAAACATCGTGCTTGGGCAAAATCCTCCCGGTCCATGCAATGAGGGGGCTCCCATGTCTGATGTCAAGGCCATCGAAGAGGCAGTCCGCTCGCTCCCACCCAGCGGGCTGGCCGAGTTCCGTCAATGGTTCGCCGAGTTTGATGCTCTGGCTTGGGATCACCAGATTGCGGATGATCTCTCCACGGGCAAGCTGGACACCTTGCTGGCCGAGGCGCAGGCCGACTTCGATGCGGGCTCCCATCGCAAGCCGTGAACCACACCGCGTCTGCAAGGTTCTGGCGCTGCCATGAGGCGCTGCCCGTCGAGGTGCGTGTACTGGCGGACAAGAACTCCGAGCTCCTGAAGCGGGATCCTGGTCATCCCTCGCTCCAGTTCAAGGCGATCGGTGGCGGAAAGCTTCGAAGCGCGAGGGTCGGTTTGCATCATCGAGCCCTCGGTTTACGCACGGATGATGGCGTTCATTGGTTCTGGATCGGCACCCACGCGCAGTACGACCGGCTGGTTACTGCCTGAGATCGGCCCATGAGCACCTTGACCATCCGCCTGCCGGACAGCACGGCCGAACGCCTGAAATCGCTGGCCAGGAGCCGGGGGCTGAGCGTGAACAAGTTGATGGAGGAACTCAGCGCTCAAGCCCTGGCCGGCTTCGATGCCGAAACCCGGTTCAGGGCCATGGCCGCACAGGGCGACCCCGCGGCGGCCCTGACGATCCTGGAGTGGCTGGACGAGGCCGGTTCAGGGCATCGCTGACGCGCAAGCCTCGCGCCGCCGAGACTGCCTTCGGCGTCCAGACCAGACCAGTCCGCATCTCGCGGATTCCCCTGCAAAGCTGCATGGCTGCCATGCAGGCGTGGGGCTTGCCCTTCCCGGGCCGGCACGGGACGATGAACGTCTCGTCGCTGAGCGGAGCAAGCCGTGGAGAGTCATCATCCCCGACCTGGCGGACGCATCCTGTCGGCCGCCGTCCTCGGGGCCGCGCGAGGATTTCGCGCGCTACGGAGCCATGCCGACGCGAGCCATCGCGTCCACCATGGCGGTGCGCGGCCGGAGGGAGGCTCGCGTCAGGCGTCAAGGCGCGGTGCGCACCCCCTGGCTGGTCGTCCAGAGCGAGGACGACGAGGCGGTGGATGTCGCCGGGAACCGGCGGTTCTTCGAGGCCCACGCCGGTGACCCTCGAAGCGTCCTCGTGAACGACGTCTCCGGGCAACCGACGGCGGCGCGCGGCGACCGCATGACCTGGCTGCCCGCCGCCGATGCCGGCTTGCGGGTGGTTGGTCTGTCCCACCTGGCGGTGTACATCTTGCCCGACAACCCGCACTACCAGGACATGGAGCGCCGCATCGGCGAGTTCCTGGACGGCGTGGATGGGCGCCGCCTCGCATGAAGGGGCCGGCCATGGCGGTCAGGCGGCTCGAGATCGAGGCCTTCGGCGAGCCCGAGGTCATCCGGCTGGTGGAGGATGCGGCGCTGCCGCAGCTGGCTGACCCGGGCTTCGAGTGCACAAGGCATCGCCGTCCGCCTGGCGGCGACCGATGCTGGCGTACAGCGGTTCGCCCGGCGCCGAGCCGGCCGGGCCCAGCGTGAGCGTGGCCACCACGCTGCCCGCCGGCAGGCGATGCGGGTCGGGAACGCCCTGCGGGAAGGGCGTCACGGTCACGGCGTGTCCGCGCTGCGCGGCGGCCACGACGGCCAGTTCCACGAAGGCGCCGCAGCCGATCAGGCGGTTGACGTGGCGGCGCTGGGCGGTGGGGCGGTGTGGTGGTGGACGTTCATGGCAGGTCGGCGTCGTGCGTGGTGTGGCGGGGTGTGGGCATGATCGACCGCGCGTCTCGGCTTGCCCAGACGCACGCCGGCATGCCAGCCATGCACGTTCGCATGACACTTCGTGTCGCCCGGCCCGAAGTCCCGACGTGTCGACCGCCTGCCTGCGGCCGCCGCGCGTGGGGGGCGTGCGCGGTGAGCCGTCAGCCCGGCCCCGCCCAGCGCTGGCGCAAGCCCTCCCAGCCTGCTGAGCCCAGGCGCTCCAGCGTCTCGATGTTGGTCTCGTAGATCGCCTCGGCCTGCGGGAAGGCCGCGACCGCGCGGTCGATGCTGGCCTCGCGGATGAGGTGCAGCGTCGGGTGGGGCGAGCGGTTGGTGGCGTTGGTGATGTCGTCGAGGGCGGTGCCCTCGAAGCGGTAGTCGGGGTGGAAGCTCGCGACCTGGATCTCGCCTTCCAGGCCGAGGTCGGCCACTACCTCCTCGGCCACGCCGAGGAAGTCGTTGAAATCCTCGAAGTCGGTGAAGACCCGCGGGTGCACGAGCAGCGTGGTCTCGAGCTGCGCCGCCGGCTTGCGCGCGAGCAGTTGCAACTCGGCCGCCAGATCCCCCACCAGCGCCGCCGGATCCTCGGCCGCGCTCTCCACGTAACGCACCAGGCCCTTGACCTGCGGCGCCTTGGCGAAGGGGCACAGGTTCAGGCCGATCACAGCGTGCTCGACCCAGGCGCGGGTACGGGCGAGGGCGGGGGTGTCCTGGGGGGTGTCCTGGGGGGTATCGGGCATGGTGGGGGGATTCTGCGCCCGGGATGCGTTCGGGACACGCCCAGCCTATCCCAGCCATGTCCGAATTGCAGCATTTCTGCTAATGTGCGGGCCATGAGAGCCACCGTCACCCTCACAAGCCGCGGCGTCGTCACGCTGCCGGCCAAGCTGCGCGCCGCGCTGGGCTTCAAGGCCGACGACGCGCTGATCGCCGAGGCCACGCCTGAAGGGCTGTTGCTCAGGCCGGCCGTGACCTTGCCGGTCGAGATGTACACGCCGCAGCGCGAGCGGGAGTTCGACGCGGCCGAGGCCGACCTGGCCGCGGGCCTGGCGCTGCGTGACCGTGTCGTGGCCGCACCTGCACGCGCATCTGCGCCTGCAGCCCGCGGCACCCGGCGCAAGGCGGGGCGCTGAACCCGGAAGGACTCCCTGCTCCCCCGGCGCCAGAGCCCCACACAGGCAGGCACTGAGCGCCTCGGGAATCTGCCGGCGCTGCGGTGACCCCGAGATGCGCATCTTCCTCGACGCCAACATCCTGTTCTCGGCCGCCAAGTCCGACGGGGCGGTTCGCCGGCTGCTGGGCATGCTCGTGGATGCCGGGCACACCTGCTGCGTGGACGACTACGTGGTCGCCGAGGCGCGGCGCAACCTCGCCCGCAAGGGGGTGCAAGGGCTTGCGGCGCTGGAGGCCTTGCTGCCGCGCCTGGAATCCGCAGCCGCGGAGGTGCCCCGTGACACCCCCGACGCGCCGTGGGCCTGGCTGCCCGAGAAAGACCGTCCCGTCCTCGCCGGCGCCATCCGCCTGCGCTGTGACGCGTTGCTGACGGGTGACCGCACCGACTTCGGCGCCGGGTACGGGCGCGCGTTCGGCGGCGTGGTCATCCACTCGCCGCGCTCCCTGCTCGAACAGCTGTTTCCGCTGCCCTGAGCGCAGGCCGGCGGCCTGGGGAGCTGCCTCATGCAGGCAGGCCCTTGACCTGATCGCCCGAGAGCCTTGGCGATGGGGCATGGGTTCAGGTGGATGACAGCCTTGGGGGCGTCGTGGCCGCGAGTTCGCGGCTGACACCGGCGTCTGCGGCCGACGGCCCCCGGACCCGCGCTCCGGCCTATCCAGACGCCTGGGCTGAAAACCCGTAGGCTTTGCTGCAGAACCGGGCCAGCCTGCCGCGCATGGCCATCAGCGCGGGCGCGGCCGCCGTCAGGCCGGTGAAGAACTCACCCAGCCTGGCCGTGTCGTCCTCGTATTCGTGGTTGACCGCATTGCGCAAGTCCCGGATGGTGCGCCATTGCTCCTCTGAATCCAGGATCCCCAGGCGCTCCATCAAGGCCAGCACGGTGCCGAATCGGTCGACGTCCAGTGCCTCCTCGATGGCGACCGCCCTCATGGCCTTCCCCAGGTGTTCCTGGAAGTCGCTGAACCGCACGCGGAAAGCGGCCAGCGACTCGTGGTCATCAGCCGAAAGCACCTCAGCCCCGATGCGTGGAACGATGGCAGCGACCTTGGACAGCGAGTAGGCCAGATAGCCTTCCATCCGCTCGAGATGGCCCAGTCGCTCGCGAATCAGCGCCAGGTGTGGCGTGCGGGCTTGGGTCACAGCGGCACTCCACTGGCGCGCGCGATCTGCTCGATGGGCCGCTCGCGTCCCGGCCGCGCGACCACCAGGTCGACATCCAGATCCAGTTCGTCGGCCAGACGGCTGCGGCAGCGGGCCTCTTCCAGCAGGGCCGGGGCGCGCTCGGGCTCCACGTAGAGGTCGACGTCGCCGCCACGACGCCGGTCATCGGTGCGCGAGCCGAACAGCCAGATGCGTGAGCCTTCACCCATCGTGGCGCGGACCAGCGTGCGCACGGTCTGGATCTGCTGTGGCGTCAATCGCATCGGGCGATGCTATCAAGCCGCTTCGGCACGCGCTCGACGGGCCTGCGCATGGAAACGGGGCCCGGCCGCGGCCGGGCCCTGGGGTCCCCTCACCGCAAATGATGCACCTGCGCCTGCCCGTACACCGGCGTGTCCAGCCCCTCGTAGCGCGCCTTGAGCTGCAGCGACAGGAACTGTGAGTAGTGGCGGCTCTGGTGCAGGTTGCCGCCGTGGATCCACAGCTGCGGCTGGTTCGTGGGTTTCCACATGTTGCGCAGCTCGCCCTCCCAGGGGCCGGGGTCCTTGGTCGTGCTCGAGCCCAGGCCCCAGACCTTGCCCACGCGGTCGGCCACCTCGGGCGAGACGAGGTCGGCCAGCCAGTGGTTCATGCTGCCGTAGCCGGTGGCGTAGACGATGACGTCGGCCTCGAGCTCGCTGCCGTCGCTCAGCACCACCGACTTCGGCTGGATGCGCGCGATGTTCACGCCGCTGCGCAGCTTGATGCTTCCGTTGGCCACGAGCTCGCTCGCGCCGACGTCGATGTAGTAGCCCGAGCCGCGGCGCAAGTACTTCATGAACAGGCCCGAGCCATCGTCGCCGAAGTCGAGCATGAAGCCCGCTTTCTCCAGCCGGCTGTAGAGGTCGGCGTCACGCTTTTTCATCTCCTCGTAGACGGGGATGTGGAAGGTGTGCATGATCTTGTAGGGCACGCTGGCGAAGATCAGGTCGGCCTTGTGGTGGTCGATGCCGGCGGCCACGGCCTGCTCGCTGTACAGCCCGCCGAGTGCCAGCTCCATGAGCGATTGCGACGGCGCGATGTGCGTGCTGCTGCGCTGGACCATGGTCACGTCGACGTCGTTCTCCCACAGCGCGGCGCAGATGTCGTGGGCCGAGTTGTTCGAGCCCAGCACCACCACCTTCTTGCCCTTGCACGCGTCGGGGCCGGGGTGCTTGCTCGAGTGGTGCTGCTCGCCGAGGAAGGTCTCGGCGCCCTCGATCTTCGGCACGTTGGGATAACCCGAGACGCCGAGCGCGAAGACGAGCTGCTTGGGCCGCAGCACCACCTCCTGCCCGGCGCGGTCGACGACGACCTCCCACTCGCCGCGCGCCTCGTCGAAGCGCGCCTTCTTCGCCATGGTGGAGCCCCAGTAGTTGATCTCCATCACCTTGGTGTACATCTCGAGCCAGTCGCCGATCTTGTCCTTGGGCGCGAAGACGGGCCAGTCGTCGGGGAAGGGCAGATAGGGCAGGTGGTCGTACCAGACCGGATCGTGCAGGCACAGCGACTTGTAGCGCTTGCGCCAGCTGTCGCCCGGACGCTCGTTCTTCTCCACCACGATGGTAGGCACGCCCAGCCGGCGCAGCCGCGCGGCCAGCATGATGCCGCCCTGGCCGCCGCCGATGATGACGACGTAGGGTTGCTCCTCGAAGCCCAGGCGGGCCTGCTCCTGCTGGCGCAGCTCGGCCCAGCTCTGGCGGTGCTTGTGCACGCCGTGCTCGGCGCCGGCGATGCGTCGCGTGCCCTTCTTCTCCTCGAAGCCCTTGAGCTCGGTCATCGTCGTCAGCAGCGTCCAGGCCCGGTCGCCCGCTGGCGTGGCCTTCAGGCGCAGGTGACCGCGGCCGCGCGCCACGCGCGTCTCGAAGGTGAACCAGGCGTCGACGATGCCGTCGGCCTCGGTGGCCTCGCCCTCGAGGGCGAAGTTCGACGCCGCGGTGTCGGCGGCGCGCGCGGCCAGCATCTCGCCGATGGCGGCCGGGCCCTCCTGGGTGCGGATGTTCCAGGTGAAGGCGACGAGGTCGCGCCAGTAGCTCTCGCCGTCGAACAGCGCGCTGGCTTGCGCCGGTGCGTCGGACGCCAGCGCGGCGCCAAAGGCCTGCAGCCAGGCGGTGGCCCGTTGCGAGGGGGTGTGTGTGGTCATCGGTGGGTCTCCTCGGGGTGGGGGGCCTGGACGCAGGCCGGTGGCGTGATCGGAATCAAGAGCCGTGCCAGCGGCGCGGTCGATGCCAAGCCGTTGTCGTCATTGGGATATCGTCAGGCGCCTGCGGGTCTGCCCGGATGTCACGGCGTGACACCTGTACCCGTCGAGCTGTGACAGGTGTGACGTCACCGTCGCGCCACCGCACACCGCACACCGCACACCGCACACCGCACACCGCACACCGCACACCGCACACCGCACCCGGTCCGCCCAACGCACGGCGGTGTGCGCCGTCATGTGCAGGTACAAGCCGGTATGCGCCGGTAGGCGCCAGGGTCATGGCCAGGTCGCCGGCGGCTGTCGG